>Ga0182006_1000292_pt1 | contig 44107 bp, 20 predicted proteins | sample Sormic07211104_1_FD_123022 | JGI IMG/M metagenome (GOLD analysis project Ga0182006, IMG submission 123022) | Rhizosphere microbial communities from Sorghum bicolor, Mead, Nebraska, USA - 072115-104_1 MetaG | ecosystem: Host-associated > Plants > Roots > Rhizosphere | place: USA: Nebraska...
AAGAGCTGATTTTTCGGCTCCAAATCCAGAAGGAAAAGTAATATCGCTTAAAGAAAGTTTAGGTAAAGTAACTATTGTAGATTTCTGGGCTTCATGGTGCGGACCATGCAGACAAGAAAATCCTCACGTTGTGGCTTTATACAAAGAACTTCATTCTAAAGGATTAAACATAGTTGGGGTATCTTTAGATAAAGACGCTGCAAAATGGAAGGAAGCTATTGCAAAAGATGGATTAACTTGGACTCAAGTATCTAACTTAAAATTTTGGGAAGAGCCAATTGCAAAACAATACAATGTTGAAGCAATTCCTGCTACTTTTATTCTTGATGCATCAGGAAAAGTGGTAGCACAAGATTTAAGAGGCGCTGAATTAAAAGCAAAGATCTTAGAATTGTTAGCAAAATAATTATATCTCTCTTATAAAAATAAAAAAATCTCCCTTGTGGAGATTTTTTTTTGCCCTGTCAGAAATTCAAAAACGGACTTTCATTAAAAAGAATTAAAAAATTGAATATAAAAAGGAGTATTAAGCCAAACTCAAAACTGTATTAAATAGATATTTCTCAGTCAATATTCTTTTAACTTGTCAATAAAAACAATATCTCACGACTTTATTTAATATTAAATTCAAAGTAAAAACCACATAATTACTATAAAAATAATCTTACTTTCTGAAATAATTAAAAAAAAATGCATTTGGGAAGTTTTTTATTTTATTCAATTCCAATGAATTAAAAAATAACTTTAAAATAACTTGAAATTAAGTCATTTTTTTGTTTGGAAATGTACAAAGAGTTCCTATCTTTGCCACCGCTAAGAACAACAAAGCACAACAAGCTGAGATCGGGGAGATACTCAAGCGGCCAACGAGGGCAGACTGTAAATCTGCTGTGTGAACTTCGCAGGTTCGAATCCTGCTCTCCCCACAAAAAGGGTAAAAGAAGACGAAACGAAAGTTTTTCAATATTTTCAAAAACCCAAAAAAAACGTGGTAAAGCCTGCAAATCGTAAGATTCGCAGGCTTTTTTTATTTATGCTGCTTTTCAAATTTTTTAAAACCGCCAAAAATCTCTGTGGCAGAATCTTATAACATTATTTTCTAAACTTGAATCTTACCGTTTTTTTGAATTTATAGCTAATGCTATTAGCAAAAAAGGAGTTTTATTTAAAATCAATTGTTCTCTATTTAAGAAAGTAAGTTTAGAAGAAAAAACGGCTCGCTAAAAGAATTTAATCATCTCATTTCAAAGTTTTACACCTTCAAAAGTAGGTTTAGTTTCTAAAATGTAGCCATTAGCATCAAACTCTAGTTTATCAATACAGACCTCTCGATGAAAACCACCTGCGCGTCCCATTTTAATGCCTGATGGATACGAAAATCTATGATACACAATATACCATTCATCTTTTCCTGGAATCTGCAAAACCGAATTATGGCCCGTAGCATAAATCCCCTGCTCCGGAATTCCCTGAATGACAATGTTATTTTGTGGAATTTCAAGAGGACCGAGTGGGGAATCTGAAATTCCATATCTTACTTTATAATTAGGACTTCTCGTATCGTCTTCACTCCAAAAGAAATAATATTTCCCTTTTCTGTAAATTACATAAGTGCCTTCACGAAAAGTTTTGTCTGCCGCAATTATTTTAGTGCTTCCTTCTTTTAACGAAACCATATCCAGATTTAATTCCGCAACGGCCATATACATATTTCCCCAATACAAATAATTTTTTCCTGTTTTAGGATCTGTAAAAACATCAGGATCAATTTCCTGACCATCCCTGATACCTTCTGGTCTAGTGGCTACAAGTGCTTTTCCGCTGTCTTTAAATGGTCCTGTTGGATGATCTGAAACGGCAATACCAATTTTCTGTGCAGCCGTGAAATAATAGAAGTATTTGTATCTTCCTTTGATCTTTTTCTCCACAATACAAGGCGCCCAAGCATTTCTGTCTCCCCAAGGAACATCTTTTTTAAGATCTAAAATAACGCCTTCCTCTTTCCAATCGACTAAATTATCAGAAGAAAATGTTTTAAAATAATAACCTGACCAATCGTTAAATCCATCCGTTGTTGGGTAGATATAATATCTTTTTGTTTTGTTCGAATATAGAATTTCAGGATCGGCATAATAACCTTCCAAAACTGGATTATTGTTTATTTTTGAAAGTTGCCCTGGCATTCCCCATTTTGCAGTAATTCGTTTCAATTCAGAACGCGTTATGGGCAAAATAGTTCCGTGACGCGGTTTAAAGTCCATTGAAATATCATTATCTATAACCGTGAAATTTTCTAAATCTTTTGTTTTTGTAAATTGATATTTTCCTTTTGAATAAACATCATAAATTAAAATATACTCATCTGAATTATTGACTTTAAATATACTCGAACCTTCAACTTTTTCCTTGGTTTGCTGCAAATAATTATCATTTTCTTTCCAATTTCCAGAAGTTAAATCGGTTGTGGTAGCTGCCTTTATTCCAGCAGTTTTTGATTCTGTTTTATAAAAAAGATGATAAACGCCATCTTTCTTTATAATGTCTCCATCAATACAAGCCCCTTTAGATTTTGGAACAAATAATAATTTTGGAGCACCTTCTAAAGCGGTAAAATCTTCATTCGCATAAGCGTAATAAATTTTATCAGGATCTGTGCCATGCTGCATGCTAAAGTAAATCATGTATTTGCCAGCTTTGTCATCATAAATAGTCTGTGGTGCCCAAACTCTTTTTAAGTTTTCATTTCCAGAAAAAGCTTTTTGAATATTAGCCACACTGCTTTTCCAGTTTACCAAATCGGTGCTTTTCAGCAAAATCATAGCACGATTACTGTCCCAGCCTTTTGAAGAAGTCATATCGGTCAAAACCATATAAAATGTTTTTCCATCTTCGCCTCTTAATATATGCGGATCGCGAACGCCGCCAGTTGAACTGATTGTTTTACTATCTAAAATTGGTTTATTATTATTTAGAGCATAATAATGATATCCATCTGTGCTTACAGCATAATTTACAGCTTCTTCTTCGACTTTATTTCCTATGAAATAAACGAAGAGATAAGCCGTCAAATCTTTCTCTGCAATAACTGGCGGACTACCTTTTAGATTATTCTGCGCTTGAGAAAAATTAAAAACAGTAAAAAATGACATTAGACTAAAAAATATCCTTTTCATTTATTTTTTGTTTTTTAATTGATACAAAACAGAACTATGCGGTTTTAAATCAGCTCCAATTTCTTTTCCATTTGTTTTTAATCTTTCATCTGTCCACATATTTAAAACCTCAACTGAACCTGAAATTCCTAAATCAGAAAGATTTACAGAAACTTTTTGCGAAGCATTATCTGAAATATTGAACAAAGCCAGATAAACACTGCCTTCTTTGGTATTTTTTGAAGTCACAGCAATTTTTCCATCTTTCTGGAAAAGCTGTTTTACGTCTGTACTTTCGTTATGCATTTTCACTACATTTTTATTTGTTAATAAAGACAACGTGAAAGCATCATTACTTGGCAAGTCTCCACCGAAAAACAATGGAGATTTGAAGATATTGAAAAATGTAATCAAAGTATATTGTTCGTCTTTGGTTAAACGAGTCATTCTATCATTTCCTCTTTCTCCTCTTATCGAAATACGTCCTAGCGGAATCATATCGCAGTCTGGCCAAGTTCCTGGCGCGATATACGGATACCATTTTTGCGCTACATCCATCAAATGCGTAATGTGTGGCCATGTATCCCAAACATCATCAACCATGCGCCACATATTGGCATGAGTGCTTACGTGCGCTGCGGCTGAAATTGGCGTTTCTCCTGGCGATGTGCTTAATACAATTTTACGTCCGCATTTGTCAATCGCATTTCTAATTAAGTTGATTTCACCTTCGTGATACGGTCTTGACAAATCATCAATTTTAATGAAATCTACTCCCCATTGTGCATATAATTCGAAAATAGAATCATAATATTCCTGCGCTCCTGGTTTGTCTGCCAAAATAGTGTAATTGTCTCTCAGCCATTCGCATTGTAAAGCGGTGGTATAAACCTGATCTGCCGTAATTCCGTTTGCTCCTTTTATAGCCAGTTTATCTTCAACTGCTTTTTTAGGAATGCCGCGCATGATGTGGATTCCAAATTTTAATCCTTTTTTATGAATGTAATCTGCTAAAGGTTTGAAACCTTGTCCGTTTTTAGCAGAAGGAAAACGGTTAACAGCCGGCAAATATCTACCGTACTGATCAATTACGTAACGCGGATCCGTTTGATTGTAGCCTCCTGCTTTGTCGTTTTCAACAAACCATCGAATATCAACAACGATGTATTCCCAACCGAATTTCTTCAATTCTTTTGCCATATAATCGGCGTTGGCTTTTACTTCGTGCTCTTCAACTGTTGGTCCATAACAATCCCAGCTATTCCAACCCATTGGAGGAGTTTGAGCCCATTGTTTGAATTCTTCTTTTTGGAATGTATTATTTTGAGCGCTAGTAGTGACTGATAGAAAAAAAGCTCCTACCATCATTGTAAGTAAGTTTGTAATTTTCATTGCGTTTGTTTATGTGTGGTTTTTACACTTTAAATATAATGAAATTTTATTTTTATATAGAAATTAGGCCTGATAGGTTTTAGAAGCAAGAAGAGCTTTGTTTATTTGGCTATTTCACATTAATAGTAACCTCTACAGGTTTTAACCACTGACTTGTAAATTTTACTTTTATTGGAGCTATCGAATCTCCATTTGCCTGAATGTACGCAACAATATGTCCGTGAAAAACTCTTTGTACATTATCAGTGTAATCAGTCATGTCGCTGTTATTTCCCGCTTCCAATCCTAATAAAGTTCCTGCGCCGGTAATAGTACAAGTTACTTCATTGTCTGAAAGCATAACTGGAAGTCCGTTTTGGTCTTTTACCTGAACCATAATTTTTGCAACCCCTTTGTCTTTGCTGATGGTACTATTTTTATCAGCAATCGTTAATTCAAAAGGCTGTTGTGTAGAATTAATTGTGTAACGACTTACTTCTTTATCATTTTTATCCAATCCAACTACTTCTAATTTTCCAGATGCAAACGGAATATCCCAATAGATAATTCCGGTTTTTTCGTCGTATAATTTCGTTTCGCCAACTACTTTACCATTCAATTCTAAACGTGCTTTTGAGGCATTGGTATAACAAACCACGCGTATTTTTTGTCCTTCTTCGTAATTCCAGATTGCCCAGGCATCTTTGGAAATATCTTTTTCATTTGTTAATGGATACGTTCCTAAATAAGCCATTGGTTTATCTGACCAAAGCGACTGGCGAAAATATCCTCTAGGCTTGATAACACCAGCAAAATCAACTAGACCGGAATAGAATCCTCTTGAAGGCCATCTTCCCGATTCTCCTAAGTAATCAATTCCTGTCCAAAGGAACTGACCAAAAATATGTTTGTTGTTTTTTACTGCAAGCCAAGGTTGCATATCATGCGTATTTTCACTTCCGTAAATTACCCTTTTAGGATATTTTTCGTGATCTGAACCATATTTGCTTTCCGTATAATTGTAGCCTGTAATATCTAAAGCACCCGGATATTCGGTTTCGTTTGACATTGCAACTCCCGCTAAACCAGCTGTTGTCGGGCGTGACTTGTCATATTTTTTAACAGCCGCAACCAGACGTTTTGCGATTGCTCCAAGACGCATTGCATCTGGAGCATCTTTTTTATATCCTCCGTAAGCCGCTTGTCCAAATCCGTTTTTTCCTTGATCTAAAACGGGATGCGAATAAGGATCGTTTGGATAATCTACTTCATTTCCGATACTCCAAGCAAAAACAGAAAGATGGTTTCGGTCACGGCGTACAAAATCTTCCAAGTCTTTTTCTGCCCAGTCAGCAAAAATGTCAAATGAACCTTCAAATCCCGGAGTTCCGTAATTCCAGCCTTCAAGCCATTTACGTTTTGGAAATTCCCATTCATCGTAAGCTTCGTTCAAAACCAATAATCCTAATTCGTCGCAAAGCTCATAAAATTCAGGCGCTTGCGGATTATGGCTTGTACGAATGGCATTTACTCCAATCTCCTTCAATGTTTCTAATCTAGTTTTCCAAACTTCTTTAGGGACTGCAGAACCCAAAACTCCAGCATCATGATGCAGACAAACACCTTTCATTTTCATCCACTTCCCGTTAAGGGCAAAACCATTATTTGGATCAAAAGTAAAAGTTCTAAAACCTGTTTGAGTAACTGTTTTGTCTATTTCTTTTCCATTTTGAAAAACCGTCGTTCTCAGCTCATACAAATTTGGATTATCCAAATCCCATAACTGCGGATTCTTAACGCTTATCTTTGTTGAAATTTTTCTATTTGCATTTAAGGCAACATCCGCTTTAGAAGAAGATTTGCCTGCTAATTTTCCATCTTTTGAGAAAAGTTCATTTACAACCGTAAGGTTTGCTTTTCCTTTTGAACTATTTTCGATATCCACTTCGACATTCAAAATCCCGTTTCCATTTGTAACTTGTGGATAAGCGTAAACGCCCCATTGCGCTATATGAACAGGATTTGCATAAACCAACCAAACATTTCTGTAGATTCCTGACCCGCTGTACCATCTTGAATCAGCACTCTGGCTATGGTCTACTCGAACTGAAATTATATTTTCACCTCCAAATTTTATAAATTCAGTAGCATCATAAGCAAAAGAAATATAGCCGTTAGAGCGTTTCCCTAATGAATGACCATTGATGAAAACTTCACTTCTATTGTAAACTCCTTCAAAATATAAATAGACTTTTTCTCCTGATTTCGTTTGCGGAACAGCAATCGATTTTCTGTACCATGCGATTCCGCCAGGCAGAAATCCAGTACAGCTTGCTAAAGTTGGACTTAGCTGTCCTTTGACACTCCAATCATGCGGTACATTTACCTGCTTCCACTTGCTATCATCGAAAGAAATATTTTTGGCATCAGCAATATCTTGAAGATTAAATTTCCAATTGTCATTGATTTTATTTGAATCTCCAAACGAAATTTGGCTCATAACAGAGAAATACGAGAAGAGAAGTGCGGGTAATATAATCTTATTTGTAAACACAATATTTTCGTTTTATTTGTTTTATAAATTTCTATTTCAAAGGCTTTACGTTGTAAGCCGTTCCTTTTTTAGCATCAAAAGTTGCAGTGTAACCAATAGACGATATCTCGCTTTTTATATTCAGTTTTTCAACAATAAAAGGCTCTGCCGATCTTATTGTACAAGTCCCTCCCTTGTTAGCCAAAATTTTAGCTTGACTCATTTTACCGTTATTCCATTTTATATCTACGCTAAAATTGCCTTTTGCTTTAATGCCTTTAATTTCACCATCTGTCCATGCGTCTGGTAAAGCAGGCAGCAAATGAATTTCTTTATTCTGGCATTGCATGAGCATTTCTATAACTCCTGCCGTTCCTGCAAAATTTCCATCAATTTGAAAAGGCGGATGCGCATCAAACAAATTCGGATAACAGCCCCCTTGACGTTTGTATTTTGGATCGTTATCTTTTGTTAACCTTAATTGATTTTTAAATAATTTGTAAGCATGATTTCCATCTAAAAGTCTTGCCCACATATTTACTTTCCAAGCCAAACTCCAGCCAGTTCCGTCATCACCACGCAATTCTAATGTTTTCTTTGCAGCATCCGCTAGTTCGGGAGTTTTCAATGGCGAAATTAAATTGGCAGGATGTAAAGCATAAAGATGTGAAGTATGTCTATGATGCGGATCTTCGTCCTCAAAATCTTTGTACCATTCTTGCAATTGTCCTTTGCTTCCAATTTTAAAGGGCAATAATTGTCTTTCTGCTTCACTTACAACTTGTCTAAAATCAGCGTCGCTATTTAGAATTTTAGAAGCTTCTATTGTATTTTCGAATAAATCTTTTATAATGCCAATATCCATTGTAGAAGCCGTTGTTACAATTCCCTCTTTTTTTCCATCATATAAATATTTATTTTCTGGCGAAGTCGAAGGCATGGTTACCAAATAACCGTTTTTATCTTTTTGAAGCCAGTCTAAACTAAATTCGGCCGCACCTTTCATGATCGGATATACTTTCTTTAAATATGCTATATCTCCAGTATATTCATAATGTTCCCATAAATGTCTGCTTAACCAATTGGCTCCCATATACCAATTTGCCCACATCGGATCTCCTTTTCCAAAATCTCCAACCGGATTTGTTGTAGCCCAGATATCTGAATTGTGATGCAGAACCCAACCATTGGCGTGGTAATAACTTTTGGCTGTTTCTGTTCCTGTTACTGCAACATTTTTGATGAATTCATCTAGCGGAAAAAACAATTCAGACAAATTTCCAGATTCTACAGGCCAATAATTCATCTGCAAATTGATGTTTGTGGTGTAGTTGCTACTCCAAGGCGCGCGAAGTTTATTGTTCCAAATTCCTTGCAAGTTCGCTGGTGCATTATGTGTACGTGAAGAAGAAATCAATAAATATCGCCCAAACTGAAAAAATAAAGCCTCTAGTCCAGCATCTTTTTCTCCTTTTGCATATTGTTCTAATCTTAGATCTGTTGGCAAATTAGATTTACTGGTTTCATTTTCATTTAATTGTAATGAAACTCTATTGAATAATTTTTGAAAATCAGCAATATGCTCTTTTAGTAAATTATCATACTTTTTGACACTAGCTTTTTTAATTGGATTTTCTGCTAATAGATGCTCGTCTTTTCCTTGACTATTTGGACATTTATCAAATCCGTTGAAACTGGTCGCAGCCGAAACAAAAAGCAAGATTTCAGAAGCGTTTTTTAAAATCAAAATATTTCCTTCAGAAGTTATTTCTCCATCTTTTACAATTGGTTTAATAATCAATTCAAAACGCATTCCTCTGCATCCTGTTGGGTCTTCATAAATAATGGGTTCTTTATTGTAATCAATATAATTTGGATCTGCATGTGAAGGCGCTTTTCCTTTTAAAACCAAAGACTTATCGTTTATTGATTTTTCGCTTCGCAAAAGACTCGCTGCATCAATTGTTATTGAAAGCTTTTTTACTTGATCTGCCGAAAGTTTAATTACAACGCATTGTGCAGGTGCTGAAGCAAAGATTTCTCTTTTGTAATTTACGCCCTTAACATTAAAATTAGTTACAGCTAATCCCGTTTGTAAATCAAGACTTCTGTTATAAGAATCTGGTTTCTTTCCTCCAAAATCTTGTTTTAAAATCAAATCACCCAAAGGCATAAAACTTTCACTATATGATCCCTGCATATTCTTGGTAAGCTTGTAGGCTTTTTCAAAATCTTCTTTCGTAAGCGCTTCTCTGATTAAAGCAAGATTTTTAAACGCGTCCGGATTTACATTTTTCTGGACAGGGCCACCACTCCATAAAGTAGCTTCATTTAACTGAATTAACTCAGAATCTACTCTTCCAAAAACCATTGCGCCCAATGTACCATTTCCAATTGGAAGCGCTTCTGTCCATTCTACGGCTGGCTGGTTGTATTGCAGTTTTAAATCCTGCGCATAATTAGAAATCCCAGTAATTATGGAAAGAAATACAAAAGTCTTTTTTAAAAAATAATGAAACATGCTATTTAAATTAATAATTCACAATTAACTAGTTCATTTTCAGCTTTAAAACCGTTACCGAATAAGCAGGAAGATTCAAATCTTGTTTCCCTTTTGTAATTTTATATTCGCTTTGTTTTGGAGTGATTTTCTTCGGATTAGCAAAAGTATTTTCGTCTTGTGTACTTTCGCTTGCCAGTCTTACAATTGTACCTTTTGATCCTAATTTCACTCCTTTCAAATCCAGACTAACTTCTTGGCTTGAAACTGCCGTATTAACCAATTTCACAATAATCTCCTTACTGTTCACATCTTTTACAGCCGATGCATACAAATCATTCTGACCGATTAAAGCTTTACCATCTTTTGTAATGCTTAAAAGATCTGTTCCCTTGTTTGTCGAAAATAATTGTTGCACATAATAATTGGCTGAACCATAAGATTCTAAATTATTAAACCAAATCATATCTGGTGTCCATTGCCAAGCATCTTCATGAGCCATTAAAGGTGCGTAAGACGATAACTGAACTACTTCTGCATTTCGTTCTAAACCTGTCATAAAAGCTGCTTCAGAGAAAGCACATTCCCAATTGTTTCTATTGTTCGGATTCGCCCCAGAAACACTTTGCGCCGCATATTCTCCTGCAAATATTTTTGGACCTTTTCGATCATAATTATCGTAACGACCAGCGTTTTCTCTAAACCATTTCGGACTTTCGTAATAATGCTCGTCTACCAATTCTGCATTCAGCTTTTTAAGTTCTGCCATCGCATAATCAAAATGCTCCCCTTTTGGCGAAGGCCCGCTTCCAGAAACTATGATAATATTGGGATATTTTGCTTTGATTGCTTTTTCGAAAACTTTGTAACGATCGATATAGTCTGGTCCCCATTGCTCATTTCCAACTCCAATATATTTTAAATTAAACGGTTTTGGATGTCCCATATTCGAACGGATTTTTCCCCAAGTTGTCGTAACAGCGCCATTGGCAAATTCGATCAAATCTAAAGCATCTTGAATGTATGGATCCAGTTCATCCATTGGAGCTAATTCTCCTGTATTGTATTGACAAGCCATTCCACAGCTTAAAATTGGTAAAGGTTCTGCACCAATATCTTCTGAAAGCTGAAAATATTCGTAAAATCCTAATCCGAAACTTTGGAAATAATCAGGTGTTTGTTTGTGATTGAATTCTACATTCCAACGGTTCATCATGGTTTTTCTCTCCTCAACATTTCCAACCGATTTTTTCCATTGATAACGATCAGAAAGTGTTCTTCCTTCAACAATACAGCCTCCTGGAAAACGTAAAAATCCAGGTTTTACATCATATAAAAGCTGAACAAGATCTTTTCTAAGTCCATTTTTTCTGCCTTTCCATGTATCTTCAGGAAATAGCGAAATCATATCCAAATCAATCGTTCCTGTTCCTTCAAAAGTTAATTTTAATTTTGCCTTTGCTTCTGTTTGAGTACCAATAATCTGCGCGGTATAATTTGTCCATTGTTCCGATTTTGGAACAATACTCGTTTCTCCAATTACCTTTTGATCTTTATCTATTAATTGAACAATAATTTTTTTTATTGCTCCATTTGGATTCGCAGCTTTCAAAGAAAAATTGTATTTGGCATCTTTCTTCACTCCCATTCCTCTAAACCCTTCATTTATCAAAGCATAACCTTTGTCATTGTTAATTTCTACTCGACAGAAATTGGTATTATTGGCCGCTAAATTAATTGGCACAGCACTACCCGATTCTTTGTTCATAGAAGACCTTTTGGTATTTGGCTGTTCCCACCCCATGAGAGGTTTATCAAATTCAAAAGATCTGTTTTTAATCATTTCGGCGTATAATCCTCCATCTGCAGCAAAATTGATGTCTTCGAAAAATAAACCGAACATCGTTGGCTGAATTTTAGTAATCGTTTTTGAAGCATCAACTTCTAAGGTCGTTTTCTGAGCATTCATATAAAAACTGCTCAACATCAGACTGCAAATGGTAAATTTCTTAAGGGTGGTATTTTTCATAGCTTTGGAATGAACTAGTTATTTCTTTACTGCTTCTAACTTTGCAGGAAAAGCAGATTCTCCGTCTAAATTAATCACTTTTAAAACATCAACATTCTTGCTTTCGACAGCATGTTTAAAATAATCTGGTCTGTTTTTTCCCCATTGAACAGTGCAATTTTGAACTTTAATGCTTTCTGCCGAATCAAAATAAAATCCAGAAGTGCTTCCTTTTACAAAACCATCTACATTTGCAGGACGTCTGTCGTATAATCCGCCAGGGAAGGAAGTTGTTTTGTCTATAAAGACACTTACATTTTCAAAAACAATATTCTTGATTTTGTCTTTTGACTCCCCACTTACAAACACACCGTTTTCTCCTGTGCATTGAATATTAGAAAAATAGATGTTTCTAATTTCTCCCACTTTTCCTTCTGTTGCTCCTTTTGGAAAACGCCAGTTCGCATCTTTATGGTTTCCTTTTGCTCTACTGAAAGCTGTAACATAAATTGGTTCTGCTTTTCCCCACCAAGTATCTGTGTTTAATTTACTTTCTATAATGATATTAGAAAAAATAACATCGCTTACCGTTCCTTCATCTCTGTTCTGAATTCCTAAAGCGCGATTGCTGTTTTTAATAATACAATTATTGAAAACAACTTGTCTAATCGCATCCATATTTTCTGAACCAATTTTAATTGCACAGCTACTGCTTGTCATGGTGCAATTGGTAACCGTAATATTTTCGCAGGCGCCAAATTCTTCAAATTCTCTTCTGTTTTTCAAACAAATACAATCATCGCCACTTTCAATATAACAATCGCTAATTCTAACATTTTTAGAATGATCCAAATCGATTCCGTCACTGTTACGCACTTTTAAACTGTTCAACAAAGTAATGCCACTAATTACAACATCATTACAGCCAATTAAATGAACGGTCCAATAAGCCGAATTTCCAATATGCACATCTTTGATTCGGATGTTTTTTCCTCCAATAATAGTCAAAACATGAGGTCTCGGATCTAATACATTAAATGGTTTCAAAACATAAGCATCATCTTCTTCTGCTCCCATAAAAGAAATTCCGTTTCCGTCTATTTTTCCGCTTCCGCTAATGGTAAAATCTTCTATATTTTCTCCTCCAATCCAAATCGTTCCTTCTCCCGGATTGGTTCTGAAGGCGCTTTTTGTATACAATTTTTCATCTGGACTTGCCAATAATTTAGCTCCAGCTTCAATATGCAAATCAACTCTTGATTTTACATCAAATGGTCCAGTTAAAAAAGTAAATGGCGCTGGAATTAAAACCCTTCCGCCCGTTTTACTGCATTCATCAATTGCTTTCTGAATTGCGGCTGCATCATTTGTTTTTCCGTCTCCTTTTGCTCCATATTTTTTAACGTCATAAATTTTCTGCGCAGAGACAGTTAAGGAAATACAGAAAATAAGGATCGCGATTATAGATTTCTTTTTCATGTTTTTTATTTTTTTAATGCCACAAAGACTCAAAGGCACTAAGTTTTTTTCTTTAAGTTTTTTTTCAAGCAGATCTTGCAGATTTGGTCAGATTTTATTTGATTTCTTTAAAAAAATCTGCTGAATCTGCTTAAATCTTTTTAAATCTTTTTAAATCTGCGTGAAACAAATTTTACAATCATTGGCAAAAAAACTTTTCGTCTTTGTGCCTTTGTGGCCAACTACTAATGTGCTGGCAATTCAAATTTATTTTGTTCTGGTTCTATTTTTCTTTTTAAGGATTCGCTGTCCAAATTACTTGATGAAACATCTTTAAAAATAATCTGATTGATTTTATCTGAAGGAATATCAATAGCATTCATCGAAAGATTTTTTACATCATCAAAAACAAATGCGGGACGGAAATCTTCTTTGTCTAAAACCAATTTTATGTTCTTCATTTCTATTCCGTTTACGTGACGAACGTAAAATCCCCAAGAAGGCAATTCGCCAAACATGGTAAATTCAGGATAACCTTTTATGTTTTCATTTACGTCTTTTAATCTGCTTAGTGGATGATAGGCCATTCCTTTAGAAGCCCTTCCCGGATACACGATTTCAATGTTTTCCAAGGTGACATTTTCAATCAAATGACCCGGAATTCCAGCAATTGAAGATGGAAACGGATTATGGAAATAATCTACTTCTGGTCCGCGCATATCGTAATCAATATCTGGTCGACCAAACGGAATTTGTGCTTTTACATTTTTAACCGATACATTTTTGATATAACCCGCTTTATCTCCGTTTCTATGCCCTAAACGAATTAAAATTGCATTTCCTGTATTTACAGCCGTAATATCTGAAACTTTAATATTTTCTATTTCTGCTCCATCCACAGATTCAATTGCAATTGCCGATCTGAAAGTGTCAAAAACCTTAATATTTTCGATTGTCACATTTTTGAAACTTCCGTAAGAACCTGTGCCAAATTTCACTGCATTGGCGCTCGATCTAATAGTACAATTTCCGATATAAATATTATTATTGTGCAATCCCGGTTCTTCCGATTTTAGACAGATTCCATCATCTGCAGCGTTTACATTACAATTGGTTATTCTAACATTTTCACAACCGTCAACATCAATTCCGTCATTGTTCCAGTATGCTCTGCTTTCCACTTTCATAAAATCAATAACAATATTTTTGCATTCTCTAAAGCATTGCACCCAACCTGGACTATTTTTTAAGGTAATATGCTTCATGGTAATCGAATCGCATTTTACAAACGAAATCAGTTTTCCTCTTCCATCTTCTGGACGCATTCTTCTGTAGTTGTATTTTGGATCAATACGAATACCTGAATGATGCAAACTATCAATTGCTAATGCCAATTCTCTTCCCTGTCCGTTTATAATTCCTTTTCCATTTACCGCAATATTTTTGGATTCGTAAGCTAAAATCAAAGCTCTAATTCCTTCAAATTTAGGATAATCATCGGGATTAGTGCTTCCTAACAAAATGGCTCCGTCTTCAAAAAACAATTCAACCTTATTCTTCAAAACAATACTTCCAGAAAGAAAAGTTCCTTTAGAAAAAATAACTCTTCCTCCTTTACTTTTATTTGCGGCATCAATTGCTTTCTGAATGGCTTTTGTATTTAAAGTTTTACCATCTCCAACTGCACCGTATTTTTTAATATCAAAAATCTTTTGCGCCGAAACGGTTAATGAAATACAGAAAATAAACAGTGTAATTATAATTTTGTTTTTCATGTTTTTTATTTTTTCATGCCACAAAGGCACAAAGACACTAAGTTTTTTATTTATTCTTTCAATATTGCAGAGATACAAAGTTTTTTTAAGTCTTTTTCTTTCAATAAACTTTGCGACTTCGCGCCTTTGTGGCAATTACAAAATCTTACCAGAAAACAGTGTACAAAGCCACTAATATTCCACTAATGATAAAAGAACCGATTATAAATTCTGAAGAAACTTTAAACATGGATTTGTCAACTTCTATCTGATGTTTTTCTGCTTCTTCTTCTTCAAAAACTGGTTTCGCTAAACTAATTCCAACCATTATAAATACGATGATGAAGAAAACGATAGTCATTCGGTCTAAGAAAGGATAATCAGGAAAAGCACCTTCTGTCCACATTGGCAAGAATTTCAAAACTGCTGCAATTGGCACTGTCAGCAATGCACCAGCCAATCCGGCTGTTGGAGTTGTTTTTTTCCAGAACATTCCCAACAAGAAAATAGCGAGAACTCCCGGAGAAAAGAATCCAACGTATTCTTGTATAAATTGATACGCCTGATCTAATGATTTTAATGCTGGAGCTACAAAAGCTGCAATAATCATACAAACCACAACGCACCATCTTCCTGTACGAACCAGCTTTTTTTCTGATGCCTGAGAATTGAAGTATTTTTTATAAATATCTAAAGAAAAAATGGTAGAAATACTATTTGCTTTTCCTGCTAAAGAAGCTACAATTGCCGCCGTAAGAGCCGCTAGCGCAACACCTTTTAATCCCGCAGGAAGCAAATTCATTAAAGTAGGATAAGCATGATCTGGTTTTAAAACTCCCGCTGCATCAACCATTTCCTGTTGAAACATTCCATTTTCATGCATTACAAACATGGCAATACCAGGTAAAACAGCAATAATCGGAACTAATAATTTTAGAAAAGCGGCAAATAAAATTCCTTTGCGAGCTGTTTTTAGATCTGCTCCCAAAGCTCTTTGAACGATATATTGATTGCATCCCCAATAAGCTAAATTATTAATCAGCATTCCGCCCACTAAAACGGATATTCCAGGCAATTCATTATAATGCGAACTGGATTTGTCTAAGATCATGTGCAAATGATCTGGAGCTTCTTTAGCAATAACGGCCAGTCCTTTTAGAATATCTTTCCCAAAACCAAACTGATCTGACAGTAATGTCAAAGCTAAATAAGTTGTTACCAAACCTCCTAAAATTAAAACAATAACCTGAAACATATCCGTGTATCCAATTACTTTCATTCCGCCTAAAGTCACGATTACAGAGAACAAACTCAAACCAATTACGCAAAACTGAAAGCTAACAGGAGCAATAGAAGAAATGGCTAAAGCACCTAAATAAATAATTGAAGTAAGATTAACAAACACATAGATTAAAAGCCAGATAATTGCCATAATTGCACTTACTGTACCGCTATATCTTTTAGCCAAAAATTGAGGCATGGTAAATATCTTATTCTTCAAATAAATTGGCAGAATAAACATTGCGACAATAATTAAAGTGGCTGCCGACATCCATTCGTAAGAAGCAATTGCCAGTCCAATAGCGAAACCCGAACCGCTCATTCCAATAAAGTGCTCTGCTGAGATATTAGAAGCGATTAAAGAAGCTCCAATTGCCCACCAAGTAAGCGATCCTTCGGCCAGAAAATATTCGTTAGAACTCGTTGATGCAGTTTTCTTGCTTCTGTAAATATACATTCCATAGGTGGTTACTATAACAAAGTAGATAAAGAAAACAATGTAATCTGCGGTTTGTAATACATTCATAATTGTGTGGTTATTGTGTGGTTAGATAGTAAGATGTATTTCAAAATTTGATTGATATCAAATCTTGAGAAACCATTTTCGTTTATATAGAAAGTACAGTAAAATAAGCTGTACGACGGTGACAGATAATGCAGCAAAAAAGGGCTGCCAAATGATCGGTGTAAAATTTATAAGTCCGCCGAAAATATAATCTGCGGTATGTTTAAAATCGACTAAACCTTCTGCAGCGATATAAATTAAAATAGAATTTGAACCAATTAAAATCAACGGAAATACCCATTTTTGAAAACCAAATAAATCGATTATCACATAAAAAAAGACAAAAAACAAAATACTGAATCCGCCAACAAAACAGACGAAAGAACTCGTCCATAAATGTTTGTTGATTGGAAAACTGATATCCCAAATCAAACCAGTTACAATTAAAACTACAGCCGTTAAAGCCATTAAAAGCATTTTTACCTTTATTGAAAATTCACATTTTGCTTTTAAAAATGTTCCAATAAAAACACCTAATAAAGCGGTTCCAATAGCAGGAAGTGTCGAGAATATTCCTTCTGGATCGTAAACTGTACTGTGTAGTCTTCCTGGCAAAAGCAAACGATCTATGTAGCCTTCCAAAGAGCCTTCTTTGGTTAAAACCCCAGCTCCAAAGCCTGGTACCGAAATCCATTTCATCGCTGCGTAATAACCTATCAGAATACCGAAAAACCAAATCAGCTGTTTTTTAAAATCAAAATTCAGAAAGATGATTCCAGCAAAAAACCAAGCTAATCCTATTCTTCCTAAAACACTCGCAAAACGCGTTTGATCAAAACCATCAAATCGCAAGAATCCATTTACTACAAATCCGAGAACTAGTAAAACACAAGTTCTTCTAAGCATTGATAAATATATTTTTTGCTTTTCGCTTGACGGTAAATCTTTTGGAGATTTCACACCTGCCAATTGCATTTTCTTTTCGAAAGAATATGGCATTGAAACTCCAGCAACAAACAGAAAAACAGGAAAAATCATATCATAGAAGGTAATACCATTCCATTCCGCATGATGCAGTTGCGATGACATCCAGACAAAAATAGGAATTGGAGCCGCTTTAGCCAGAGCATGAACAATATGTTCGCCACTCATGATCCAAAACATCACAAATCCGCGCAGTGCATCTAAGGAAATTAATCTTCCGCTTGTAGGGTTACTCATTTTAGTTTTAAGTTTTCGGTCTCGGTTTTCAGTTAGTTTTCAGTCGCAGTCGCAGTTTTCAGTTCTAACTGTGACTGAAAACCGAGACTGAAAACTGAACTTATTTAAGTTAAAGTGGTTTAATAATAAATCCGTAGCTGTATTCGCTTTGGGTTAAAATATATTGTTCGTGTGGCGGTGCGCCCCAACTGTTGTCTCCTCCTAATCCGCGTTGGGTTAAGTCTACACAAACTACTACTTCTTCTCTTGGTGTAATGTCACTGGGATGAATATTCTTTTTAGAAATTCCACCATCAAAATCACTCGGATAATTATTTAAAGTACTCATACCTAAAGGCTGCAGACCTTTTATTTCAATGCCGTTTCCTTTATTCGCTGATAATTTAAACCAGCGTACATCTGTCTTATATCCATTTTCTTGTGGGCGTGTATAAGGCACATATTGGTCTGCAACTTTACTGGTATAAATTCCTTTTAATGATGACGTTTTTCTGTCAGGATAATTTTCCAACGGTCCTCTTCCATAATAATCCAGATTTTCTAATGTGTTTTTTAAAGTAAAAATCATTCCGAAACGCGGTAACTCTGGCAGCAGATTATTTCCTTTTTTATAAGAAGCCTGAATCTCTAAAGCGTCATCATTTCCTAATGCGTATTTGATGGTATAATCAGAAGCAACATCATTCAATTTTAATTTAGCTATGATGTATTTCTTGCCGTTTTCTTCGCTTTGCTGAATGCTTTCCAGCGACGTATTTTTTCCAGCCGTTCTCCAAACATTTGTTCTAATCTGCATTTTATTTCCAATATCATTATCGGTTGGGGCTCTCCAGAAATTTGGTTCAGGATACTGTTTAAAATATTCCTCGCCTTTTAAGCTGTAGTATGAAATCAATCCAGACGTTTTACTAATTTTAACCGTAACATTATCCGAAGTCAAAACAAACTGATCTTTTTCATCTTGAATTTTTGCTGTATTTGCTTTTTCTGATTTTTCGAAATATTTCCCGTCTTCGATTATAAATTGTTCTTTAGCAATTTCAAAGTTCTGAGGCAATAATTCTGAACCTATTTTCGTGTAAGCAAAAACATTCAACAAATATTCTGTTCCTTCTTTTGACTTTAATTTTGGTAAATCAAGTTTAAACTGTTTTTTTGTTTTCGGATCTAATGCAACATTAAAAGTTCCGTCTTTAATTACTTTTCCATTTTCTAAAACTTCATATCTAAAGCTGTATTTATTCAGGTTAGTAAATCCGAAATCATTATTAATTTCAATTACACCGTTTTTAATGTCAACCGCTTTAAACAAGATATTCTGATAGACTTTCTTTACTTCAAAAGCGCCTGGATGCGGTGTTCTATCGGCATAAACTAAACCATTGTGACAAAAATTTTCATCATTTAAATAATTCTGGCTTCCCATATCGCCGCCATAAGCCCAGTATTCCCTGCCCGCTTCATCTTTTCTTTTATACCCTTGATCTACCCAATCCCAGATAAAACCGCCTTGCATATTTTTGCTCCCGCGAATGATATCCCAGTATTCTTGAAAATTTCCGCTGCTGTTTCCCATTGCATGCGAATACTCACACATGATATACGGACGACTCACTTCTTTTCTTGCCGCATATTCTTTCATGTATTCAATCGTTGGATACATTGGACAAACAATATCTGTATTTTCATTTTCTTTTGCCTGTTCAAACTGAACCAAACGGGAATTATCTCTTTTTTTAATCCATTTGTAAGCTTCGTGAAAAACAGGTCCGTTGGCACTTTCATTACCTAATGACCAGATAATTACCGACGGCATATTTTTATCTCTTTCAACAAGACTATAAATTCGGTCTAAATGTGCTTCTCTCCATTCTGGAAGATAACCTGGATTCGTTTTGGGATCCATCCATTTTAAAGGCTGTCCTTCTACTCCCATTCCATGGCTTTCGATATTGGCTTCATCCACCAAAAACAAACCATATTTGTTACATAATTTAACCCATAAAATATTGTTCGGATAATGACTGCAGCGAACTGAATTGATATTCAGCTGTTTCATCATTTTAATATCTTTCATCATCGTCGCTTCGTCCTGATAATGTCCCGTTTCTGGATTATGTTCGTGAATATTAACGCCATGAACCATCAATCGGACTCCGTTTACCAATAATTGCCCGCCTTTTAATTCTACTTTTCTAAATCCGATTTGTGTTCCAACGCTTTCTACAATGTCTCCTTTTTCATTTTTTAAAGTCAGAATCAATGTGTATAAATTAGGCGCCTCACTGCTCCATAATTTTGGGCTCGATACATTTTGAGTAAAATTTAAAGTCTGAGTTTTTGAAGCTTCTAAATTGACATTCAATTCTTTTACAAATACATTTTTCCCAGAAGCGTCAACCAGTTTGGCAACTAATTTTTGATTGTTAACCGAAGTTGAAGTCAGGTTTTTCAAACTTACATCAACACTTAAACTTCCGTTTTTATATTTGGCATCTAAATTTGGTTTGGCAAAAAAATCGGCAAAACGAACATTATCTGTACTGTACAAATACACATTTCTGTCAATTCCTGAAAGTCTCCACATGTCTTGATCTTCTAAGTAAGAACCATCGCTCCATCGGTAAACTTCAATCGCTATATCATTTTTTCCAGGTTTTAGATATTTCGAAATATCAAATTCCGCCGGACTTTTAGTGTTTTCCGTATAACCTACTTTTTCTCCATTTACCCAAATATACATGGCTGCCGTTCCTGCTTCGAAATGAAGAAAAACATGACGGTTTTTCCAATTTTCTGGCAGCACAAAATCTCTTTTATAAGATCCAACCGGGTTATCCCAATGATTGATAAATGGCGGATTTTTTTCGAATGGATATGTAATGTTCGTGTAAATTGGCACGCCGTATCCGTTAAGTTCCCAATTGGAAGGCACTTGAAGTTCTTTCCAATGCAGCGTACTGAAATCCGTTTTGTAAAAATCCTTTGGGCGTTCGTCTGGTGTTGGCGACCAAGAAAATTTCCATTTTCCGTTTAGAGAAAAGTACCAAGGTGAATTTTCATATTTATCCAATATAACAGAATTTTCATCTGCAAAAGGAAGAAAAGCAGCGCGGGCTGGTTCTCTGTTAATTTGAAAAACCTCTGGATTTTCCCAATCGTTGCGGACTTTTTCCTGAGCAAAAACCAATGTATTGGAAAGTACAAGCAGGCTTAATAAAAGTATTTTGGTTTTGATATTCTGCATTATTTTGGTTTTAGATAACTGGCAATTATTATTCTAACACTTAGAAACATAGTTTTTCTTTTATCAAAAAGCGCTTCAATTATTTCAAAAAATAGCTATGCGTGGAAACTAGTTTCTTCTATAAATCTTTCACACTCAAAAGAAAAAACTATGTTTCTATGTGTTTAAAATAAACTTTTAAAACTTCAATTTCTCTGGCAAATATTTAGCAACTAATTCTTTATAGTAAGGAAGTAGTGCCTGCACATCTGGTTTAACCGGAGCTTTTGTATACAAATCGTATGGATTAAATTTTCTAACCCACTCAAACATTTCAATGTCTTTTTCGTTCATTAAATGCGAGTAGGCATTTTCTTTATGTTGTGAATAAAATGAATGATAACGAATCATATATAAAGCCGGATCCGGAAGGTAATCTTTCATTATCTGATACAAATATTCGTCATGTCCCCAGCTCATTTTTACATTATCCAGTCCGCAGTTTTCTGTATAAACTCCAAATTTGGTATTAAATCGTTCGTCTGTAAAATCCGGATTTTCTTTAAAAAATTCTGAATACACGATTTTATCTGAATATGCACAGCCAACAGGAAATGTATCTCCTACAACTGCCCACTGCGGCTCTCCAAACAAACATAAAACTTTACCTAAATCATGGATAAAACCTGTCAATACAAACCAATCTGGATGACCATCTGCGCGAATGGCTTCTGAAGTCTGTAAAAGATGCTGTGTTTGATCTAAGTCAATATCTGGGTCGCTGTCGTCTACAAGCGTATTCAAAAAATCAACAGCTTCCCAGATTGACATTTCTTTTCTATTAAACTGCAGAAAATCTTGTTCTTTACTGCATACAAAATCATAGGTTTGATAAGTATGATTTATTCTGTAAAATTCCTTAACTGTTTCTACTCTTTCTGAATCGACATAATTCCTAAATTCTTCCTTTTGCTTTTCTTTTGCACTTTCATTTTCTTCAGAAGGATCAGGATATCGAATCAGCAAATCATCTTCCCAGTCATCTAAGTTGTTCAACGGATTGTCTGTATCTATATGTTTTTTCATAATGATAAATAGTTAAAAGTTACAAGACAAAAATAGAATTACATATTCCGTTCAAAATGGATTAATACATCAAAAACATGGATAATTCTTGTTATTGTAGGATTTTTATATTAAAATAAATCTAAAACCCTGAATATTTGTTTTTTGTCATTTTATGGAAGTCGAAATTATATTAGAATTTCTATATAGGAAATTGCCAATGTTGGTCGATTTTCGAGTGTGGTCCTTCCTTCGTCAGGATGACAAGATTGAAGATTTGTATTTCAAATATAGCCCGTGGTTTCAACCACGGGAAACGTTGTAAGGAAAATTAGATTGTCGATATGCATTGTGTCCCTGTGATTGAAACCACGGGTTATGTTTTTGATAATCTAAAAAACTCTTTGTCAAAGTTTAAAGCTTTGACAAAGATTAATCTCATATAAATTCGTGAAAAATAGTGTAATTGCTTCGCCAGTTCGCTATCGCTCGAGTCGTAGCAAAAAGAACTAATTAATCAGTTTACTAGGTGGGAAACCAAATTGTTTTTTGAAGCATCTGCTAAAATACAATGGATCATTAAACCCAACTAAATTGGTTACTTCAGAAACATTGTATTTTTTACTTTTAAGCAATTCCGCAGACTTTTTAAGACGAATCGTTCTAATAAATTCGTTTGGAGCTAAATCTGTTAATTCCTTAATCTTTCTGTAGAGTTTAGAAGAGCTCACTCCAAGCTTATCGCAAAGAAATTCGGTAGAAAGATCTACTTCGCTTAAATTATCGTTGATCAAATTGGTTACTTTTTCCATAAATTCTTCGTCAATAGGAGAATGCGTCAGCATACTTACTTTGCTTTCAACTTCTCCAGAGAATTTTTGCTTAAGTTCCAATCTTGATTTGATCATGTTTTCAATCACCGTTTTAAGCAACAATGGCTCAAAAGGTTTTACTAAATAAGCATCAGCTCCTGTGTCGTAGCCTTTCACTTTATCCATATTTTCTGAAAGTGCCGTAAGCATAACCACTGGAATGTGGCTAATGAACTCGTCATTTTTAAGCTGTCGACAAAATTCCAACCCGTCCATAATTGGCATCATAACATCAGTAACACATACAATTGGTTTAATTTGTCGGCAGATTTTTAAACCCTCCTCACCGTTTTCTGCATCGTACACTTTATAATAATCCGACAAATAATCAACCAGATATTTTCTAAGTTCGCTATTATCCTCAATTACAAGAATTTTCTCTTTTAAATCGGTATTTTGAATAATTTTCTTAGCCGCTTTTTCAGGAATAAGCATACTTAGATTATCGTTTTTAATAGCATATTCAAACACTTCCTTGTGCACGTAAGAAGCACGATCAATAGGAAGTTCAACTTTAAATGTGCTTCCTTTTCCTTGAGTGCTTTCTACAGCAATATTTCCTTTGTGAATCGCCACCAAAGATTTTACCAAAGATAAACCAATACCCGATCCTGTATTATTGGCCTTACTGTTTGAAGCCTGATAAAAACGCTTGAAAATCTTCTCCTGACTTTTTAACGGAATACCAATTCCATCATCAGTTACTTCAATAACCAAAATATCTTCAACGGTGTCTTTTAATCTGATATACAAATCGACATTTCCGTTTTTGTTGGTAAATTTTAAAGCATTTGATAAAAGATTGTACAAGATTTTATCGTACTTATCATTATCAATCCAACCATTTATTTCATCATCTTCAGAGATAAAATTGAGTTTAATCTTTTTGTTATAAGCCATTTCTTTAAACGAATCAAAAATATTTTTTGAGTACGTCAAAATATTGGTCTCCGTAACTTTCAATTTCAATTCGCCCGATTGTGCTTTTCTAAAATCTAATACTTGATTTACCAAATTCAATAATCGGCTTGCGTTCTGATAAATCAGATTGTATCTGCTTTTTTCGTAATCTGTTGCATGGCTATTTTCTTCCAGCAATTGTTTCGCAGGACCTAAAATCAGGGTCAAAGGCGTTCTTAATTCATGAGAAATATTGGTAAAGAAACGCAGTTTTTCATTATTCAGCTTGATATCATGCTCTCTGTTTACTTTTTCGGTAAGCAGTTCTTGTTTTAATCTAATTCGATTTTTGATTTCTTTCCTAACAAAATAGAAAACACCAAATAGAATGGCAAAAAACATTAAAAAAGAAGTCGGCGTTAGCCAGAATGGAGGCAGGATTTTTATTTTATAAGAAACTATTTTGCTCCAATATCCATCGCTGTTGCTTGATCTGATTTTAAAAGTATAATTGCCTGGATAAAGATTCGTATACTGCACAATTCTTGAAGTGCTATTGGCTGTAATCCAATGTTTATCAAACCCTTCCAACATGTATTGAAACTTATTTAATTTTTCGTTTGCAAAAGAAGGAGCTGAAAACTGAAGAGAAAAGTTTCGATTTTTATGGCTTAATTCAATTTCTTTTCCGTAATTGAGATCTTTTGAAAGCGGAATTTCTCCATTTATTTCCATTTCTGGAAAAACTTCTTCGTTCTGAATTTTAAACTCTGAAATCACTGGTAATGGCGACCAATTATTTCTTTTCATTGCGGGTGGAGAAAAAGAAATAATTCCGTTTTTTCCCCCTAGAAAAATATTAGAATTATTAAAATAAAAGAAGCCGCTAGCGCTAAAAACATCCAATCGGTTTCCACTATTTACATGATAAATGCTAATATCTTTTAAATTCGATTTGACAAAAGCAATATTATTGTTGTTGATATTCAGCCAGAGATTTCCACTTGCATCAGATAAAATATCGGTAATCCATTTACCAGAAAGCTCTTTTAGATTTTTTACAGGTTCAAATTCATTCTTCTTCGGATTGTACAAACACAATCCAAAACGCGTTGAAGCCCAAATTTTACCTTTAACATCTATCAAAACATCACTTACATTTTCGTCGTGCGGAATTCCTTTTTCTTTTATGAAAAGCGACGAATAGGTTTCTATTTTTCCTGAACTAATATTATATTTTACAACACCAGTTTCAGTAGCAAACCAAACATTATTTTTGGCATCTCTCTCGATAGCATTAATCTGAAAACCAGGCAAAAGTTCGTTAGAAGCCTGCACTTGAAGTGTTTTAGTATTTAAAACTACGGCACCTTCGCCAAATGAACCTACGATCATTAAGTCGTTACCAATTTTGCTAAAAGCAAAAACAGGCGACTTTTCAAAACCAACTTTAATTTCTCTGGAGGAATTTGCAGCATAATTGTAAACCAAAACATTTCCATCCCAAAGACCACAGTAAAAAATCTTTCCATCATCTGAATAAATGCTGGCAATATCTTTTCCAGTATTGTGCAAAGGAGTTGAGCTTTTTGTATTCGAGATAAAAAGTCCGTTGTGGTACGTCGCGACAATAATTTTCTGATCGTACGTTTTTGCAAATCCTCTAATTCTTGGCGCCTGATTGCCAATAGAACGCGAAATATCTTTATTTAAAGTAAACTGATTTTCGTACGGATCATATTTGTCCAAACCGTCTTCAGTTCCAATCCATAAAACGCCAGATTTATCAAAATAAAGAGCTGAAATTAAATTATCGACAAGCGAAGTATCATCAGACAAAATAGAATAATACCATTTGTAATTTCCATTCTGAATGTTTTCTAACTGGTCGCAAACCAACAATCCTCCTAAAGTTCCTACCCAATATTTACCATCTGGAGCACGAGCAACAGATAAAAAATAAGGTCCTAATGCACCTCTAACCTGTTTGTTTTCAATATATAAATTAACAAACTGATTTGTAGTCTTATCTAATTTATATAATCCTTCACGAGTTCCAACAAAAATATCCTGTTTTGCATCTTCATAAATAAAGTTGATGTACGGATTTTTTATATTGGAATAAGGAACAGAAAGCGTATAATTGGTAATTCTGACAATGGCACCTTTGGCATCCATTGTAATTTTGGCAACAGATGAATTTTCATAACTTCCAATCCAGACATTTCCTTTTTTATCTTCGAAAATTTCTTTAACGTAATCAAACCCTTTTAATTTAATTCTCTCAAATCGATTTTCATTCAAAAAGAACAGATACATTCCTTTTGTCTTCGTACCAACCCAAACTCTTTTGAATTTATCTACATAAACCGATCTTACTTCATCATCTGGCAAACTGTTTGGATCATCTTTTTTATGGAAAAAAGTGGTAAAAACATGGGTATCCATTTTAAAAAGCGTCAATCCTTTTCGCGTACCAATCCACAAATGATTAGAATCTTCGTCAAGTTCTAAAGCTGTGATATCATCATTGTATAATTTATTTTTTCCAGGAGTTGAACTCATGTAGTTTTTAAACTGATAACCATCGAAACGGTTTAGTCCTGAGAATGTTCCAAACCACATGAAACCTTTTTTATCTTGTACAATATGGCGTACTGAGTTGTGAGACAATCCATTATTGTCATTATAATGCGCGAATTTTATACTCTGTGAATAAGAATGATAAAAAACGGCAGATAATAAGAATACTAAAAAGAATTTTTGTCTCATGAAAATAAATTATAAATGCAATTTAATCTTTTTGAATTAATAAATATCGGAATTATTTAACAGACAAATTATCAATTTTACTATTTTTTAAGTCAATTTTAAAATGATCTGAAGGTTGACCGAACATGGTTTTAAGAAATATTTCTGCCCATAAAATCAGTTTTGCATCATTTGATTTTTTTAACTGCCTGCATACTAACTCGTATTCCTTTAATCTTTTATTTCCAATTTCTGGAATAGCAAGTTCATCAGCGTTCTTTAATCTGTAAAAATCGAAAATCATATCAAATCCTGTCCAAGATTCAAATTCAGAAAACACAAGGGAATTTTCCTTTAAATCCTTGGTAATTTCTTTGGTGTCTTTGCCTATTTCTAGCAAATCTTTTCCTGAAAGTTTTTCTATCGACTTTAAGAAATCAGCCGGAAAATCTTCAGGTAAGAATCGCAATCGAACTAATTCTTTTAAATGCCAGTTTGTAAATGCTGCATAATCCTTTGCTTTTAAAATATCTTTATCCCAAATGTTTTTGCTATTAATTTCTTTTAAATGAGCATATTCTTGTTCGTAAAAAGGAAATAAACTATTGAATTTAGCCACTTTTCCGATGACAATCGTTTCGACCTCAAGATCTGAATCCGAATGAATCGTCAAAATTTTATAAGCTGGCATATAAGCCGCAAGCGATGGTGTCTGAATATTGAAAAGCGTATTCCCTTTTGCTGTCGTTCTAATGCCTGTATCGTTAATGTGCATGTGTCCGCCAAAATGAACCTGAATTCCAGCATCTGCAAATTGTTGCGCCACTTCTTCACTTGGAACCCTGGACAACTGCATTTTATTAGCACCAAAAAGCTGTTCTAGTTCTGATGAAGCATTATTATTAAATTCAACCAGTGGATAATGACTGAAAGCAATCAGAATTTTTCCTCTTTGTTTGGCTTCTGAGGCAACTTTTTTTACCCAATTAATTAAATGGCTTTTGTAAATCAGAACATTATTGTAACCTATATTAGCTCCTGAAAAATCATTTGGATTATTGGACTGACCCGATAATTTCTCATTCGGAACATACGCATTGGCATCAATAGCCAAAAGCCAAATTCCATCTACTGGCTCGACCAAATAACTGGCATCCGGCAAAGACAAATTGGTGTTTTTAATGAGGTACGTTCTTTTTTCTAAAACAGATTCGTTTTGAGCTTTTTCGAAATTATATTGTTCATAGCTATAATCGGAAAATGGTGTTTCCCAATATAAATCGGTTTTTTTTGGAAAGAAACCAAAATCACGCATTTCTTGAATTGTTTCCTTGTAACCCCAATTTTTAATATCGACTGTTATAATGGGCTCGAGCTCACTTTTGCTTTTGCTAAAATTATTTGGAGAACTACTGATAATCTGTTCCTTTCCATCTTTTCCTAGAAAATCGGTTTTGACAGCATCTTGAGCAAACGGTTTTACTACATCATGATTTCCTGTGGTCACAAAAAACGAAATGCCATATTTCTGGGAATATTCATTAAGAATTTTTCTCAATCCGCGAACGTGGACAGGCTGTCCGTCATCGCTAAAATCACCTGGAAGCACTACTTGTTTAATGCCTCTTTTTACAATGTCATTTAAGGCTTCTAAAAAAGCAAAATAGTTTTCGTTGAAAATTCGTGTAGAATGCAATTGCGCATTCATAGTTCTGATATTAGCATATTCGCCCGTTACCGGATTTTGAATGCCTTTATAGTCGCTGTCTTCAAATTTGGAGTAAATATCCTGTAAATGAGCATCGGCTATAAAAGCAATTTGAACTTCTTTTTTAACAGGCTGCTGTGATTTGCAGGAATTTAAAGAAAGTAATATTACTAATATAGCCGATATTCTAAACATGTATTTTGTATGCGTTTATTTTTTAATGTATGCTTCCAATTTATCTAAAGTGTTTAATTCTGTTTCTCTCGCACTCGAAGATATAATTGAAGTCTCTAAAGTTTTTGCAGGTTTTGAAATCAATAAATATTGCGTTCCGTCGTCTGTCGTTTTTTCATAATCTTTTGGATTGTACATAATTGCAGCACCAATTTCTACAATTTCTGCTGCTACGTCTTCTGGGTGTTTTCCCCAAACTGCGATATAATTATTTCCTTTTTTCGTTTGGCAATCTTTAAAGTAATTCACTCCTGTAGCAAATTGCACTTTTTCTCCAGTTAAAGAAACTGCTTCTACTTTTGCTTCTCTTTTTCCAGAAAACACCGTAACACGAACTAAAATGTCAACTTTTTTTCCTTTATATGGAACACCTCTCGAAATCATTTCCATCCAAGAAGTTGTATCTGTTTTGCCCACGCGCGCCAAACGATTTGTCACTGGATTTAAAGGAACTAATTTATCTCCGTCCCAAAGCTTAACGCCGCCTAATCCTACAGTTGACGCCACTTTATAATAATCGGCTCCCCATCCTTCTTTTTGTTGTTGCGGTGTTGGGTACCAATTTGCTTTTCTCAATTCTAAACCTGGTTTCGCTTTAGAATAAACGTCAATTGCTACTTTGTCGCTGAAATAAATTCGCAATGCCATCCATTCGTTTTCAACTGCTGGACCGTGATGACCAATTGTTTTATATAAATCTCCTGATTCTGAGCCAATATCTGTTAAATAAGTAATTTTATCAGACTTCATATACAAACTGGTATCTGTATTATTTTGTCCGAAACAAATGCAGCAAAAAAGTAAAGAGGTTAAGATAGATAATTTCATAATTGATAAAAATAAAGTTTAAGTGTAATTCCTGTAAATTTAAAAACAACTTTCAACAATTTACCAAGAATTTTGCCTAATGTTCTGAAATTATCATTTTATACTGAAAATGTGATCTTTTTTTAAATTGATATCTTACTTTTCTTTATCTGCAAAAACTTTGCTTATAATTATCTTTAACACCTAGAAACATAGATTTAAATACTTTTAAATGGCGTTTCACTTGCAATAATGCACATAGCTATATGTAAAAACTGGTTTTTCTGAAAAACTCTCTTTTAGACAAACCTACGTTTCTATGTGTTTATGATTAAATCCATATTACCTATCTGTCACTTTTACTAAGGTCGGATTTATCCCTAACGGATTCTTGATGATTTTACAAATTAGAGGGAACTCGGGATTTTTGATAATCCACATTTCCGTTTCATCAATCTGAGCAATCACATGTAACGTTTCTACCGTTTTTCCGTCAATCGAAACACTATTTTTATCTTCGTTATTATCTAAAATGTAAGTCGTATTATTATAAACAAACGAACCTTTCTTTAATAAATCTTGATAAGCCGATCTAGAAATCATAAAAAAAGTTTCACTTGGTTTTAAGTTTAAGACTGGAGCGTATTCTCCTTGATTGAAACTCAATTCTGTCCCATTCTTTATCGCTTCGGGAAGCATTACAATACTACTTTTTACACCTCTAGTCTCCAGTTTAAAAGTTAGTCCATCACCAACGGTTTGAGCTGTCAAAGTCAAAGTCCTAGTCTGGCCGTGAAGCTTGCAGACATAATTAAGTTCGGTATTATTCTTAATTGTTGGTACGTAATTCTGTGCTGTTCCATTCTGATAAACAATGCAGAAAAGAAACATTAAAATCATATTTTTCATTTTGCTTATCCTTTTATTTTTTTGGCGGTAAAATCACAGTTCCCCAAGCTGAAGGTTTAGAATCCATTTCTAAAATCAATTCTCCACCATTATTGATATCATCATGTATTATCCATGCTTTATCATACGGTTTTCCATTCAAAAGCGCTGATTTTATATATCTGTTTTTATCACTCATTTTTTTAGTAGTGATTTTAAAACTTTTACCGTTTTCTAATTTTACAACTGTTTCTTTTATGAAAGGTGTATTAATCAAATAATAAGGCTGCCCAGCATTTGGATATAATCCCATCATATGAAAAGCAAGCCAAGAAGACATTGCACCAGAATCATCATTTCCTGGTAAACCTTCTCGCGAAGTATTGAAACTTCTTTTTATAATTGCTCTTATTCTATCGCTGCTTAAATAAGGCTTGCCAATCCAGTGATATAAACACGGAGTCAAAAATGAAGGTTCGTTGGCAACATTATACAGTTCTGAATCAAAGAAAGTATTCAATCTGCTCTCAAAGGCTTTTTCTCCTCCAGATTTTTTTACCAATTCTGGCACATCATGCGGAATGCTTAATGAATATTCCCATGAATTTCCTTCGTAAAAGAAAACGCACCAGTGGCATACATACCAAGGAGACTCAATGATTACAGGCGTATATTTGAAAGTTGGCTTTTGGATTTTTGACTCTCCGAAAACAACATCATCCAACCATTTTCCATCTTTATCTTTCGGCATGATAAATCCTTTTGCGCCATTATTTTCGTAGTCTCCTCTCCACAAATTTTGCCAGCTGTCGGCTTGTTTTATGTATCTTTCATAAAGATCTGTTTTGCCAAGTCCTCTTGCCACGATTGCAATATTATAATCGTTATAGGCATAATCAACAGTTCGATTTCCTGCGCGGTCGGTGCCATACGGAACGTATCCTAATTTTAGGTAATCTATAAGTCCACCTCTGCCTTCTCTTTCTTCATTTCCTCCTGGTGGCACTTCAGCATCTTTTAACATAGCTTGCAAAGCCAATTCGTAATCTATTCCTTTTAAATTTTTCACAAAAGCATCTGCAATTACAACTTCAGCATTTGATCCTCCTTGTGTTCTTCCGTTATCGTTTCCACTTCTACCCTCAGGAAGATAACCTTCACGCTTGTAAATATTTAGCATGGCATTAATTATTTCCACTTTTCGTTTAGAATCAATTAAAGTGATTAGAGGACTTGACGTTCTAAAAGTATCCCAGATGGTATAAAAATCATCATAATACGGCTCGTCATTTGTCCATAATGGGTTTTCCCCAGTTCGGTTCACAGGCATAATCATGGTGTGATACAAACCTGTATAGAACATTTTCTTATAATCTTCTGATGTATCTTTAGAAAGCTGGATTCTGCTTAGAAGGTTTTCCCATTTGTTTTCTAAAGTCTTTAAAACCTCATCGAAATTCCAATGCGGAACTTCCACTTCTATATTATTTTTTGCTTTTAATTCACTTAAAAATGAAATTCCTATTTTGACTTTCAATTCTTCTTTTCCATTTCCGAAAGAGAGCAGAGCTGCAGTCTTTTTTCCTGAATCAAACTGCGCTTTCTCATTATAAAATTTTCCATCTTTATAAGTGACATATTTTGCTATCGGTTGGTCAAAAACTGCCCAGAAATAAACTGTATAAGCACGTCCATTGTTCCAGCCTCCGCGGATTCTGCTGTAGCCTCTCACTTCTGTTTCTGAGACAATTTCAATCTGAGAACCTACAAACTGCTGCGCTTCTCTCGCCTCTGGAATCTTTTCTTCTCCAAGAAAAAATCCTGGATCGATTTTTAATTCTCTTGATTTGTTTTTAGGGTAAGTAAAACGGTAAAAAGATACTTTCTCTCCTGTAGTAATCTCTGTCTTAATATTATTTTCTTTAAAGACCGTTTCATAATATCCCAGTTTTACATTTTCCTCGGTTCTAAATGAAGTCTGATCCATTTTATCCAAAGCTCCTGAAAACGGCATAATTTGGATGTTTCCATATTTTGGCCCTCCGCCTGTTCCGCTTACGTGAACTTGACTGAATCCTGTTACTTCTTTTGGCATTGGAAGCCAACCACTATTGGGGCTCGAAGTACAATCTGGACTTGGTTTCACCATTCCATACGGACATGATGGCCCGATAAAAACTCTACCAACTCCTTCTGAACCTATCATTGGGTCAACATATTGGTGTACGATTTGAGCATTTACGGCTATTGTAAACAAAAATGATATTCCTAAAAGTATATTTTTACTATATATTTTCATTACTTATTTATTTCTTTACGGACTAAAAAAACTTTACTTTGACATTTCTAAAATCAACTCTCCACCATTCGTAATTTCCTGATGCGAAAGCGTGAAATTCTTAACTGGTTTATTATTGAATTTAATGCCCTTTATATATACATTTTCACGACTATTATTATTGGCTTTAATCACGAATGTCTTTCCTGAATAATATTTTGGATTTAAATCAATTGAGATTTTATTGAATATTGGGCTTCCTATTTGATAAACAGCATCTTTATCTGTTCCACCATTCATTTGAAATATACCTAATTTTAGCAAAACATTCAAACTTCCCATTAGTCCTTGATCTTCATCACCGTTATAACCAGTTGATGGAGACAATCCGCTGAAGGTTTCTTTAACTACATTTCTCGTCCAATACTGGGTTAAGTCTGGTCTTCCTAAAACGGTAAAAATGTTTGAAGTCTGCATGGAAGGCTGATTTCCAAAATTTATCGGAATTCGGCTAAACTCTGGATGCAATTCGGCATCGTGCGATGTACCAGAGGTATAATTTTGCTTTTTAGCCGTTTCAAATTGCTCATTTAATTTTGTAACGGCTTTTTCTCTTCCTCCCATTAAATTCGCTAAACCTTCAATATCATGCGGTACAAACCATGTTGACTGTGCTCCGTTTGACTCAATAAATCCGTTTTCATATTGATAGGGATCATAATTTTCCCTCCATTTTCCATCTACATTTTTTGGGCGCATCCATCCAATGGTTTGATCAAAAACATTTTGATAGTTTTTTGACCTTTTCATGAAATAATTATAATCTTCTTCATGGTTTAATTTTTTCGCCAATTGCGCCAAAGTCCAATCTTGATAAGCATATTCTAAAGTCTGGCTTGCTCCGTCTTCATGGCTTCCAAAATTGCCTTCTGGAAGCGGATACGGAACATATCCTTTTTCTAAGTAATATTTTAAACCTCCTCCAATATTGGTTTTGTGCTCATAACCGGCTTTTGACATAATTCCGTCTGTCATATGCCCTTTTTTAAGCGCAACGTAAATGTCTTCCAAATCTTCTTTTACAATTCCTTTTTGGATGGCGCTTACAATAAAAGGTGTTGCCGATGCTCCTGTCATTACATAGGTATCATTTCCTCCCGAAGGTCCGCGCGGAATAGAACCGCCATCTTTGTAATACTGCATTAGCGAATACACAAATTCTTCCATAATTTCAGGATATACCAATCCCCAAAGATTATTGATTGTCCATTGTGCACCCCAAAAAGCATCAGAATTATAGTGATTGAACTTAGGCTTTCCATTTGCGTTTAAGGGCAAGTGCCCTACCCTGAATTTTTCCCCTGTATTGTCGGGGTAGGATCCATTTGCATCACTGATCATTTTTCTCCCTTGCAGAGCATGCCATAGATCAGTGTAAAATCTTCTTTGTTCGGTTTCTGTTCCGCCTTCTATTTTTATTCTTCCCAACAAATTACTCCATTCGTTTCTGGAATCTTCAACCGTTTTATTAAAATCCCAATGGGTTAATTCGGTTTCAATATTGTTATTAGCATTTTCAATTGACGTGTACGAAATACCGACTTTCATCAGAACTCGGGAATTCTTTCCATTAAAATTGACTAAATAATTGCCTGTTGCATTATCTTTTTCGACAGAAGCGATAGACTGATTTGTTTTAACTTTAAAGAAAACCGTCAATGGTTTTGGGCGTCTAAAATTGGTGCTTAAAACTAATGATCCTGAAAGTTCATAATCATTGTTTTTTTCTAATTTTCCATCGAAATTATCACAAGGCCCTAAAATAGTGTTCAGATTAAAAAGTATTGCTTTTTGTGCTTTTTTAGGAAAAGTATATTGATGAAATCCGACTCTTGGCGTACTGCTCAATTCTGCTTTTATCTGATATCTGTCTAATAGTAACGAATGATATCCTGGTGTAATGATTTCGGTTTGATGGCTGAATTTGGAATAAAAATCTTTGAAAAAAGTAATTTTATTAGCTTCCGAAATTGTTACTGGCATTATAGACACTCCCGATAATTGCCATTCGTGAACATGGCTGAAACCTTTAACTGTATCTGTAGTATATTTATAACCGCCTCCCCAATCGCCTTTAATCTCTGTGTCGGGATTTAAATTAACCATACCAAACGGACGGCTTGCTGATGAAAAGTAAAACCATCTTGAATTTTCGGTGTCCAACAACGGGTAAACCATATCTGATAATTTTTTCTTTTGTAAAGAAATGGTTTGTTGCGCATTGCACGACACTAAAAAAATAAGAGTTAAACTTATGGCAATATGTCCTATTTTATATATTTTATTCAGTTCCATTATGCTTTTTGTATTGATGGGGACAAGATTAGGCAACGATTTTTTTGTGGTAATTAAATTGAAGACCTTGCAAGATTTAACCAAGAATTATCGGGTTAAATATTCTAAAATAAAAAGAATGGCACAAAGCTTAATCTTTCATTGATTTTCAATAACCGCATTCGATTAAGCTTTGTATGCATTCAAAAAATGAAAACTAAAACTAATGATTGAGCAACTAACCAATCTGTTTTCTTTTTTATTAAAAAGGAGAAGATTTTTTAGGTTCTTCCCCTTTTCAAACTAAAACTTGCTACCATGAGCACTTAACTAACTTTATTTTTAATATCCATCGTTTTGTATCAGAGCTGGATTTAAAACCATTGCATTGGTTGGAATTGGGAAAACACGACGATAAGTATCAGTATTTGTTTTGTAGCCCCAAGATCCTTCATATTTTCCAAAACGGATCATATCATTTCTATGCCATGCTTCCCAAGTAAATTCACGGCTTCTTTCTTTGTAAAGTTCTTCTAAAGTTACTCCGCTTAAAATTGCAGATGTTGTACGGTTAGAACGAACCATGTTTACTAATGCATCTGCGCTTTGTCCTAAGGTTACAGCTCCTCCACGAAGAATTGACTCCGCTTTCATTAAAAGTATATCTGAATAACGCAAGAAAGGAACGTCGTTCTTTTGGTTACGATTTGTTGAAGTCGCGTCTGGATAGAATTTAATATTTCTATATCCCATGTTCCATGCGATTTCGTCATTTCCAAGATCAAATAAAGCTTCACTTTGACGAGGTATAATATCTGGTGTCAAATTTACTTGATAAGTGTAGCTTGCTCCTCCATCAGATCCTGTATAAAACTGGTCGTATCCTTTTTTAGTTGTCGTCACCATCACAGGAGTAACACCGTCATTCATATATTGAAGACCTGTTAACCATTGTTTGTTACGAATATCATTAGCATCATTAAAATAAGCATAGAATTCTGGCAGCGTACTTCTAGGTGCACTTGGCGTAAAAGGAAGACCGAACTTAGCTCTTTCAGAACGTGGCACATCATAACGTGCGTGATACATTTGTCCGTTGTACCCAACTGTAACAGCTGCTGGATCATAAGGAACTGCAAAAATGAATTCTTTCATCTGCGGTCCGTTATTTGGATAAAACATTTGAAGATAAGTCGCTCTTGGTTCAACAGAATACAATCCAGAATTAATAACTTCATCACAAGCCGCAATACAATCTGTATAACGTGCTGTTGCTGTATATACCTCAGCATTCAGATATAGTTTAGCCAACATTGCATTTGCAGTTTGTCTGTTTGGTCTTCCATAAGTAGTAACTCCAGACGCTGGATTTAAATTAGGAATAGCGCTTTTTAATTCTTTTTCGATAAAATTGAAAACTTCTTTTCTCGGTGTTTTAGCCTTAGAAGTAAAATCTCCATATAAAGTATCCAAAGGCACATCTCCATAACTGTCCATTAACATGAAATAAGAAATCGCACGCATTGTTTTAATCTCTGAAATCAGCGTTTTTTTCTCCGCCCCTTCTGGCATTGTCTGTCTTAAAATTGATATCGTCTGATTGCTTGTTCCAATTACTTTAGACGACCAATCCCAAAGACTTCCTATGATTCCGTTGTCAGCATTCCAATCGTGGTAATGCATAGCAATGTAGTTTCTATTATCAAACCAGTTTCCTCCTCTTGCAGGCAAAATAGCTTCATCTGTTGATAAAGATTGTGACCACCACCAAGCAAATGAGAATTCACCTCTGAAAGCTACGTAAACTGGACCTGTAGCTTGAATATATTGTGTTGAGTTTTGAGGAAATACTTCAGGTGTCAATTGTGTTGTAATAGGCACCTCTAGATCATCACAAGACCATACCATACCAGCTAAAAGTACTGGAAGCCCTAAATATTTTAATATCTTTTTCATAATTTTTAGCATTAAGTTTTTAGAAGATCACATTTAAACCGAACAAATATGTTCTTGTTTTTGGATAGAAGTTATTTGAATCTACACCTGGAGCTGTTCCTCCTTGTTCTACCTCTGGATCAATTCCTGTGTATTTGGTTATCACAAATACATTGTTGATCGTATGGTAAAGACGAACACTGCTTATGTATCTTCCTACTTTACCAAAATTATACCCTAGAGTCATGTTGTCTAATCTTATGTAACTGCCGTCTTCTATAAAACGATCTGAATATTTATAAGCGTTTAAGTCATTTGGAGATTCTTGTCCTGCATCAACCAATATATTAGTAGTCATTGCAGTGCTTGGTCTAAATAAATCGGCACGAGTTGCATTAAAAATTTTATTTCCAAAAACACCTCTGAAGAAAATATTCAAATCAAATTTTTTGTATTGGAAAGTATTCGCCCATCCCATTAATAATTTTGGCTGTGCATCTCCTGCATAATGATAATCTACTCCAATTTGCGGTGCAGTAGTCAAGTCTCCATTTTTATCATAATACTGCGAAACTCCATTAGCATTTTTCCCTGCATATTTCAGAGTAAAGAATTGACCAAGAGGTTTTCCTTCTTTAAAAATCTGTAAAGTACTTCCCGTTTGTCCGCCTCCATCTGGCTGTACTCTACGAATAGAATCTCCTCCAACAAAAAATGGACTAGTTAATTTAACAATCTCATTTTTATTATGAGCCAAATTCAGGTTTGTATTCCATGTGAAATTTGCTGTTTTTACTGGAGTAGAATTTAAACTCAACTCGATACCTTTGTTAGACATTGTTCCTCCGTTGGCTACAATAGTTCCTACTGGCACCAATACTGGATTAACATTGTAGTTGAAGATCATATCTGTTGTTTTCTTGTTGTAAACATCAACAGATCCAGATAGTTTTCCTTTTAAGATTGTGAAATCAAGACCGATATTTCCTGTAGCTGTTTTTTCCCATTTCAAATCAGGATTTGCAGCCTGGTTAGGTCCATAAGCTCCAATCTGTTGTCCGTTGTAATAGAAAGTTCCTAAACTTCCAGATATAAATTGAGCCGTGTAAGCATTAAATCCAGAAGAGTTTCCTGTGATACCCCAGCTTCCTCTTAATTTTAAATCGCTAAAGAAACTTTGATTTTTCATAAAACCTTCTTTATCCAATCTCCATGCTCCTCCTACAGATGGAAAATACCCCCATTGGTTATTCTCTCCAAACATAGATCCTCCATCTCTTCTAAGGGATCCTTGTAAAAGATATTTGTCTTTATAATTATAGTTTAAACGACCAAAGTAAGAGATCAAACGAGTTTTTTGATACGCTTTACTATCGCCAAAATTTACAACATAACCATTAACCGAAGTATAATTGCTTAAAGCTAAATTGTTGTATCCAACATTGTCTACAGGAAAGTTTGTCGTTGTAGCTTGAAAACCGTCTCCTAAAGTATTTTCCTGCCATGAATAACCTAAAACTGCTTTTATTTTATGCTCTCCAAATGTTTTATCCCAAGTAAAGAAACTTTCAATAATGTTGTTTCTAGTTTCGTAAGCATTTCTTAATGCTGAACCATTTACCCCAAAGTTAACCAATGTTTTTGTCAAAGGCGGATCTGGATTGTTGTAAAAGTTTGCACTATTGTATTGTGAATAATAACTATCATAAAACTCTCCATGAGACGCCGTTAATCTTTGATGCGCTAAATTCAAATTATAAGTAATTCCAAACGGAAGTTTTACCTCTGTAGTAAGATTTCCTACCAAGTTATCCGTTTTAGTCTCATCAGTACCATGCTCAATTAAAGCTACTGGGTTAAAATATCCCGTACTCACAAAATTTTCAAAAAAAGTTCCGTCAGGATTTCTTACTGGAGAAATCGGAAGGTAACTTGCTGCTTGCAAAAGCACCGTGTTACGTTGTGGTACATTTTGGTACTTTGTAGTAGAGTTAGTTACGTTTAAACCAAATTTAACTTTGTCATCAAAAGCAAATTGTTCAACAGACAAACGAGCAATAATACGAGAGAAATTGCTTTTTAACATTACTCCTTCTTTATTAATCGAAGTAATACTTGCTGTATAATTTCCATGTTCTCCACCACCACTCATAGATAAGTTATGGCTACTTGATGCTGCACGTCCTTGTCTTAAAATTTCTTTTTGCCAGTTCGTGTTAGCTCCTTTATCATTCTCTGGCGTAAAGTTCAAATTATTTCTAGTTGTAAAATCTCTTAACTGATCTGCATTCATCATATCCAGATTATTTGAAACTTCTTCTAAACCAAAATATCCATTGTATGCTATTTGCGTTCTGCCTTTACTTCCTTTTTTTGTTGTCACCATGATAACCCCATTTGCAGCACGGTTACCATAAATTGCCGTTGCAGCGGCATCTTTCAAGACATCAATAGTTGCAATGTCATCTGGGGCAATCACAGAGATATCTACACCAGGAATACCGTCGATTACATAAAATGGCCCTTGCGAGCTATTTAATGTTGAAGCTCCACGCAAAACTACAGAAGCTGTTTTTGTAGGGTCACCGCTTGAAGAAATATTCAAACCAGAAACTTTACCCTGTAAAAGCTGTCCCACATCGCTAATTGCTCCTCTGTTCAAATCTTCAGCTTTAACAGAAGAAACAGCAGTTGTTAAGTTTTTACGAGATCCTTTACCATAACCTACTACAACCACTTGTTCTAAGTTGGTTGTGGTAGACTGTAATTTTATCGAATAATTTGTTTTTGTCCCATCTAATTTTACAGTCTGATCTTCAAATCCAATAAAAGAAAATACCAATATTGCATTTTTGTTTGAAGCCGTAAATTTAAATTTTCCGTCAAAATCTGTTGTTACAGTATTAGTTGTACCTTTCTCAAGTACATTCGCAGCTGGTAGAGGAAGACCTTTGTCATCTAATACCACACCGGACACTTCTGTTTTTTGTGCCCAGGTATTAATTGAGAAGCCAAAGAAGAAGGCTAATAATAAAAGTTTAAGTTTTTCCATTGTAATATTGGTTAATTGGTTAAATAGTGTTGACGAAATTAGTGCTAATGAAATGTTAAGAAATGGACAAGTTATTCATAAACATGGATAATTTCTATAAAGTCAATGATAGTAAGCCTTTGCAAAGTTTTTTTTCGAAAATTATATCATTAAAAACTTACTAATAAAACGTTTTCGGGAATTTTCTTTTTCATATAGATGGTTTGGTTTTAAGTTATTTTATAAATATTAAGTTAAATTATGTTTATATACGAAGTAATTATAATCGTTGGATATTTTTATTTGCTTTCTGTCCAATTAATTTCCCAATTTTTAATTGATTCTCTTTCTTTATTTTCATCAAAAGGAGTGTTGTCAACTGATGCTTTTCTTAAAGCTTCTAAAAACATTTTCCATCTTGGCCAGTAAAATCCTTTATACATTTCTTTCCATGATCTCGAAGCATAATCATTAAGATGTCCTTCTCCTCCCCAAAGCGTAATTAATGTTTTGGCATTCTTTACATATAATGAAGACACTTCTGGAGAACTTCCATAATCTGAAGCCGATTTAACCCATTGGTCTAAACTGTTTAATGGCTGGCCTGCCATTATTTTATCAATATCCAATGCTTGTTTTTCTATCTTTTTAAATAATTGATCTCCTTTTTCAATATTTTTCTGCTGATAGGCTTTTACACATTCCATTAAATCCTCATCTATACATAATGAATAATAATGTCTTGAAACATCGATTAAATCATATTGGATAAAATCTTTTTGATCATACTTTTTAGCTTCTTTACTTAAAAGATCCAAAGTTTCTTTCAATTTTTTCTTATCGCCAGGATTTCCTTTGAATTCTGTAATTGTAGCAGTTGGACGTTTAAATAACAAATACGCTCCTGCTCTATCATTCCACCAGCGAGTTTCCCAGTATTTTACATTGTAAACCGACTCCAATAATAATTTCCAGGCTTGAAAAACAGATTCTGAAACTGTCCCACCGTATCTTGCATTTAAATATTTTGTCAGCCAATCGTTTATAGGCTGTTCTCCTTTGCTCCATGCAAGATCATATATGTATTCGTAAACAATTGAATTATTATTTAAACCCTCAGGCATTGCTCCATAACCGACAATATTTCCTTTGTGTGGATTTTTCAATAAACTTGTCAATTCTTCTTTGTAAAAATTCAAATCTCCGTACACAGGATTCGATCCTCCATAGTTATGCACATAACCGTACGTCCATTGTTTTCCATAAAAAGCTTCCTGATTTTCCCACACTTTATATCTGTCGTTGGCATAATCTTGAACCATCACTTTTTCATTCGGAACTTTACTTAAAAAAGCCTTTGTAGCTTCTTTTGTCCAAAATTCTTTATTGTCTCCAAAAAGCCAACCTTGCATAACCCAGACTGCGCCCGGAGCTGCTTCATTAATCGTTTCATAAACAGCGCTTCCGTAGTTGGAAAGTTCTTCATATTTATTATGTTCCGAAACTGGAGGTTCGATTTCATTGAAAGAATCTGCCAGATAAAAATCAGACTTTCCGTATGTTTTGGTGTAAATTTCAATAAAACGTTTCCCTATCTTTTTGAACAGTGGATCTTTTGAATCTAGTAGAAAAGTACTGGCAAAACCTCCTCCTGACCATGACTTGAGTTCTGTTATTTTAGCTTCAGGATGTTTTTCGGCGAAAGCCTTAGGTACATAACCGCTAAAAGCAGGCACAACAGGATGCATATCTAATGCTCGCATTCTTTCTAAGATTTTCTTTTGAAGTTCTTCTTTTTTCGAAAACCATTCTTGAGGAAGCGGCCCTTCAAGACTATTAATATTTCCCATACGTTGCCACGGCAAAAATGCTGGCCCAGCAAAATGCGCTTCTAATTGCGAATTGGTTAAGCCATATTCTTTCCATAATTCCTGCCACACTGCTTCTTGCCCTTCCATAGCAGTTGGAAGATTAATTCCGTGCAAAGCCATCCAATCAATTTCCTGTTCCCAGCGTTTCCAATCCCACCAAGGTGTTGTGTAGCCGAAAGTACAGGCATTTAGATATTCTCTGTATTCAAAAGGTGTATTTCCTTTTTTACTATATTTTGGCCAAACTTTAGGAAGAGCCACTCTATTCCCTTCCCAACTTGCTAAAGCAGCTCCAATATCGCGAAGAAAATTATAAGCCGCGTAACAGATTGCAGTATTGTTTGACCCTTTAATTTTTACAACATTGTTTGTAGTTTTGATTTCAAACCAATCTGCTTGATTATTTTTACTTTTAACCAAGCTCAACTGAAAATCGGCTGCACGGTTGCCTACTAATCTTTCTATTACCTCAAAAGCACTTCTTGTATTTTCATTGTTTTGGGAATACCCCTTAACGACACAAAAAAACAACAGAATAAAAATCGATATAACATTCTTTAAAGAACTTTTTCTTTTTATGCTAAAATTCTCTCTTTTCATATAAATAGTATATTTATTAAATTATATTAACTGACTTTGAACAAAAAATAAGGGAGAATAAATAGATCATTAATCTCCCTTTGAAATAAAAACAAACAAAAAATTTATTAATTAACCAACAATCTTATTTAACAAACTCAAAGAAGCAATTGTATCTTCTATAGAAAATAAAATTATAGAGAATGTTTTTTTTCAGGATGGATTAATCAATCAAAAATATAGACATATTCTTTCGGAAGGTTTGAAAGATTTCAAAATCCTTGTGCAATTTACTTTGAACAAGAGTTTGCAATAGCATATTATTTATCCTATCGGCAAAAAAGATACAAATCAACACTTAATTATTTCGAGAGAGAATACAGGTAAAATAAACAGGACAAAACAATTACTTTAATAAAAAAGTCATTACATTTCCAGCAAAGAGAATTACAGCATCAAAAAAAAAACCAATCAATTAAAAATCAAAACATTATACACCAAAAACTAAGTAGTTTTATTTTTATGGCAAAATCGTGGCATTATAGTTTTTTATAAAATAAAAATGCAGACAATACGAGGGTTTCAAGCCTTAGGTTCGAATCCTGCTCTCCCCACAAAAGTCCTAATCAATGGTTAGGACTTTTTTTTGCTAAAAAAACAAAACCTACAAATCCTAAAATTCGTAGGTTTTTCTATTTTACACTGCTTTTCATATTTTTTAAACCCGAACAAAATTTCTGTGGCAAATCGTGGCACTTTTAAGTTAGAATTCCCTCCAAAAGTCCCACAAAAAGTTGAAGACGGCTTTTAAATATTAGAAAACGTCCGTGCACTATTACAATCTCATCATTTTCGGCTAGAGTTACCGGCTCATAATTAAAATCGGGCGGTAAACAGGATGCTTATTTTACCTGCATCACTACTTTTCCTCTGGCTCTTCCGCTGTTCACATAATCAAAAGCCTGATTCATTTCCTCAAATCGGTAAACCTTGTCCAATACTGGCTTTATAACTCCATGTTCCACCAGCTTGGTAATTTCGGATAATTGCTTTCCGTTGGCTTTCATAAATAAAAAGGAATAACCAACCCCTAATTTTTCTGCCTGTCTTCGTACTTTTCTGCTGATAAAGCCTATGATCAGTTTCAATAGCCATGGCATACCCATTTGATTGGCAAAAGCAGGATCTGGCGGACCTGAAATAGAGACCGCTTTACCGCCCGGTCTCAAAATGCGAAGGGATTTTTCCAAGGTCTTACTATCCTGGCTGTTGAGCACCAAGTCGTAATCTTTCAGCTGATTCTCAAAATCCTGAGTTCTATAATCAATCGCTACATCTGCACCAAGATTTTTGACCAGTTCAAAATTACCTCTGCTCGCAGTGGTTGCAACCGTAGCGCCCAGATGTTTTGCCAGCTGAATGGCAATCGTGCCCACACCGCCTGAACCAGCCTGAATAAAAACTTTTTGTCCCTTTGTCAAATGTGCTTTTTCCATAAAAGCCTGCCAGACCGTCAACGCGACTAAGGGTAGAGACGCTGCTTCATTCATGGAAATGTTTTTCGGCTTCAGGGCAACATCTGCCTGATCAACCGCTATAAATTCAGCAAATCCGCCGATATGGTAATCAGAAGGACGGCTGTACACTTCATCTCCTACTTTAAAACGTTTTACATCAACCCCAACCTCAATCACAACGCCTGCCACATCGTGACCTAAAACTAAGGGCATCTGGTATTTGAGCATCATTTTAAACTCCCCGCTTTTAATTTTGGCGTCGAGCTGATTAATTCCTGCGGCATGAATTTCTATCAAAACCTCATTTGGTTTTATAGCAGGCCTGTCT
>Ga0182006_1000293_pt1 | contig 44075 bp, 39 predicted proteins | sample Sormic07211104_1_FD_123022 | JGI IMG/M metagenome (GOLD analysis project Ga0182006, IMG submission 123022) | Rhizosphere microbial communities from Sorghum bicolor, Mead, Nebraska, USA - 072115-104_1 MetaG | ecosystem: Host-associated > Plants > Roots > Rhizosphere | place: USA: Nebraska...
CTGCGCGGTATCGCGCCTGCGCGCCACGGAAACCGGCTTCGGCTGCGACACGCCGCTCGGCCACGTGCGCGCCGCCTCAGTGGTGGTCGCCACCGGTGGTCTGTCGATTCCCAGCCTGGGCGCTACTGGTTTTGGCTACGAGCTGGCGAAACAGTTCGGTCACGCCGTGCTGCCGCTTCGCGCCGGGCTGGTGCCGCTGACGCTCAGCGGCAAGCACCAGGAACGCTTCGAAGGCCTGGCGGGTGTGGCCCTGCCCGTGGAAGCAGCCGCCAACGACGCAAGTTTTCGCGACGCGCTGCTGTTCACCCATCGTGGCCTCAGCGGCCCGGCCATCCTGCAGATCTCGTCGTACTGGGAGCCGGGCACCGACCTGCGCGTGGACCTCCTGCCTGGCGTCGACGCCGCGGAAGCCCTGCTGGAGGGACGCGCGGAGCGTCCCCTGGCCGAGCTCAAGACCGTGCTCGCCGGCTTGCTGCCAAGGCGCCTGGCCGAGCGTCTGTGCGAGATCTGGCTGCCGAACCGACCGATGCGCCAGTATCGCGACGCCGAGTTGAGGGACATCGGCGCACAATTGGCCAGTTGGCCCGTGGTAGCCAGCGGCACCGAGGGCTATCGCACGGCCGAGGTCACCCTCGGTGGCGTGGATACGGACGAGGTCTCGTCCTCCACGATGATGTCCAAACGCCAGCCCGGGCTGTATTTCGTCGGCGAAGTGCTCGACGTGACAGGACACCTGGGCGGCTACAACTTCCAATGGGCCTGGGCCTCCGGCAATGCCGCCGGCCTGGCCGTCTGACGCGGAGCAACGTATGCGTATCGGTTTTATCGGACTGGGCAACATGGGCGTCGGCATGGCCGGCACCCTGATCAAGGGCGGCCACGAGCTGACGGTATGGAACCGCTCGGCGGACGCGGCCAGACCGCTGGCGGAGCAGGGCGCGAAGGTGGCAGCCAAGGCCGTCGATGCGGCTGTCGGCGCCGAGGTGCTGCACAGCATGCTCGCCAATGACGCCGCCATTCGCGAGGTCATTCTCGACAGCGGTCTGCTGGACGCGTTGCCCAAGGGCGCCGTGCACGTGAACCACGCGACGATCTCGGTCGCGCTGGCGCAGGAACTGATCGACGCGCACGAGAAACGTGGCCTGGGCTACGTGGCCGCACCCGTGTTCGGTCGTCCTGAAGTCGCGGCCGCGGGCAACCTCAACGTGGTCGCTTCCGGCAAGCCGGACGCCATCACCCGGGTGCAGCCGCTTCTCGAGCTGATCGGCCAGAAGGTCTGGCCGATGGGCGACGACCCCATTCGCGCCACCATCGTCAAGATTGGCGGCAATTTCCTGATCGGCGCGGCCATCGAGAGCATGGCCGAGGCGACCACGCTTACCCGCGCTCACGGCGTCTGTGCGAAGGACTTCCTCGACATCATGTCGAACTCGCTGTTCGCCGCGCCGATCTACAAGATCTATGGCGGCATGATTGCCGCCGAGACCTACACCCCGGCGGCGTTCAAGCTGAGCCTGGGCTTCAAGGACATCGGCCTGGCGCGCGCCGCGGCCGATGCCAAACGCGTGCCCATGCCCTTCGCCAGCGTGCTGCACGACGCGCTGCTGGAGTCCCTGGCGGCGGGCGATGGCGAGCTGGATTTCTCCGGTCTGGCCCGGGTGGCCGCGTCGCGGGCTCACCTGAAGGATTGAAGTCGGCCGCGATTTCGGCAAGCCTTCACAATCAATACCCCCGCGGGTCCGCGACAATCGGACCCGCACGCTGTTGTGCAGCAGAGGACGGACATCATGACGGTAAGCTGGAAGACGGTATACGAGGGCATGCATGAGGGGCGCGCGATCACGGTGAAGGAGTCGAACGACGGCACCTTCAAGCTCGCCACCAAGCAGATCTTCCACGACGAAGGCATCGCCTATCAGGAAGGCAGCCGCTACGTCCACGTGTCGCCGGCCAGCGTCGGTGAAGAGGTGGAAGTCGAGGCGAACTCGCGCGATTCGCTCGAGGAAGCCCTGAAGGAACTGCACTTCTCGTCGGACACGGTGTCTTCGATCGGCGCCAAATTGTCCTGACGAACAAACCTGCGTTTCTGCCATGATGGGGGCTCGTTCCCCCATCCCGGTGAGTACCGTCCATGGCAGAAACGATGTCCCCGACGATGGAACGAACGGTTCCTCGTGTCTTGATGTGCCCGCCCACGTTCTTCGAGGTCAGCTACGTCATCAATCCATGGATGACCGACCACATTCACGACACCACCGCCGAGCGCTCACGCAGGCAGTGGGATGCGCTCCGCGAAACGGTCTCACGTCACGCCGATGTAGCCCTGCAGGAGCCCGCGCCGGCACAGCCGGACATGACATTCGCCGCGAACGCCGGCCTCGTCTTCGGCAATAGCTTCGTCCCCAGCCGCTTCCGCTATACGGAACGACAGGGCGAGGAGACTCACGATCGCGCCTGGTTCAGCCGCCACGGATTCGACATCGTGGATCTGCCGGAGGATGTGTTCTTCGAAGGTGCCGGCGACGGCCTGTTCGATCGCGGGATCTCGCGTCGCCTCTGGATGGGCTATGGCCATCGCTCCGACCAGGCGGCGGCGCCCGCACTGGCCAGGCTGCTCGACGTCGAAGTGCTGCCGCTGAAGCTCGCCGACCCCCGCTTCTACCATCTCGACACCTGTTTCTGTCCGCTGGCCGACGGCTACACGCTTTATTTCCCGGCGGCGTTCGATCCGCCCTCGCTAGCGCTGATCGAAAAACATGTCCCGTCCAGCCACCGCATCGCGGTACACGAACACGACGCCCTCGACTTCGCCTGCAACGCGGTGAACCTGGGCAAGGTGGTGATCCTCAATCGTGCCAGCCCTGACCTGCGCTCCCGGCTGGAGGGCGCGGGCTTCATGCTGATCGAGGTCGCGCTGGACGAGTTCATGAAGTCGGGCGGGGCGGCGAAGTGCCTTACCTTGCGGTTGGACGAGGTCGTCGGGGCCTGAAGGGATAGCTCGCTGCGTGAGCTCATGTTTTCAATGTAGAAGCCGCTTCAGCGGCGATAACCCGATTACCGCCACGCCCGGACACCCGTCCGGACGCTCCGCACATCGTCCGCGGACACGGACGATGTGCTTGGTCAGTGCGCGAGAACCGCATAGGAATGCGCCTTGCCCTTGAATTTCAACGTTGGCACGACCGATGCAGAGGTATCTACGACTCCACCTCAAACATCGTCAAAGGACAACGACCATGAAACTCGAAACCGCCATGCTGCACACCTTCTTCGCCGCTAGCGTCCTGACCTGCCTGTTGATGCTCGGTGCGTTCGTCGCTTCGCCTGCTTCGCATGTGGCTTCCGCTGCGGCGTTTGTTGTGGCCGTTCGCTGAGGGGCAAGGCTTCATTCGTAGACCCGATAGCCTGAGGGTTCGCCGCTGAAGCGGCTCCTACAGAATGCGGCGCGGTGCCCGTAATAGGCAGTGCGGCGCCCGTAAAAGGCGGTACGGCGCCCACGGAAGGCGGTGCGCTATTTTGCTGAACGGCGCTTTGCGAGCCAGGTGTCCAGGGCGTTCGCGAAGGCCTGCCGGTCACGTGGGTGCATGACGGCGGGGCCGCCGGTGTTGACGCCGGAACCGCGCAGCTCTTCCATGAAATTTCGCATCGAAAGGCGCTGCGCGATCGTGTCCTTCGTGTACATCTCGCCGCGCGGATGCAGGGCGAGGGCGCCTTTTTCGATGGCGAATGCCGCCAGCGGGATGTCCTGGGTGACGACCAGATCTCCCGGTTCCACGCGACGCACGATCTCGTCGTCGGCCACGTCGAAGCCGCCCGGCACCTGGATTGAACGGACGAAGCGCGAGGCCGGCGTGCGGATCCACGCGTTGGCGACCAGGGTCACGTTGACCTGTTCGCGCTCGGCGGCGCGGAACAGGATGTCCTTGATGACATTCGGGCAGGCATCGGCGTCGACCCAGATCTGCACGGTCAGGCGTCCGTCCAGTCCACGAAACCGTCGACGATGGTATTGGTGCAACCGCCGACCCATACCGCTTCACCGTCGATGCGGATGATGATGCGCGCGTCGTGGCCTACTTCGCGGCCCTGGCTCACCACGTAGCCCTTGGTCAGCGTGCCGCTGGTGTCGCGGGCGGCAACGTAGGCGGCGATGAGGCCGTTGGCGGCGCCGGAGGCGGGGTCTTCCACGATGCCGACGCCGGCGGGGAACGCGCGCACGGCCAGCCCTTCGGCGGAACGGGCGAACACGCACAGGCCGAGGGTATCGGTGGCCAGCGCAAGCGCGCGAATGGCAGCGTGGTCCGGACGCCAGCCGCGCAGGGCGACTTCGTCAGCGAACTCGGCCACCCACCAGCGGCGACCGCCTTCCACGCAGGCAGGGGCTAGCGCGCCGAGCTTGACGCCGTAGAGCACGGCGGAAAGCGTCTCACCGGCGCAGGAGGCATCGCCGACGATGCGCGCCCTGGGCGACTGCACGAACAGTTCGCGCTCCTTGCCCGCTTTTTCCACGCGAATTGGCAGCACGCCGGCGCCGCATTCCTGCCAGATGATGCCGGCGGCGTCGGGGGTGACCAGGCCGGCGTCGAGCGCGGCGTGCGCGCTGCCGATGGTCGGGTGCCCGGCGAAGGGAATTTCCTTGGTCGGCGTAAAGATGCGAGCCCGGTAGTCGGCGCCTTCGGCGCGCGCGGGCATCAGGAAGGTGGTTTCGACCAGGTTGGTCCAGTGGGCGAAGCGCTGCATGCGCTCGTCGGACCAGCCGTCGGCGTCGATGACCACGCCCAGCGGATTGCCGCCGCCATGGCGGGCGGCGAAGACGTCGAGCTGCTTGTAACGGATGGGGGACATCGGTCGTGCCAGGAGCGGGGGAGGTCGGTCATGATAGCCGTCCATCGGCGGGTCGGCATGGCCCCGGGGGTTCGACATCGGCGCGCGTTACCGCCAAGATGCGCGCTGGCCCGGTCCTAAAGGACGCTGTTTCATCGCATGATCACGTTGCTCATCATTCTCGTGACCGCTGTGGTCTCGTTCTTCGCCTTCAGCAACCGCCGCCTGATGGACGACCTGATCCTCTGGCCGCCCGCGCTCTCGCGCAGCCGTGAGTATTACCGGCTGGTCAGCTATGGCCTGATCCACGCGGACTGGTCGCACCTGATCTTCAACATGCTCACGCTCTATTTCTTCGGCAGGTACATGGAAACCTTCTTCACCGAGGAGATGGGGCCACTGGGCTTTGTCACCTTCTACATCGGCGCGCTGATCTTCTCGATCCTGCCGACGTACATGAAGAACCGTAACAATGCCTCCTACCGCAGCCTGGGCGCGTCCGGCGCGGTGTCGGCGATCCTCTTTGCCTACGTGCTGTTCAGCCCCTGGTCGAGCATTTACGTCTTCATCGTCAAGCTGCCGGCGATCATCTATGCCGTGCTTTTCGTGGCGTATTCGATCTACATGGACAAGCGCGGCGGCGATAACGTGAACCACAGCGCGCACCTGTGGGGCGCCGCATACGGCGTGATTTTCTCCATCGCGCTCGAGCCCTCGCTGCTACCCCGGTTCATCGCGTTGCTGTCACAACCGCGCTTTTCCTGATCCGGAAGCTGAATTTTTCCGAACCATTTATGTGACTTCGGACGACAGCTGATACATCATGCGTTTGTCCGGATCGAACGCCACCCTTTTCGAAGTCGTCCGGCATGCACGCGGGTCTTCCCCGGTGGGGCAGTTCGCGTCGGCTACTAACGTAGGAGGAGTGAACGCATGGCTACTACCCGCAAGTCCGCCGCGAAGAAATCAGCGGCCCGCAAATCGGCATCGAAGAAGAGCGCCGTGAAAAAGACTGTCGCCAAGAAGGCGGGCGCTCGCGCCGCCACGAAGAAGACAGCACGCAAGGCCGCGGCGCGTCCGGCAGCGGCGAAGAAAGCCGTCAAGAAGTCGGCAGTCAAGAAATCAGCCGTTAAGAAGACAGCCGTTAAGAAGACAGCGGTCAAGAAGGCGGCCGGCAAGAAAACGGCCGTGAAGAAGGCTGCCGGCAAGAAGACAGCCGTCAGGAAGTCCGCGGCGAAGAAGGCGGTGAAGAAAACCACCGCGCGTAAGGCCGCCGTAAAGAAGTCGCCGGCGCGTAAGGTCGCGGCCAAAAAGGCCAGTACCAAGGCTTCGGCGCGCAAGGCCCCGGCCCGCAAGACAGCGGCGAAGAAGGCGCCGGCCCGCAAGACGGCCGCCAGCAAGGTCGTCGCGAAGAAGACGGCCCGTAAGGCGCCCGCACGCAAGGTCGCGGCAACCAAGGCGCCGGCACGCAAGAGCGCTGCCCCGGCAAAGAAAGTGGCCGCGACGCCGGTCACGAAGTCCACATCGACGACACGTCGTGCCAGCGGGCACACGATCGAGCAGAAGCCGGTATCGCGCGTTCCCGCGACCAATACGGCGCGTAAGCCGCCGGTGACGGCCGCGCCCGCAGCCACGTCGGCGCCCAAGCCGGTGGCCAAGGCGAAGCCCGCGCCGAAGCCGCGCCCGAAGCCGGCACCGAAACCGGCAGCGCCCGCAGCGACGGACGAGCCGGTCCAGCACATCAGCCAGGAAGAGGCCGTCGCGCACATCCAGGCCTTGCTCGAAGCCAAGCGCGAGCGCGATCGTCAGCCGCCAACCTGGCCGACGGGTGAGAACAGCAATGGCGTGCCTGCGACGCAGCCGGGAACCGAATCGAACCCGCCATCGCCGTCGGCGGTATCTCCGGAAGCCAACTACGCCAACGAAGCGCACCAGCGCGGCGATCAGCAGAAGAGCAAGTCCTGATCCGCCAATACTGAATGAAGAGAAAGGGTCGCTTTCGCGACCCTTTCCTTTTTTAGCGGGCGTTCAATCGCGCGGGCGCAGTGTCGAAGTCGTCCATCGTCGTTCTTCTCATCAGAGAAAACCCATGCGTCGTACGTATTCCCTGCTACTGGCTGTCGCGGCAACCCTGCCGCTTGCTGGTTGTTACTACGACCCCGGCTACGTTCGTAGCAGCTCCGGGGGCGATGCGTATTACGGCACGGAAACGACGACCGTCGTCCAGCCGGGCGGCGCTTACTACGATCCGGGTTATGGCTACTACGGCCCGGGGTACTACGGCGGCGGTTACTCGACCATTGCCGTGTATGGCGGCGGATACGACCGTCGCTACTACCGCGATCGCGATGGCCACGATCATCCGCGACAGCCTCCGCCGGGCGGTTGGCATGATCGTCCGGGCGACGGTGATCATCGTCCGCCGGGCGGCTGGCAGGGTGGTAACCATCAGCGCCCACCGGGTGGTTGGCAAGGTGGCGATCGTCAGCCACCGCCCGGTGGTTGGCACGGTGGTCGTTCGCCGCCGCCGGGTGGTGGACAAGCCGGTAATCGTCCGTCGCCGCCAGCGGGCGGGCAGGTCGGCAATCGTCCGTCGCGTCCGGCCTCGTCGTCGGGCTCACGTTCGCCTCCGCGCGGAAATTTCAATCGCGGTGGTGGCAATCGCGATAGCGGCAACTGACGCCGCGGCAATAACCCACACTGCTTGATGGGCCTGGGCGCGATCGTTCGCGCCTAGGCTGGGCGGCCGCATGTATCGGCGTCCTCCGTGGTGTTTCGTGCTCACTCGTTAAGCCTTACCTGGCTGGCCGTAGCCGCGCTGCTTGGCTGCACGGTGGTACAAGGCTGCGCGTGGCTGCCGCCATGGCCCTGGTCGATGCTCGCCGCGCTTACCGCATTGGCAGGCGCTGTCGCCTTGCCATGGCCGCCGGCTCGTTATCTCGCCGTATGCGTGTTGTTCGCGGCCTGGGCGGCGCTGCAGGGCGCACGCGGGATGGCCTCGCGCTTGCCAGCGGAAGAGGAGGGTCGGGACGTCGTCGTCACGGGGCACGTCGTCGATCTTCCCCGCGCGCGGGGCGGCGATGCTTCATTTCTCTTTGTCCCCGAAAGCGTAGCCGGCGCTCCACCCTGGTCGCGCGGAACGATTCGCCTGAGCTGGTACCGCACATCGGTGTCGCCTGGGCCGTGCGAGCACTGGCGACTTACCGTCCGCCTGCGTCGCCCTCGTGGCAACGTCAACCCAGGCGGCGGCGATGCCGAGCGTACGGCGCTTCAGCGCGGCATCGTCGCCACAGGCTATGTGCGGGCCGCTCCGGACAACAAGCGCCTCGGCCCTGGTCGATGCGTGGATGCCTGGCGCGACGGCGTGGCGCGAGCGCTGGACGCTCATCTGGGCACCGATGACGCGCGCATTCTCAAGGCACTGGCGGTGGGCGACACGCGCGGACTGGAAGCGACGGACTGGGACATCGCGCGCGCCACGGGCGTGTCGCACCTCATCGCCATCTCGGGATTTCACGTCGGCGTTGCCGCCGGCGGCGGTGTGCTCGCAATACGTCTGCTCTATGCGTGGTGGCCCTTGCTCGGCTTGTGGCTGCCGAGACAGGTGGCCCAGGCGATCCTGGGCCTGCTGGTGGCAGGTGGCTACGGCATGTTCGCCGGGCTGGGCCTGCCGACCGTGCGTACGCTGTTGATGATCGGTGTCGTTGTGCTTGCGGGGATGGCGCGGCGTCGTGCCGGTGGGCTGTCGCTGCTCGCGTTCGCCATGCTCGCCGTCCTGACGTTCGATCCGCTTTCGGTGCTCTCGGCGGGATTCTGGTTATCGTTCGCGGGCGTCGGTTTTCTCGTGTGCTGTGTGGCGCCACGCTCCCGGGGGCTTCCTGGCTGGTTCGGTGAGCTGCTCCGGGCGCAGGCAGCGATGAGCATCGCGCTTCTTCCGCTGTCTCTGTGCCTGTTCGGCAGTACGTCGCTCATGGGATTCGTCGCCAATCTCGCCGCCGCGCCGCCGCGCCGCTGGTGAGTTTCGTGGTGGTACCGCTGACGCTGCTCGGTTGCGTCCTGCTGCCCTTGCCGTCGGTCGCGGTACCGTTGCTCGCGGCCGCTGCCTGGTTGCTCGGCCAGCTGTGGAGCCTGCTCGCCGTGATGGCGGAGGTTCCGGGCGCTCAACTGAGTGTGGCCGAGAGCGGCATCCTTCCGGTCGTCCTCGCGACGGCGGGCGCGCTGTGGTTGTTCATGCCGCGTGGCGTGCCCTTGCGCGGCTACGGCGCCTTGCTGTTCCTGCCGCTCCTGCTACCGGCACGTGACTTGCCCAAGGCGGGCGCCTTTCGTGTGTGGGTGCTCGACGTGGGGCAGGGGCTCGCCGTGGTCGTCCATACGCGACACCACGCGCTGGTCTACGACACCGGGCCGGCCTTTGGCGGTGGTCGCGACGCGGGCACAGGCATCGTGCTGCCTTCGATCACCGCACTGGGCCTTGGTCCCGTGGACACGCTCGTGGTCAGCCATGGCGATATCGACCATGCGGGCGGCGCGTCGGCGATCGTCGCCCGCTATCCGCAGGTACGACGATTTTCCGGCGAACCCGGGCGGTTGGGATTCCAGGCGGAGCCGTGCACCTCGGAGACCGACTGGTCATGGGACGGCGTCAGCTTCCATTTCCTCGAGGTGCCACGCGAAGCGCAGGGCAAGACGGCCAGCAACGACCGCTCGTGCGTGCTCTCGGTCGAAGGAGAGGGAGGCCGCTTCCTGCTCACCGGAGACATCAGCGACAAGGCCGAGCGCCGCATGGATCGCGATGTGCTCCGGTCCGAGCTTCCGACAGTGACGACAGTGGCCCACCATGGCAGCAAGCATTCGTCGGATGTGCTCTGGCTACGCGCCGTACAACCCGACCTGGCCATCGTCTCGGCGGGCTGGCGCAATCGCTTCGGTCATCCGCATGCGTCGGTGCTGGCGCGTCACGAGGATGCGGGGGCCGATGTACTCAACACAGCCAACAGCGGCGCGATCCTGATCGATCTGCCGCGTGATGCCGTGCCGCGTGTGGTCAGGGAGTGGCGTCGGCCGGCTGGTCGTTACTGGCGTGAGTAGGGTCGGCCAGTTGTCTTGATCTTCGCGGCGCAGTTCAGAACGCGAGGCTGGTCACGTCGTCGGTCAAAGCGGGCGTCGACGCTCGCCGGTCTTAATCGATCTTACTTGCTCGCATGGGTACCCTCCTGCTCGACGCGCTTCAACTTTTCCTGCGCGTCCTTGAAGCCTGCGGCAGCCGATTTTCTCAACCAGAACAAAGCACGTTCCCTGTCGAGAGCCGTGTCGTTATTCATGAAGTCCTCATAGACGTTGTATTGAGCAACAGGATTGCCGTTTTCTGCTGCAATCAGTGCCCACCGGCGTTCTTCAATCGGGTTCAGGAGAACGAATCCATAAAACACCGAAATCTTGGTGGCAGCTTCGGGTGAGCCCCGCATCGCCTCGACGGCCAAAGTTAGTCGTTCCTGCGGCGTGAGGACCAAATCTTGATTGAGATTGATAGGCTGGTTCCGGTCTTGAGCATGCGCAGCAGGCACGGTCAGCAACAAAGCTGCTAGAACAAAGAAAATCCAGCGTTTCACATGATTCCCCATCAAGTGATGCATTGCGCCGCGAGGCAGTTACCACCGCGGGCCCCCTATGGCGGGGGAAAGTAGATCAGTCTCAGTTGACGTGTCTGTAGGGGAAACCTTACGGAGCACGAGAACGTGACGTGCGGTCGAATTCCCAGGTCTCATCAGGTGGCCATTGAACGTCCCACCAGGGCCCCTCTTGCTGCACCGCCGTTTGACAATCTCAATTTAGAACGATTTAAATGCAGGTTCCGCTAGACGAGGGGAAAAGCGTGACGGCATCGAAGCACGGTTGGGGCAGGGCGGCGTTCGCCCTGGTGACGGCGTCTCTTGTGGTACCGGTGGGAGCCCTTGCGGCCACCCAGCGCTTCGACAGCTCATTCGAGTCCGGGCAGCCCGCGCCGCTCGCTGCGAAGGGCCCGCTGGACGTTCGCGTCGTCGGCGGCCCGCCTGCCGAGGCGGTGCTGACCGCCAAGGCCGATGTCGGCTTCACCGGCCTGCACTCCCTCCGCTACGCGGGCACGGGCAACGGTTCGGCGGCGACGACGAAGCTGTTCGACACCGATCTGCGCATCGGCGATGACACCGTACTGTCGTGGCTGGTCTTCCCGCGCTCGAACAAGGGCGACCTGGTCAATCCGGCCAACTATGTCGCTGTCGACCTCGTGTTCGATGACGGCTCGCGCCTTTCCACCGGCGCGGCGCGGGATCAACACCGGGTGCCCGCCACCGCGAAGGGGCAGGGCGAAGGGCGAGTGCTCTATCCCGACCAGTGGAACTACGTCAGCGTGGACCTGGGGAGTGTCGCCAAGGGCCGTCGCGTCCGCTCCATCGAGCTGACCGCGGACGCACCAGCGGGCGAAGCCTTCGAGGGCTACCTCGACGATGTCCGCATCGGCAGCGTCAAGCTCGTCAATAGCACCCATCCGACCGATTACGTCGATACGCGGCGTGGCTCCAACGCCAACGAGAACTACTCGCGCGGCAACAACTTCCCCGCCGTGGCCATGCCGCATGGCTTCAACTTCTGGACACCGACGACCAACGCCGGCTCCAACTGGATCTACCAGTACCAGGCCCGCAACGGCGACGACAACCGACCGCGCATCGAGGCATTCGCGCTCTCGCACGAGCCCAGCCCGTGGATGGGCGATCGCCAGACCTTCCAGGTCATGCCCGCGCAGACGGCCTCCGGTGCACCGGCGCTCAAGCGGGAAGCGCGCGCCTTGTCCTTCGGCCACGACGCCGAGCTGGCGCATCCGGACTACTACCGCGTGCGCTTCGACAACGGCCTGACCACCGAGATCACGCCGACCGACCGTGCGGCGATGTTCCGCTTCACCTTCACCGACAAGCGTTCGCAGCTGGTCTTCGACAATCTGGACGACAGGGCGGCGGTCACGCTCGATCCCGGCCAGCGCAGCATCCAGGGCTGGTCGGACGTGAAGAGCCGCCTGTCCACGGGCGCCACGCGTCTGTTCTTCTATGCGGTGTTCGACAAGCCGGTGGCCGAGAGCGGTCGCCTGACCGGCGAGAAGCGTGATGCCGCCTCGGCGTGGTTCGGCTTCGACACGTCGAAGAAGGCCGATCGCGTGGTCACCATGCGGATCGCCACCTCGCTGATCGGCGTCGAGCAGGCCAAGGCCAACCTCGCGCAGGAGATCGCGCCGGACGACACGTTCGACAGTGTGCACGAGCGCGCCCGCAAGGCCTGGGACGATCGCCTGGACACCGTCAAGGTCGAAGGCGCGTCGCCCGATGAAAAGACGGTGCTGTACTCGAACCTGTACCGCCTGTTCCTCTATCCGAACCACGCTTACGAGAACACAGGCAGCAAGGAAGCGCCCGTGTGGCGCTACGCCAGTCCGTTCTCCGCCCCGGCAGGTACGAACACGGACACCGCGACCGGCGCACGCATCGTCGACGGACAGCCTTACGTCAACAACGGCTTCTGGGACACCTACCGCACGGCGTGGCCGGCTTACGTCCTGCTCACCCCGAACGAGGCGGGCAAGATGATCGACGGCTTCGCGCAGCAGTATCGCGACGGGGGCTGGATTGCGCGCTGGTCGTCGCCGGGTTATGCCGACCTGATGGTGGGCACCAGTTCCGACGTCGCCTTCGCCGATGCGTGGCTCAAGGGTGTGCGTAACTTCGACGTTTCCGCGTTCTACCAGTCGGCCATCCGCAACGCGTCCAGCGTCAGCGATGTGAAGGGTGCCGGCCGCAAGGGTATCCAGCGCTCGCTGTTCAATGGCTATACCGACGATGGCATTGCCGAAGGCCTGTCCTGGTCGATGGATGGCTATATCAACGATTTCGCCATCGGTAACCTGGCGGCGGCGCTGGCCAAGGATGCACCGGCCGGCGACGCGTACCGTGCGTCCTACGCCGACGATGCCATGTGGTATCGCTCGCGTGCCCTCGGCTACACGAACCTGTTCGATCCCGCCGTCGGCTTCTTCGTGGCGCGCGATGCCGCGGGCAAGTGGCGCTGGGACGCGAAGGATTTCAGTCCGATCCGTTGGGGTGGCGACTACACCGAGACCGACGCCTGGAACATGGCCTTCCACGCGCCGCAGGACGGCGCTGGCCTGGCCGCACTCTACGGTGGCCGCGAGGCGCTGGGTGCCAAGCTCGACCAGTTCTTCAACACGCCGGGCAAGTTCGACGTGGGCGACTACGGCGACGTGATCCACGAAATGCTCGAGGCGCGCGACGTACGCATGGGCCAGTACGGCCATTCGAACCAGCCTTCGCATCACATCATCTGGATGTACGACGAAGCCGGCCAGCCCTGGAAGACCCAGGACAAGCTTCGCGACGCGGTATCGCGCCTGTATGTGGGTAGCGAGATCGGCCAGGGTTACCCCGGCGATGAAGACAATGGCGAGATGTCGGCGTGGTGGTTGTTCGGTGCGGCCGGTTTCTATCCGCTGCGCATGGGCACCCCGGAGTACGTGATCGGTGCGCCGCACTTCCCGCACATGAGTCTTCGCCTGGAAGGCGGTGCGACGATCGACGTGCGCGCGCCCGGTGTCAGCGACACGAACCGTTACGTGCAGTCGCTGAAGGTCAACGGCCAGCCGTGGAACAAGGTCACCCTGCCTCATGAGCTGCTGGCGAAGGGCGCGACGCTCGAGTTCACCATGGGTCCGACGCCGTCGACCTGGGGAACCGGTGTCGATGCGCTGCCGGCCTCGATCAGTGCCGAGGGCAGCAAGCCCGCGCCGCTGGTCGACCTGACGAGCGAGGGCGGCAAAGCGTTCGGTTCGCTGAAAGGTCCGGAGCTGGACAAGCTGTTCGACAACACCTCCGATACGTCGGCCCACCTTGCGGCGAAGGACGCGGTGGTCGGTTGGCACTTCGATCATCCGGTGACGGTGGAGATGCTCAGCCTGACCTCGGCGGCGAAGCCGGGCGATGCGTCTGGTTGGGTGCTCGAGGGCTCGACGGACGGCAAGCACTACCAGATGGTGGATAAGCGCGAGGGCGAGAGCTGGCCGTGGCGTCGGCAGACGCGGGCGTTCGCTGTCGGCACGCCGGGTGCCTATGCCTGGTACCGCCTGCGTCTCGTTGCCGCTGATACGAACGGCCTGGACCTGAGCGAGGTCGAGTTCCTCGGCCATCGTTGAGGGGTTCGTTTCCGGTTGGCCGGTACGGTTGGCTTTGTGTGGGAGCCCGGCTTTGTGTGGGAGTCGCTTCAGCGGCGATGGGGGGGCGAGGCAAGCACCCATTCGCCGCTGAAGCGGCTCCTACAGTGAGGGGCGGCTTCCACGGGGAAGTGTTAAAGGCGCCTCAGTCCCCGTGGCGGGCCCTGCTATGATGCCGGCCTGACTTTTGTTCATCCGGGGTTGACGTGCTCGAGATCCTTCTGGCTGGCGGCTGGGCTTTGCTGCCGATCCTCATCTGTTCGTTTGTCGCGCTCGCCATCGTCCTGGAGCGTTTCTGGGCGCTTCGGCGCGCGGCCGTCTTCCCGCCTGGCCTGGGCGCCGAAGTGCGCGAGTGGGCGCGTTCCTCCTCGCTCGACAGCTCCCACCTCCAGGCACTGGAGAAAGGCTCGCCGCTGGGTGAGCTGTTCGCCGGCGCGCTCGCCGTTCGCGACCGCCCGCGCGAGATCATCAAGGAGCGCATCGAGGACACCGGTCGCCATGTGGTCCACCGCATGGAGCGCTACCTCAATACGCTCGGCACCGTCGCCCTCATCGGCCCGTTGCTCGGCCTGCTCGGTACCGTCATCGGCCTCATCCGCATGTTCCTCAGCGTGATGGCCGGCGGCATCGGCGATCCGACCAAGATGGCCGGCGGTATCGGCGAAGCGCTCATCTGCACGGCGTTCGGCCTGGTCGTGTCGATCCCGGCCTATGTGCTGCACCGTTACTTCCGCTCCAAAGTCGGCGGTTACGTCGTGCAGATGGAAAAGGAAGCCACGGCGCTGCTGGACGACCTGTCCGCGCCGCGCCCGGTACCGCGCCGTCGCACCGCCGCGTCGGAAGCCGTTACCTCGCAGGCTGGCTGATCCATGCGCATCGGTTCCCGTCGCGAGGACGATTTCGAGATCAACGTCATTTCGTTGATCGACGTGCTGCTGACCCTGCTGATGTTCTTCGTGCTCAGCACCACCTTCGTCGAGCACTCACGCCTGAAGGTCAACCTGCCCAAGGCCGACAGCCAGGCGCGCGAGTCCACGGACAACGCGCTCACCCTGGTCGTGGACCGTGACGGCCATTACTCGGTCGGCAGCGACGAGGTGCTCGGTGAAGGCATCGAACCGCTCAAGGCAATGATCGAGCGTGTCGCCGGCGACGATCGCAACCGGCTCGTGGTGATCCGCGCCGACGCGATGACGCCGCACCAGAATGTGGTTCGCGCGATGGATGCGCTGGGCCAGGTCGGATTTACCCGTCTGTCGATCGCCACAACGCCGAGCGAAGCGGGCGCGGCTCAGTGAGCAAGGAAAAAGTCTCGGTCTGGGACGCCAAAACCTGGCAGACCTATAAGCGCCTGCTCGGCTATACGCGGCGCTTTCGTGCCGCGGGCCTGATTGCCGTTCTCGGCATGATCATCGACCCGGCATGCCTGTCGCTGTTCACCAGCCTGCTCAAGACCCTTGTCGACAAGATCTTCGTCGAGAAGGATCCGTACACGATCTTCTGGATGCCGATCTGGATCATCGCGATCTTTACGGTACGTGGCATTGCTTCCTACGCGACCGATTACGGTATCGCCTACGTAGGTCGTAACGTCGTGCAGGCCATCCGTATCGACGTGTTCGCGTCCTACCTGCGGTTGCCCGCGACCTTCTTTGCCAAGGAGCCGTCGGGACAGCAGATCTCGCGTATCACCTATACAAGCGAGCAGGTGGCCTCGGCGTCGGCGGATTCGCTCAAGGTGGCCGTGACCGAGGGCCTCACGGTCGTCGGCATGCTGTGCGTCATGCTGTACTGGAGCGCTTACCTTGCGATGGCGCTGCTTGTGCTGGTGCCTTGCGTGGTGGTCATCGTCACCGTCATCAGCCGTCGGTACCGCAAGATCAGCAAGCGCATCCAGGGCAACATGGGCACCGTGACCAGTGCGGTCGAGGAAGCCGTCGCGGCCAATCGCGAAGTGCGCATCTACGGCGGCCAGGCGCGCGAGGGCGACCGGTTCGGCGAGATCGCGGAGCGTCAGCGCCGTCTCAACCTCAAGGTGTCGGCGACGAGCGCCGCCTCCAGCGCCACCATTCAGACGGTCGGCGCCATGGCGCTTGCGACCCTCGTGTTCCTCGGCTCGCGCCCGGGTGTCATCGAGACGATCACGCCCGGTATCTTCACCGCGGTGCTTACGGCCATGGGTGGCATGCTGCCGTCACTGAAGCGGCTGGCGGGCATCCAGGCCAGCCTGCAGAAGGGCGTCACGGCGGCCGAGGACCTGTTCGAGATCATCGACACGCCGGCGGAAATCGACACGGGTACGGAAGATCTCGTCCGCACGAAGGGCGACATCCGCTTCGAAAACATTCATCTCGTGTACGAGCGCAACAATCACGTCGCCCTGCGTGGCGTGGACCTGGTCTGCAAGCCCGGTACGGTGACCGCACTGGTCGGTCGCTCCGGTAGCGGCAAGTCCAGCCTGGTCAGCCTGTTGCCGCGCTTCTACCAGCCGACCGAGGGCCGCATCCTCGTCGACGGCCAGGATTACTCGCACTACACGCTGCCCTCGCTGCGTCGACAGATTGCCTGGGTGGGTCAGAACGTCGTGCTGTTCGACGACACCGTGGCAGCCAACATCGCCTATGGCGAGATGGCTGGCGCCTCCGAGGCCGACATCACGGCGGCGGCGAAGGCGGCCAATGCGATGGAGTTCATCGAGCGCCTGCCCGAGGGTCTGCAGACGCAGATCGGGCAGGGCGGTAACTCGCTCTCCGGTGGTCAGCGCCAGCGTATCGCCATCGCCCGCGCCATTCTCAAGAACGCGCCCATCCTCGTGCTGGATGAAGCCACCAGCGCACTCGACACCGAGTCGGAGCGGCTGATCCAGGATGCACTGACACGCCTCATGCGCGACCGCACCACGCTGGTGATCGCACATCGCCTGTCCACCATCGAGCACGCGGACCAGATCGCCGTGATGGACCAGGGCAAGGTCATCGAGCTGGGCACGCACCGGGAACTGCTCGAAACCGGCGGCCAGTATTCGGCCCTGCACCGCATGCAGTTCCACGAGCAAACGGCGAGCTAAGCCGTGGGCCTCGGCGCCTCACTGCAGCGACACTGGTATGGCGGCGGGCATCCGCCGCTGTGGACGCGCCCGCTGGAGGCGTTGTATCGCGCCGTGGTTCGGCGTCGGGCCGAGCGCTTCCGCAACGATCCGTCAGCGGTCGTGCGGCTTTCCGTGCCGGTCGTGGTCGTCGGCAACATCACCATCGGCGGTACCGGGAAGACGCCACTGATCGTGGCGCTTGCCGCGGCGATGTCGGCGCGGGGTTTCGTGCCCGGTGTCGTGAGCCGCGGTTACGGTGGTAGCGAGCACGGCCCCTATCTTCTAACCGGCCACGACGACCCTGCGAAGGTCGGTGACGAGCCGAGCCTGATTCGTCAGAGCGGCGTGCCGGTCGCTATCGGGCGTGAGCGTCCGGAGGCGGCTCAGCTGCTGATCGATGCCGGGTGCAACCTGATTCTCGCCGACGATGGCCTGCAACATCATCGGCTCGGTCGCGATGTCGAGATCTGCGTGATCGATGGCGAGCGTCGGCTGGGGAATGGGCACCTGCTTCCTGCCGGGCCGCTGCGCGAGCCGGCAAATCGCCTTTCGGAAGTCGACTTCGTGGTCGTCAATAGCGGTACGCCCGGCGCTGGCGAGATCGGCATGACGCTGGAAGGTGGCGTGGCGATCAACATGGCCGATCCGACGCTCTCGGCGCCGCTGTCCGAGTTTTCCGGACGTCCTGCGCACGCGGTCGCTGGCATCGGTAATCCCGCGCGCTTTTTCAACAGCCTTACGGCGCAGGGTATCGCTGTGGACGGCCATCCGTTTGCGGATCACCACGCATTCACCCGGGACGACTTCACGTTCGCCGATGGTTGCCCTGTGCTGATGACGGACAAAGACGCAGTGAAATGCCGTGATTTTGCACGCGCAAACTGGTGGCGCGTGCCGGTGCGCGCGGTGCTGCCCGAAGCGTTCTACGACGCGATTGCCGCCAAAGTCACCGCCCCCCTGTAGGAGCCGATTCATCGGCGATCCCGCGGCAGCGGGCCCAAGTTTCCGCAAGCACCCAATCGCCGATGAATCGGCTCCTACAAAGGCGGGGTGTGGCCGGACAAGGAAAAGGCCGACCCGAAGGCCGGCCTCTCATCGAAGCGCCCAGCCGCGGTTACTGCACGCGCTGCACGTTGCCCTTCTCATCCACCACCACGATGTCACCCTCGCGGATGGACGAAGCATCGGCCACCTGGACATTGGTGTAACCGCCGCCGCCCATCTTCAGGCGCAGGGTGTAGCTCTCGCTACCGCCGCCCTTGCCGATAGCGTTACCGGCGAAGCCGCCGCCGACTGCGCCGGCAACCGTGGCGACCTTGCGGCCGTTGCCGCGACCGACCTGGTTACCCAGGACGCCGCCGGCAATCGCGCCGATCACCGCGCCTGCCGTGCCGTGGTCGCGACCCTGGGTGACATTGCGCTCGATGCTCTGCACCACGCCGCACTGGTCGCAGCGGACGTAGATGCCGTCGGATCGGGTGATCGTGGCGGCCGAAACGGGTGCGACAGCAGCCATGGCGAGCAGGGCGGCCATGGGAATGCCGAGGACGGTCTTGAAATTCATGGTGATCTCCTTTCGGGCGGCTGGCAGGGTTAGCCGCATGGGGACAGTCTAAGCATTCCGGCTGAATGAAGATGTAGCGATTCCGGCTTCACGCGTTGCATGGATACTGTGTCGATGAGTACAGCCATCGTCTGGTTCCGCCGCGACCTGCGTCTTGCAGATAATCCCGCTCTCACCGCCGCCGTGGCTGCCCACGAGACGGTGCTGCCGCTCTATATCCACGCCCCCGACGAGGATGGCGAGTGGGCGCCCGGCGCCGCCAGCCGCTGGTGGTTGCATCACTCCCTGGAAGGGCTGGATGCCTCCCTGGGGCGGCATCACGGCCGTCTGCAGATCTTGCAGGGGGCCAGTTTGGACACCCTGCGCACTGCGATAGAAGCCACCGGTGCGACGGCTGTCTACTTCAACCGCCTCTACGAGCCCCGGGCGATCGCCCGGGACAAGGCGGTGCGACGGGCGCTCGAAGGCGACGGTGTCGAGGTGGCTTCGTTCAACGCGGCACTGTGGTGCGAGCCCTGGGACATCGCCACCCAGCAGAACGAGCCGTACCGCGTATTCACGCCGTTCTGGCGAAACCTGCGCACACGTATCGACGAGGTCGGGCCCGTTGCCGAGCCTTCGTCCATGAAACTGGCGACGTTGGCGAGAACGTCATTGCTCGATGCGCTCGGCCTGCTGCCGACGCTCAACTGGGCACGCGGTTTTGCCGAGTGGACGCCGGGCGAGCAGGGCGCGCACGAGATGCTCGATCTCTTCGCCGATGACGCCGTGGGCCACTATGTGGAAGGTCGCGACCTGCCGGCAAGGCACGGCACCTCGCGTCTCTCGCCGCATCTTCACTTCGGCGAAATCTCTCCGTTGCAGGTGGCCGCCGGCTTACGCCAGCGCGTCGCGAAACGGAAGAACGGTGCCGATATCGAACCCTACCTGCGTCAACTCGGCTGGCGCGAATTCGGCCACCACCTGCTTTACCACTTCCCGAAAACGCCAAAGGAGAACTTCAACCCGAAGTTCAATGCCTTCCGCTGGGAAAAACGCGATGCGCATGCGTTGAGGCGCTGGAAGCAGGGCAAGACGGGCATCCCCATCGTCGACGCCGGCATGCGCGAACTGTGGGCGACGGGCTGGATGCATAACCGCGTGCGCATGCTCGTGGCGAGCCTGCTGACCAAGAATCTTCGCCAGCACTGGCTGCTCGGCGAGAAGTGGTTCTGGGACACCCTGGTCGATGCCGACCTGGCCAACAATGCGATGGGCTGGCAGTGGGTGGCCGGCAGTGGCGCGGATGCCTCGCCGTACTTCCGCATCTTCAACCCGGTGACACAGTCGGAGAAGTTCGACCCGGACGGCGCGTACATTCGCCGCTGGGTGCCGGAGCTGGCGAAGGCGCCGGGTCGCCTCGTCCACGCACCGTGGGAAGACGAGGCGTTCCTGAAACTGTCTGGTTACCCGCCGCCGCTGGTCGACCTCAAACGCAGCCGCGAGGACGCGCTTACGGCGTACCAGTCGGTCCGGAGCGGTCCTTCAGCAGCAACGCAAGGACCGGCGGCGTGACCATCGCGGTGAGCAGGGACATCGCGACGATCACCGCGTAGATCTTCTCGTCGAACACGCCTGCCGCGAGGCCTAGCGAAGCGATCACGACACCGACCTCGCCGCGCGGCACCATGCCAAACCCGACGATGAGCGCGCCACGCCGGCCCAGCGACATCGAACCGAGATAACCACCGGCCAGCTTCGACACGATGGCGATCACGGTGACGATGGCGAGCATGCCCAGCGCGCTCGCGCTGGCGAGCGCCGCCAGGTTCACCTTGGCACCGGTGACGACGAAGAAGAACGGGGTGAGGAAGGCCAGCAAGGGTGCGGTCTGCTCCTCGAGCTGATGCCGCTGGCTGGTCTCCGAGGCGATCATGCCGGCGAGGAAGGCGCCGATGATCGCGGCCAGGTGGAACTTCATCGAGAGGAAGGCCAGGCCCAGGCACAGGGCCAGCACGATCGCCAGCGGCGACATCGGGTTGCTCGGCTTGTCCAGCCAGCCCGAACCACGACGCATCACGCGGGTGCCGCCCCAGCCGATCACCGCCACGAAACCGATCGCGCCGACCAGGGTGCCGACGAGGCTGCCGACGTCCACCGCACCACCGCCTTGCAGGGACGAGACGATACCGAGCAGGAGCATGGCCAGGATATCGTCGATCACGGCGGCGCCGAGGATGATCCGCGCCTCGCGTCGTTGCAGCACGCCCAGTTCCTGCAGCACGCGAGCGGTGATGCCAGCCGACGTGGCGACAAAGGCCGCGGCGACGAACATCGAGCGGATCCAGTCGAAGCCCGAGCCGTGTGCCCACACCGCACCGCACGCGAAGGGAATGATCACCCCGAGCACGCCGACCATGAAGGCGCTGGCGCCGACCTTCTTCAGGTCGTCGAGCCGCGTTTCCAGGCCGACTGAGAAAAGGAGCAGGATGACGCCGATTTCGGCGAGCACATCGAGCGGTGTGCCGGTGGCGATATCCGGAACGGTGACCCAGCCCAGTGCCGAGGGACCGACCACGCAACCGGCGGCGATCTCGCCTACCACGGCCGGTAAACGCAGGCGTTGCGCGATCTCGCCACCGATCTGCGCGGCCACGAAGATGATGAATAAGGTAAGCAGGATGCCTGCGGAATCGTGCATGGGTTCGCTCCTGGTCGTCCTTGAGAGTAACCCTTTATGCCGTGGCGTCGGCCACTTTGCCAGCCCGCGTATCGCGCAGGCGACTGAAGATCCAGCTTGCGGCGAGGGTGATCATGCCCAGCACGATCACCGACCAGCGGAAGGCCCAAACGTAGCCCTGCGCGTTATGCGAGCTGAGGAAGCCACCCATCAGCAGCGAGGCCAGGGCGATGCCGAAGCTCATCGAGAGGTACTGGGCGGTCGAGGCCATGGACGAGGCCATGGCCGCGTGGCGTACGTCCAGGTCCACATAGGCCAGGGTGTTCATCGAGGTGTACTGCAGCGACATGAAGGCGCCATAGACATAGACGAAGCTCGCGATGATCCACATCGGTGTTTCCGGCGTGAGCAGCGCGAACGAGCACAGCACGATGGACACCGCGATGGTGTTGCCCAATAGCAGCCGGCGATAGCCGAAGTGGGTGAGAAGACGGTGGATGAAGGGCTTCACCGTGATCGAACCGATCGCCTGCGGCACCATCATCAGGCCAGCGTGCAGGGGCGACCAGCCGCAGCCGATCTGCAGGAACAGCACCAGCAGCAGGTACATACCCGATACACCCAGGCGCGTGAACAGGTTGCCGGCGAGCGACACCCACACGCTGCGCACCTTCAGCAGCGAGAGGTCACTCACCGGGTATTCGGTACGTCGGCTGTGGCGTACGTAGAGCGCACCCAGGCCCACCGCGGCGAGCGCGTAGCCGGCGATGATCAGCCAGTGCCCCGGACTGCCTATGGTTTCCGCGGCCATCAGGAACAAGGCCGATGCGCCGGCGAAGAGCAGGAAGCCCGCCGTGTCGAAACGGTTCGCCTGCTCCAGCCGGTACTCGGGCATTTCCCGACGATTGAGCAGCAGGCCGACGATACCCACCGGCACGTTGATCAGGAAGATCAGTCGCCAGTTGGTGAATTCCACCAGTGCGCCGCCAAGCAAGGGGCCGAAGACGGAACCGAGCAGGCCGAAGGTGGCCACGGTGGTCATGGCGCTGACGAACTCACGCCGGTCGATGCTGCGCACCAGCACATAGCGGCCCACCGGCATCAGCGCGGCGCCACCCAGGCCCTGGACGATGCGCGAGGCCACCAGCTCCGGCAGCGTCTGGGCCAGGCCGCAGAGCAGCGAGCCCAGCGCGAAGACCGTGATTGCCCCGCCGAAAACGCGCCTCGTACCGAATCGGTCGCAAAGCCAGGGGCTCATGGGGATGAAGATCGCCAGGGTCAGCACGTAGCTGGTCAGGGCGGTGCGCATGCTCAACGGGCTCACATTGAGCGCGCCGGCGATGGCGGGCACGGCCGTGTTGACGATCGTCGAATCCAGCGCCTGCATGAAAAAAGCGGCCGATACGAGCCAGATCAGGCCGCGGTAGCGGGCCCTGCTCGATGGCTCTGCCGGCGCGAGTGCCGGACGGTCGGTGGAGAGGGGGTGGACGTCGGTCGGTGGGATGCTGTCGATGACGTCGTGGAGTGGCATGGCTGTAACATTATAGACGATCAGACGCCTGACGGACCCCGCACATGCCCCAAGCCCCCGCCCCGGTCGATGCCGTCGAGCGCGCCGCCGAACTTCGCCGACGCCTCGAAGACGCAAATTATCGCTATCACGTGCTCGACGATCCCACCCTCGCCGACGCCGAATACGATCGCCTGATGCGCGAGCTCGAGGGCCTGGAAGCACAGTTCCCGGCGCTCGCCGTTGCCGATTCGCCCACCCGCCGCGTCGGCGCACGCGCGTCGGGCGGCTTTGCCGAAGTGACGCACGCCGTGCCCATGCTGTCGCTGGGCAACGCCTTCGAACAGGAAGGCGAGACCGATCGCGAGAAATATCGTGAAGTGGCCGATTTCGAGCGTCGCATCGAGCAAACACTGGACCGCCGCGAACCGGTGTTCTCGGTCGAGCCCAAGCTGGACGGACTGGCCATCAGCCTGCGTTATGAAAACGGCGTGTTCGTGCAGGGCGCGACGCGCGGCGACGGTGCTGTCGGCGAAGACGTCACCGCCAACCTGCGCACCGTGAAGGCGATTCCGCTACGCCTGCGCGGCGAAGGTTGGCCGCGCGTGCTCGAAGTGCGTGGCGAGGTGATCATGCCGCGTGCCGCGTTCGAAGCCTTCAACGAGCGCGCGCGCGCCGCCGGCGAGAAACCGCTGGCCAATCCGCGCAATGGTGCCGCCGGTTCGCTGCGTCAGCTCGACCCGGCGATCACGGCGAAACGTCCGCTCGCGTTCTTTGCGTATGCGGTAGGTCGCGTCGAAGGTGGCGAATTGCCCGAGACCCATTCGGCGACGCTGGCGAAGCTGCGCGACTGGGGTTTCCCGGTGTCGCCCGAAGTCTCCACGGCGAAGGGCTTCAAGGGGCTGCTGGCCTACTTCCGCAAGATCGGCGAGAAGCGGGACAGCCTGCCGTACGACATCGACGGCGTGGTCTACAAACTCGACGATTACGAAGGCCAGCGCACGATGGGCTTCGTCTCGCGCGCACCGCGCTGGGCCATCGCGCACAAGTATCCAGCGCAGGAACAGATGACCACGGTGGAGGCGATCGAGATCCAGATCGGCCGCACCGGTGCCGCCACGCCCGTGGCCCGGCTGACTCCGGTCCAGGTGGGTGGTGTCACCGTCACCAATGCCACCTTGCACAACGCCGACCAGGTCGCGCGCCTCGATGTGCGCGTGGGCGATACCGTGATCGTGCGCCGTGCGGGTGATGTGATTCCCGAAGTGGCCCGCGTGGTCGAGGAGAGCCGCCCGGCGGGGACCGTCGCCTGGAAGATGCCGGACGTTTGCCCGGTCTGCGGCTCAGAGCTCCTGCGTGAAGAAGGTGCCGCGGCGTACCGCTGCTCGGGCGGCCTCATCTGCGCCGCGCAACGCAAGGAGGCGCTGATCCATTTTGCCTCGCGTCGCGCCATGGATATCGACGGCCTGGGCGATCGCTTCGTCGACGCCCTGGTCGAGTTCGACATGGTGCATACGCCGGCCGATCTCTACACGCTCACCGTCGACCGCTTCGTCAAGATGAAGACGCTGGCCGACGAGCGCGACGGCTCGACACCGGAGACGGTAAAACAGGGCAAGGTCGCGACGAAGTGGGCGGAGAACCTGGTCGAGGCGATCGAGGCCAGCAAGCGATCCACGTTGCCGCGTTTCCTGTTCGGCCTCGGCATCATGCATATCGGCGAGAGCACGGCGAAGACGCTGGCATTGTGGCTGGGCTCGCTGGATTTCGTACGTCGCACGCCGGCACCTGTGCTGCGCGTCCTGCCGGACATCGGCGATGAAGTAGCGACGTCCATCGCGGCGTTCTTCGAACAGGAAGGCAACCAGAAAGTCGTCGACGCCCTGATCGATGCCGGCATTACCTTTGCCGACGAGGGTGCGCCGTCGCCCAAGCTGCGTGAGCGGCTGGGCCTGGACGTGTTGCTGGATGCCGCCAAGGTTTCCAAGCTCGGCCCGAAGAGCACGGGCATTCTCGCGAAGAACTACGCCAGTCTCGATGCGCTGGTCAAAGCCGGCGAACACCAGTGGATCATCGCCGGCGTGCCCCAGGCCGCCGCCTCGAACCTCACGGCCTTGCTCGCCGATTCCGAACGCATGACGGAGCTGCGTCGCGCCGATGAATCCATGCGTTCGCTGGCCGCGGCGCTGCCGGCGAAGGCTGCGAGCGCGCTGCCGCTGGAAGGTCTCACATATGTGATCACCGGCACGATGGAGACGCTCAAGCGCGACGACGCGACCGAGCGACTCGAATCGCTGGGCGCGAAAGTGGCCGGCTCCGTATCGAAGAAGACCACGGGCGTGTTCGCCGGTGAAGCAGCCGGCTCCAAGCTGGACAAGGCCAACGAACTCGGCGTGCCGGTGTACACCGAAGCGGATCTTCTGGCCCTGCTCACCGAACACGGTGTGGCGCCATGAACGACATGAAACACCTGCGCCTCCGCGCGCATACCTACGCCACGATTCGTGGGTTTTTCAGCGAACGCGATGTGCTCGAAGTGGAGACACCGATACTCTCTGCCGCGGGCAATACCGATCCAAACATCCAGAGCTTCCACACGACCTTCAGTGGCCATGTGGACGCCGGCGCACGCGAGCGCTGGCTGCGCACGTCACCGGAGTTCCCGTTGAAGCGTCTGCTCGCGGCGGGCGTGGGCGATTGCTATGAGCTGGGTCGCGTGTTCCGCGACGGCGAAGCCGGCGGCAGGCACAATCCCGAATTCACCATGCTCGAGTGGTACCGCGTGGGCTGGAACCATTCCCGGCTGGCGCGCGAAGTGATCGACCTTCTCGAGCGCCTGTTGCTCCAGGCGGGGCGCAATTTCGAGATCGTCGAGACCACCTATCGCGGGTTGTTCCACGATGTCCTGGGTGTCGACGCGCTGCTGGATCCGATCGATGTGCTGAAGAAACCACTCGCCGACGCGAACATCAGCAGCGAGGGCCTGGAGCGCGACGACTGGCTGGATCTGCTGCTGACACATCGCATCCAGCCGGAGTTTCCGCGTGACCGCGTCACCATCGTCTCGGAATTCCCGGCAAGCCAGTGCGCACTGGCGCGCATCCGCAAGAGCGACCCGCCGGTCGCTGAGCGTTTCGAGGCCTATGTGGGACCGTACGAGGTCGCCAATGGCTACCACGAGCTCAATGATGCCGCCGAGCAGCGTGCCCGCTTCGAACGCGATAACGCCAAAAGGCGCCATCGTGGTGATGCGGAGGTACCGATGGATGAGCGTTTGCTGGCGGTGCTGGGCGATATGCCGGATTGTGCAGGCGTGGCGCTAGGTGTCGAGCGCTTGCTGATGGTGCTCGCCGATACCGACGCGATTGCAGACGTGCTGGCGTTTCCATTCTCGGAAGCGTGAAAGAAGGCCGCTTCGCGGCTATCGCCGATGAATCGGCTCCCACAAGAGCGGCGACCACCTGCTCGGTAGGAGCCGCTTCAGCGGCGATGCTCCCGCCCATGTAGGAGCCGCTTCAGCGGCGATGCTCCTGCCCATGTAGGAGCCGCTTCAGCGGCGATGCTCCTGCCTCACGAAGCAAGGCACTCCCATCGTGAAAACCAAGGGGGAAGTGGCGGTTCCCAAACGGCATGGTCAGGTCGCGCCCGGAGGGCCGGCGTTCGCCCCAAGGTGTATCGAACGGACGTGCTGGTCCACTTGACCACGCCGGCAATATACTGGGTGAGGGCATCAACGTAGATTCGCTCGCCAGGCATCTCGTCCTCGAGCAGTCGTTCGCGAAGTGTTACGAAAGCCGTCATAAGGCGGTCGCGAAGCGCGATGGCGGTGTCCGTGGCGTCATGCACGCTGAGCTGTGGGAATTCGTTCACCAGCACATGAATTAGGCCGGTATCCCATTCACCGCCAGCTACTTCCTTGTTTCTTGAAAGTAGCTCGTTGTCTAACAAGCTCAGGATGATCGCCAGTTCGGACAGCTGCCGACAGCGATCGAGCTCGAAGACTGAGTCTGGAACACGATTGCGGAGGGACAGATCGATCATGCACGCAACGATGTTTCCGGCACCCGACGCGTAGCGGTATGGCATGAATCCCGCGAAAGTCGGCAGCGCTCCCTGGCGCGCCAGGGATGCCTGTTGAAGCCATCCGAACTTGGTCACTCGGATCGCGTTGCTCATCTGGCTGAAACCACGCGGGGAGAGCAGACGATGAAGGCCGCGAGCGATGTCTGCCCACGCGCGGAAATAGCCGTCGTCGTCGGCCTTGCCTAGCTCGGGGTTCTCCAGGATATCGATGAGTTGCGTTGTATGGCGGATCATTCCGACGAGCTTTTCATCGGATTCGCCCCCTGCATCGTAGATATCGTCGGCGTGAAAGCCCCAACTCATGTAGCGCGCAAGCGTCATCGCACAATCACCGGTGGCAGCAGGCATGGTGTATGCCGTGCCCGAGGCTCCGGCCAACGCCGACAAGGCGGCGCGCTCAGCGGAGCGATAGAGCCCTGTTGTCATGACCCATGCCTGGATGCTGTCGGTCATGGCCAGGGTCTCTTCGTTGAATGCAGCGCTGAAGGGAACCCATAGCTGGGGGGTTTGCCAATCGGTTGCGTTTGTCCCTGGCATGTCTCACTCCCGATGCTGTCGCATCAACCGAGTCGGCGGCTGAGTTTCATAGGAAGTCCGTTCAGAGGACGAAGGACAATCTGCGCTTCCGGCTGCACGACATGGTCGGGTTTCGGGCTAAGGCGATACTTCTGAGCGATGGTGGCAATGACAAGCGTCATCGTCATCAATGCGACGTGTTTTCCTATACATACGCGCGGCCCGGCACCGAAGGGGACGTAGGCAGCCAGCCGGCTGTCGTCTTTGCCGGGCTCGAAACGTTCCGGACGGAACTGCTCGGGGTTCTCCCAGAATGCGGGATGACGATGAAGGAGGTATGGACTCCACATCAGATAGGTGTGGGACGCAATACGGTAGTCACCCAGGACGTCTTCATCGATACACCGTCGCATCAGCATCCAGGTGGCCGGGTAGATGCGAAGCGTTTCGTCGATGATCATTCGGGTGTACACCAGCTTGGGTAGATCCTCGGATGTGGCCAGGCGGCCGCCAAGCACCCGGTCTACTTCTTCGTGAAGCTTCTCCTCCACCGAGTCATGCTGCGAGATGAGGTGCCAGACCCACGCAAGGATGGTTTTTGACGTGTGGGTCCCGCTCACCATGAAGGTCACGACGTTGTCGCGCGTTTGCTTGTCGCTCAGGCCTTTTCCGCTTTCGTCGTCAGTGGCGGAGAGTAGAAGGCCAAGGATATCCGTACCGTATCGTTCGGGTTCCTGAATTGCGCGGCGCTCGGCAATGAGGGCGTAGACGGCTCGATCCAGTCGCTCGAGTGAGGCCTTGACCCTGCGACTGCGTGCCGTCGGTACGCTCAGCGGAGGGAACGGCATCTGGAAGTATCCGAGCAGAAAATTACCTATGAGGTCGAATTCGCTTGCAATCGATTCAACGAGCCTCGAAGCGCTAACTTTGAAGACGGTTCGACTCAAGATCTGCAGCGTGAGGTCCTCCATTTCCTTGGCGACGTCGATATACGATTCAGTCCTTGACGCGGCCTCCCAGCGTTCACACAGCCCTATTGTCGCGTCAACGATGATGCTGTCGAAGGCATCTCGCGATTTCTTTTGAAAGATGGGCATGACCAGGGCGTGTTGCTGCTTCCACGCTTCTCCTTCCGCGGTAACCAGGCCGTCCCCGACGAACATTCGCCCTATCGTGTACGAGGGATCGCGCTTGTCGTAGTTTTGATAGTTGGTCACCAGAACCTTTCGCAGGTAGTCGGGGTGATTCAGAAAAACGATGGGCCACGCCAGGAGCCGCATCCTGAAGATGTCTCCATATCGTTGTGTCAGCGACGTCAGAAGGGGTATCGGCGCACGGCGAAACGCCAACGTCTGCGAAAGGATGGCGCCCGGGCCAGGCCCAGGTGGGGATTTCGACTGCGAGAGTCGGCTCATGGTCGCATGGTCCTTTGCGTTCAAGCTGCGGCGAGATTCGCGATCCTGCAGGCGATAAGTCGTAATTGGCATCCGTTGGTGCCGAGAGGAAGAAGCGCCGCGATAGCTCGATGGAGAAGATGTCGAACCAATGTCCTCGACGCATCCAGGCCGAGCGTGGAGACATAGGTTGGCTTGTTCCTGGCTGCGTCTTTCCCTGCTGTCTTTCCCAGCGCGGAGGAGCTCCTCGTCACATCGAGTATGTCGTCGCCAATCTGAAATGCGAGACCGATCGCGCGGTTGTACTCGGCGAGGATGCTGTACGTGCCTGCGTTATCCTCGTCTTCGGGAAGGATGCACAGAGCGCCCATGCGCAGCGAGGCGCGGATCAGCGCTCCGGTCTTCATCAGATGCATCTGCTCCAATCGTTCGAGGGTCATGGATCGACCGACGTTTTGAAGATCGATGAATTGCCCGCCGGCAACCCCGAAGGGCCCGATGGCGGCGGCGAGCTCGCGGATCACCGCCGTACGTCGCTCAGCGGGCAACGGCGACTCGCTCAACGTAAGGAAGGCTTGGGCCTGCAGCGTGTCACCGACCAGAATGGCCGTCGCTTCGTCGTACTTGACATGAACTGTCGGCTTGCCGCGACGCAGGATATCGTTGTCCATCGCTGGCAGATCGTCATGGACGAGTGATCCAGCATGAATCATCTCAAGCGCGGCGCTTACAACGTCCAGTGCCTCTTTGGGGGCTCCGCATGCCACTCCCGCGGCGTGGCATAAAAGAGGGCGGATACGTTTGCCTCCACCCAGGGTCGCGTAGCGCATCGCCTCGAGCAGTCGCGTATCCCCCGTTTCGGCGACAGGGAGGCAGGAAATCAGTGTCCGCTCAACGCCATCCACGACATTCTTGAACCACGCGTCCTCTTCGACGGCGGGTGATTCTCTTAACGGTGTCCTTGCTGCACGGTCCATCGCGCAATCCATGTCTGGCATTCAACGTCATGGACGCTACTCTAGTTACGTGACTCATGCCTCGAAGTTCGACAATTGGCCAAATTTGCGTGTTGATGGTTTTCCGGATGCCCTCGTCGTACGGATGCGCCAAGGGGTTGACCTCCGACGGGTTGGCGCAAAAATGGTCAATCCCTAGGAGCCGGTTACGTCATGCTCGAATCCATCCACCACATTGCGATCATCTGCTCGGATTACGCGCGGTCGAAGGCCTTCTACACCGAAACGCTCGGCCTGAAGGTCATCCACGAGGTTTATCGCGACGCGCGCGATTCCTGGAAGCTCGATCTCGAAGTCAGCCCGGGTGTGCAGCTGGAGCTGTTCTCGTTCCCGTCGCCGCCGAAGCGGCCTTCACGGCCGGAAGCGCAGGGGTTGCGGCACCTGGCGTTTGTGGTGAGCGATATCGAGGCGGTGGTGGCGACGCTGGGGGAGCGTGGGGTGGTGTGCGAGGCGATTCGCGTCGACGAATTCACGGGGAAGCGGTTTACGTTCTTCGCCGATCCGGATGATTTGCCGATTGAGTTGTATGAGCGGTGAGTCGGGGCGACCGCTGGACGGTTGTTGCTTTCTGTAGGAGCCGATTCATCGGCGATCCCGCGGCAGCGGGCCAGCTGGCCCTGTAGGAGCCGATTCATCGGCGATCCCGCGGCAGCGGGCCGGGTTGCGGCGAGCACCCTATCGCCGCTGAAGCGGCTCCTACAGGGGGCGGGATCCTAGAATTCCAGTTCTTGCGCGGCGCATAGGTAATCGACCATTGGCGCCAGGCGCTTGAACGTGTCGACGACGAACGGTAGCAGCTCGGAAGAACACGCGAGGGCCTCGTCGAAGTTCTGCCCGGCCGCGAAATTCTTCCGCTTCAGGTCGTCGATCAACTCGTGGTTCGGATCGAATCCGCGCGGCGGACGGGTCAAGCTTTCGCCCCAGAATTCGAAGCGCTCACGGAATGCCTTGCTATGCGTCGCGCGCTTCCACGAATCCGGGTTATCGGCGAGGAAGTCGCGTAGCTTCTTCAGCACCGGCGGTTCCGGGTGCCACATGCCGCCACCTGCGAAGCACTCGTCCGGCTGGATGTGCAGATAGAAGCCCGGCGCCTGGATTTCATGGCGGCGCTCGTGGAAGAAACGCGAGCCCTGCCAGCCCTTGTACGGCTGCTTGTCGTTGGCGAATCGGGTGTCGCGGTGGATGCGATACAGCGAGCCGCCCACCTTGCGCGTATCGGCACGAAAGTGCGGGCTGATCTTCTTCAGTGGCGCGTCGAGGTCGCCGATCAGCGCAAGGAACGGCTCACGCACGTGACGCTCGTAGTCGTCCTTGTGCTCGTGGAACCACTCGCGGTTGTTGTGGCGCATGAGCGATTTGAAGAAGCGAAACGTTGCAGGCGTGAAATAGGTCTTGGCCATGGGTCAGGTCGGGTCAGTTCAGTGCGAGTTCGAGGCCCCAGGCTTCCAGCTCGTCGAGCAGGGCGAGGGGCGAGCCGGGCAGGGCGCGCAGGGCGGCGAGTTCGGCGTTGTAATCGTCGAGGGTGAGCGTGGTCAGCGCGCTGCGCCGGGTGAGACGGTCGACGCGGAAAGCCTCCCAGCGGTCCCGCTCTTCGGGGCTCAGCGTGTCCGGCCAGTTGCGTGCGCGATAGCGGAACAGCAGTTCCGGGTAGCGCGGATCGCGGAAGTTGAATGGGCGGGTACCGAGCTGGTCGGGTGGCGTGGCGCGCACCTCGCCGAGCAGGCGGCGGTCCGCATCGGGCAGAAAGCCACCATAAAGGGCCAACTCAGGATCCTCGGCGGGCGGCAGCGAGCCCGCCGAGCCGAAGACGCGGCGCAGCTTCTCGGCCAGGCCGTCGGCGTGGCGCAGCATGTCGAGATGTCGCTCCACGGCCGCCATGTCGAGGCCGAGGCGGCCATGGTCGGCACCCTTGAGCACGGACATCGGCGCCAGTGCCGGCGCCTGGTTCGCGCGCACGGTACGCAGCGCGATTCGCTCGACGCCCTCAGGGAGGTCGGCCCGCGAGGTAAAGACGCGGTCGGCCACGTCGCCATCGTCCAGGGCGAGAAGGTCGGAGGGGTCGGCGCTCAAGTCGTAGACGATCACTTCGCCGGCGCGCGAAGGATGCGCGGCCAGTGGTGCGATGACCGTGAGGCAATGGCGGCTCGCCGGATAGCGCGACGACACATGCACGACCGGTGTCATCGCGGCCACATCGAGCAGTTCGAACACCCGCTGCTTGCGGCGCAGGGCGTAGTACCAGTCCCACAGTTTCGGCTGATGCCGGCGGATCAGGCGGGCGAGGGCGATCAGGGCTTCCACATCGGACAGGGCATCGTGCGCACGGTCCTGCTTCAGCCCGTTGGCGGTGGCCAGGTGCTCCAGCTTGAAGCTGGGGCTGCCGTCTTCACGCGTCGGCCAGACGATCCCGTCGGGGCGCAGGGCCTCGCACAGGCGCACCAGGTCGATCAGGTCCCAGCGCGAGTTACCGTTTTCCCACTCGCGCCCGTAGGGGTCGTAGAAGTTCCGGTAGAGGAGGTGGCGGGTGAATTCATCGTCGAAGCGCAGCGAGTTGTAGCCCACGGTGCAGGTGCCCGGCATGGCCAGCTGCTCGTGGATCGCCGCGACGAACTCGGCTTCCCGCATGCCCTCGCGCTCGGTCAGCTGGGGGACGATGCCGGTAATCAGGCAGGCGGCCGGCTGCGGTGGCATTTCCCGCGGCGGCTTGCAGTAGATCATCAGCGGCTCGCCGACCACGTTCAGGTCGGCATCGGTGCGGATGCCGGCAAACTGGCTGGGGCGGTCCCGGCGGGGGTCGGCGCCGAAGGTTTCGTAGTCGTGCCAGAAGAAGGTCGGTTCGGCCATCGGGGCATGATCGCATAGGCTAGACTGCGCAGTACTTCCAAGGAGAACCCATGACGCCCGCACACGAAGACAACCTCATCTGGATCGACCTGGAGATGACGGGTCTGGACACGGACAACGACTCCATCCTGGAGATCGCCACGATCGTGACGGATAAGGATCTGAACGTGCTGGCCGAAGGCCCGGTCTTCGCCATCTCGCACAGCGACGCCCGCCTGCAGAAGATGGACGCCTGGAACCGCAACCAGCACCAGCGTTCCGGCCTGTGGGGCCGCGCGGTGGAATCGGACGCCACGCCCGAGCAGGCCGAAGAGGCCACCATCGCCTTCCTCAAGAAGTGGGTTCCGGCCGGCAAGTCGCCCATGTGCGGCAACTCCATCTGCCAGGATCGCCGTTTCCTCCACCGCGAGATGCAGAAGCTGGAGCGTTACTTCCACTATCGCAATCTGGACGTGTCCACGCTCAAGGAACTCTCGCGCCGCTGGTCGCCGGAGATCTCGCGCGGATTCGCCAAGGATTCCGCGCATACGGCGCTGTCCGACATCCGCGACTCGATCGACGAGCTGCGCTACTACCGCCGCTTCATGGGCCCGATGGCAGGCACCCAGCAGGGCTGAACGCATGAACGACCCCTTCGCCAACGTACTGGACTGCAACGGCCGCGCCCTGGTCCTTGACCGGCCGCGCGTGGTCGGCATCGTCAATGTCACGCCGGATTCGTTCTCCGACGGCGGCCAGCACGACAGCCTCGACGCGGCTTATGCGCACGCGCTGAAGCTGGTGGAGGAGGGAGCGGACATGCTCGACATCGGCGGCGAGTCCACCCGCCCCGGGGCGGACGATGTGTCCGTCGAGGACGAGATCCGGCGCGTCGTACCGCTGATCGAACGCCTCGCCGCGGCGACCACGGTGCCCTTGTCCATCGACACCTCCAAGCCGGAAGTGATGCGCGCCGCCGTTGGTGCGGGCGCAGGCATGATCAACGATGTCTATGCGCTGCGCCGCGAAGGGGCACTCGATACCGCCGCGGAGCTGCGCGTGCCGGTGTGCCTGGTGCACATGCAGGGCGAGCCGCGTGGCATGCAGGAAGCGCCAGACTACGACGACGTCGTCGGCGATGTGCATCGCTTCCTTACCGATCGGCTGTTCTCCTGTGAGCTGGCCGGCATCGACAAGCGCCGGGTGCTGGTCGACCCGGGTTTCGGATTCGGCAAGAACCTCGAACACAACCTCGCCCTGCTGCGCGCCACGGCGCGTTTCGCCGAGCTGGGTGCCGGTGCCTACGTGGGCGTCTCCCGCAAGTCGATGATCGGCGTCATGACCGGCCGCAGCGATCCCGCGTCCCGAGTGCACGGCTCGGTGGCTGCGGCCCTGATCGCCGCCCAGCGAGGCGCCATCCTGGTCCGCGTCCACGATGTGGGCCCCACGGTCGACGCCCTGGCGGTCTGGGCCGCGGTGAAAGCCGGCGATACCGCCCCCCGCATCGACAAGCCCTCCATGCCCCGCTGGCCCGACGACGACTAAACCCCCCTGGCCCCTTGGCGGCTAGGCGGCGCTCTTCGTAGGAGCCGATTCATCGGCGATAGGGTGCTCGCCTCAACCGGGCCCGCTGCCGCGGATCGCCGATGAATCGGCTCCTACATGAGCGGTGGGGCTGCCTGACGCCGTAGCCCGGCCTGACGAAAGTGCTACAGGCCTTTGGAATATCTGGCTAAAGCCGCTGTCGGAGTATGCTCTCCGTCCCCGGCAGGATGACCAGCATGAGCGAGCGTAAATACTTCGGCACCGACGGCATTCGCGGCCACGTGGGTACCTATCCCATCAGCGCGGACTTCATCCTGCGCCTCGGCCGGGCCCTGGGAGCCGTGCTGGCGCGCCGTCGCGCCGCCGACGACCGTGGCCCCGGCGCCGGTCCGGACCGGCGCGACCATGGCCGCAAGGTCACCGTCGTCATCGGCAAGGACACACGCGTTTCCGGCTATATGTTCGAGTCGGCGCTGGAAGCGGGCCTGGTCGCCTCGGGCGCGAACGTGCGCCTGCTCGGCCCGATGCCCACCCCGGCGGTGGCCTTCCTGACCCGCTCGCTGCGTGCCGACGCCGGCATCGTGATCAGTGCCTCGCACAACCCGCACCAGGACAACGGCATCAAGTTCTTCTCGGCCCAGGGCGAGAAGCTCGACGATGCGCTGGAGGCCGAGATCGAGGCCGAGATCGAGGCCGACTTCGTCACCGTCGCCTCCGAAGCGCTGGGCAAGGCCAGCCGCATCGACGACGCCGTGACCCGCTACGCCGAATTCTGCAAATCCACCGTGGCCGACGAGTTCACCCTCAACGGCCTGAGTGTGGTGCTCGACTGCGCGCATGGCGCCACCTACCAGGTCGCGCCGAAGGTGTTCCGTGAGTTGGGTGCTGAGGTGTCCACCATCGGCGCCGAACCGGACGGTCTCAACATCAACCGCGGTGTCGGCTCGACGGACCCGGACGCCCTGGCCAAAGCCGTGGTGGAGCGGGGTGCGGACCTCGGCATCGCCTTCGACGGTGACGGCGACCGTGTGCGCATCGTCGACCGCGACGGCACGGTGACCGACGGCGACGACATGATTTACGTCATCGCCCGTCACTGGAAGCGTCGCGGCAGCCTGCCGGGCCCGGTGGTCGGCACGTTGATGAGCAACTACGGCCTGCAGCGCGCGCTCAAGCAGATGGATATCCCGTTCATCCGCGCCAATGTCGGCGACCGTTACGTACTGCAGCAGCTGAAGGAACACGGCGGCGTGCTCGGCGGCGAGACCTCCGGCCACGTGCTGTGCCTGGACCGTTTCACTACCGGCGACGGCATCGTGGCGGCGCTGGCCCTGCTCGAAGCCCTGGCCGGCGACAACGAAACCTTCGCCGAGGCCCGTGCCGACCTGGTCAAGCTGCCGCAGACCATGCTCAACGTCCGCGTCGAGGGTGCCAAGGCAGCCCTGGGCAGCGAATCGGTCAAGCACGTGCTGGAAGAGGTCGAAGCGATCCTCGAAGGCCGCGGCCGCGTGGTGCTGCGTGCGTCGGGTACCGAGCCGCTGGTCCGCGTGACGATCGAAGCGGCCGACGCCGCCGAGGTGGAACGTCTGGCGGCGAGACTGGCGGACGCCGTAAAATCGGCGGCTCAGGCGACCGCCTGACGCCTCCACCGGACCCCGCATGAAAAAGGTACCCACCCTCGATATCCGCCGCTACGACACCGACCGCGAAGCCTTCGTGGCCGAGCTGGGCGCGGCCTATCGCGAATTCGGTTTTTGCTGCATCAGCGGCCACGGCATTCCGACCGAGGCCGTCGACGGCGCTTACGACGCGTTCAAGCGTTTCTTTGCGCTGCCCGACGACACCAAGCGCAAGTACCACATCCCCGGTGGCGGTGGCGCGCGCGGCTACACGCCGTTCAAGGTGGAAACCGCGAAGGACAGCAAGTTCGCGGATCTGAAAGAGTTCTGGCACATCGGTCGCGAGATCCCGCGCGACTCGAAGTTCGCCGACGTCATGCCGCCCAATGTCTGGCCGACCGAAGTGCCGGATTTCGAAGACAAGGGTTACGGCATCTATGAGGCGCTGGACCAGCTCGGTGCGCGCGTGCTGCGCGCCCTGGCCCTGCATATCGACCTGCCGGAGACCTTCTTCGACGACAAGATCGATTTCGGTAACTCGATCCTGCGCCCGATCCACTACCCGCCGATCGTCCAGGATGATGTCCCCAACGTGCGCGCCGGCGCCCACGAGGACATCAACTTCATCACCCTGCTGGTCGGCGCGAGCGCCGAGGGCCTCGAAGTGCTCACGCGTGAAGGCGATTGGCTGCCCATCACGACCGAGGGCGACGCCATCGTGGTCAACATCGGCGACATGCTGCAGCGCCTGACCAACCACGTGTACCCGTCCACGACCCATCGTGTGACCAATCCGCAGAACGCCAACGCGCGCAAGCCCCGGTATTCCGTGCCGTTTTTCCTGCACCCGAACCCGGACGTCGTCCTCGACGTGTTGCCGTCCTGCGTGACCCCGGACAACCCGAAGCGCTACCCGGAGCCGATCACGGCCCACGAGTACCTGCTCGAGCGTCTGCGCGAAATCAAACTCATCTGACGAACCCTTAGCGGGTTTTTTACCGGGAGGGTCCACCATGGACCCTCCCGGTTCCGTTTCCGGAGTACCCCGTGAAGACATCCAGCCCGCAACTGCGAGCGAAGCGTTCGTCACCCTCGAATTCGTCGGCACGAAAGAAAGGCACCGCAAGGTCGGCAGCGGAGCGCGCGCGCCGACAACGCACCGTCTCATCGCGCGGCGGCCGCCGCTAAGCCTAGCCGGCTCTATGTAGGAGCCGATTCATCGGCGATGCCTTTTGCCGCTGCCGCGGCATCGCCGATGAATCGGCTCCTACACAAAGCTCAAGGGGCGACCAGGTCGGATGGCGCCGCAGCCTCCCCACGATGCAACAACGGATGCGCAAACACCGCACCGATAATCACCGCGACACCCAGATAAAACGTCCACCCCAACTCCCGCTGCTCGCCGAGCAGGGGAATCGCCAGCACGATCGCGTAAACCGGCTCCAGGTTCGTCACCATCTGCGTCGCGAACGCGGTCAGATGTCGTAGTGCCGCCAAGGCCAGCGCGAACGGCAGCAACGTGCACCCATAAGCCAGCACCACCATCAACACGCCGTCATGCAGGCTCGGCAGCACGAACGCCGGGGTCGCCATGAACGGCGCAAGCACGGTAAGAAACAACGTCCCCGTACCCAGTTCGATGCAGGTCACCGTCAGCGCATCCGCCCGGTCGATCAGCCGTTTGTTCAATGCGCTGAAAAACGCAACGAACAGCGCAGAGAGAACGCCGATCGCCAGGCCCAGGCGCATCTCACCCGGCAGGCCGCCCGCGACGAGGGCAACGCCTGGCACCACGGCGGCGCCGATCAGCAACTCGCGCGGATCGAAGCGTCGACCGGCGACCCAGGGTTCGACGATGGCGAGAAACACCGGGCACAAGGCGATGCATGTCGCCGCCACGGATGCGTTGGCGAGCTTGATCGCGCCGTAAAACGTGAGCCAATGCATCGCGACGATCACACCGATGCCTGCGTAGGAAAGCAGCAGCCGCGGCGGCAGCGCACGCAGCCCTCGCCACACGCGTGGCACGCAGAGCAGGGTGGCCGACACCAGCAACATGCGCCACCACACCAGCGGCAACGCCGCCAGCGTGATCAGTTTGCCGAGGATGGCTGTGAAGCCCCAGAGCAGGACGCAGAAGTGGATCTGTAAATGAGCTTTGCGGGAAGGCAGCATGGGGCGAAGCTTGCCGTACAACGCAGCGCTTGTGTAGGAGCCGATTCATCGGCGATGGGTGCTTGCCGCGATCTGCCCCGCTGCCGCGGGATCGCCGATGAATCGGCTCCTACATTATTTCTTCTTGGCGTCGGCCTGGGCCTGGGTTTTGCCCGGGGGTGGGGCTTTGGGCGGTGCGCTCTTGAGATCGTCGAGCAGCGGCTTGCACTGGGTGGCGTCGGCCTTGCCGCTTTCCGGAACGGCCAGGGCGGCAAGCGCAGCAACCGGTGCGGCGAAGACGGCCAAGGCAACGGCACCGCCGCCGCGCAGGATCAGCGGCCCCGGGTGCACGCCGACCGACGGGTTCTTCATCGTGCCGTGCACATACAGCGGCGAGCGCAGCGAGAAGAGGCGGAAGCCCTTCGTGTGCGGCACGATGTCGAGGTTGAGCTTCTCGCTCTTGAAATCGATGTCGCCGGTGACGTTGATCAGTGCCTTCTCGGTATCGAAGGCGAACAGCTTCGAGTCCATGTTGCCATTGGTGGTGACAAGGTCGGCGGCCATGCAGTTGATCTTGACCGTCTCGTCGCCGAACAGCTTGTTCACCGCGTAACTGCCGACATTCAGGCCGGCAAGCTCCAGCAGCGAACTGCTGACGGCACCATCGTTGATCAGCAGCTTGACCTCGCCGTTCGAGCTGCCCAGCAGGGCGGCAGGCGAATTGCCCACGGCGGTCAGTGACGCATCACCGTTCAGCTCACCCAACGTCGTATCCATGGGAGCGAGCTTCGGAAACAGCTCTTTCAGCTTCAGGTGGCGCGCGCCCATGTTGAACGTGCCCTTCATCGGCGTGGTCGATCCATCCACATGGATGTTGCTTCCGACCGTACCGCCGGCCACACCGAACTTCAGCGGGTCGAGCGCAAGCACGGCATCTTTCATGGTCAGGTGCGTGTAGACATTATCCACCGGCAGGCGATCGCCATGGACGATATGCACGCCGGTGAACTCGACATCCGCGTCCATCGCGTTCCAGCGATCGGTCTTGAACGGTTCGACCGGGATGACCTTGTCGTTCGGCTGTTTCACCGAGTCACCGCGCTCGGCTTTCTCCTGGTTGGAACCGCCGCCGATCAGCGGGGCGAGGTCCGAGAACAGCAACTGGTTCGATTTCAGCTTGCCGGTCAGGCTCGGGCGCTTGCCGCCGGTATTGAAGGTGAGGCTGCCACCGAGGTCGCTGCCACCCACCTTGCCGGTGAAGTTGTCATAGGTGAAGACGCTCGCGCCTTTCTTGAGGTTGGCCTTGAGATGGCCCTCCGTCGCGAACGGCGGAGTATCGGGCAGGGTCACACCGGTGAGGTCGTACAGGTGCGACATGCTTGTGCCAGAGAGCCACAGGCGGACGTCGAGCGCGCCGACGTTCAGCGGATCGGTCAGCGTGCCGACGAAGGCAATGTGCGTGTCGCCGAAGCGCGCATCCGCCTGCACGGGGAAGGGGCGGTTCGCATCGCGCAGGGCGAGGACGCCACCGGTCTTGGCCTTCGCTTCCACGGTGGACTTCTTGTACGTGCCCTTGGCATCCCAGGCGAACAAGTACACCTGCTTCTGCTTGGTCTGGTCCTGGCGATCCTTCTCGTCCGCGCCGGACTTCGCCATGGTCTTGGTCGTGGCGCCGTTGGTTTTTGCCGCCTGGGCGCGGGAATCCTTTTCTTGCTGCGCCATGATCTGGTCGAACGGAATGCCCTTGCCCAGCGGTGTCACGTCGATACCCATCGCGATCTGGTTGGTCGCATCGTTGAAGTCGATGTGACCCTTGTCGAAGGCGATCGCGTTGAGCTCGAGTTGCCACTCGGACGGCCCGGTGCTTTCAGGCATCTTGAACGTCCAGGTGTTGTCGCCGTTCTTCACGCGCTCCAGGTCGATATTCGGCTGGCCCAGGCGGATCTCCGGCACGACGATGCGGTGGGAGATCAACGGGAACGGCGAAAGCCGGAACTCCAGCGACTGCAGCGTGGCGAACTGCCTGGTCTTCGCCCAGTCCGGGTTAGCCACGGTGATGTCTAGCGCTGTGAAGTGCGGCCACGGGATCAGGCTGACCAGCCCATCTTCGCCAGGCTCGCGGGACCAGTGCGCCGAAAGGTCGCCGTTGATGGCGAACGGGCGGCCGATGGCCTCGGAGACCTTCTCGTTGATCGTCGGTTTGAGCCGGTTCCAGTCGAACAAGGCAATAAACAGGATGATCACGATGATCAGCAGGATCAGGATCCCCACCACCCACGCCACTATCTTCCTTCCACGCCGCATCGTGTCGCCTCCACTCTCATAACGGTGACAGAGGTAACCGTTGGGCTGGCAAGGTTATGTGTTTTCGAAGGGGATCGGTTAAGCGACGTGTAGCTGGTGTGATCGTCCGCACACGCTCAATCGGCCTGCCAATACCCCGTCGCCTTCACCCAGTCCTTGTCGATGCCACGCGTTTCGACCAGCAGCGAACGCAAGGTGCGTGCACGCTTGGACTCGGTGGCGACCCACCAGAACGTGTCGCCGGGCGGAATCGGCAACGCGGCGAGCGCTTCATCCATCGAAGGCGACTCGCCACGCACGAACCAACGCACATCGCGACGCAGCGACTGCTTCTCCTCGAGTGAGGCGATCTCCGCAAATACGGTCACCGATGTGGTCGAAGGCATTTCCTCGAGCCAGCGGCCGATGGCGGGCAGGGCGGTTTCGTCGCCGACCAGTACGTAGTGGTCGTAGTCGTCGGGGACGATCATCGAGCCGCGGGGGCCACCGACGCCGAGCTTGTCGCCGACCTTCACCGATTCGGCCCAGGTGGATGCCGGGCCTTCGCCGTGCAATACGAAGTCGAGGTCGAGCTCGTTGGTCGTCGCGTCGTAGCGGCGTGGCGTGTAATCGCGAGCCGGTGACGGCGTGACGCCTTCCGGGTAGACCGGACCGTCCGGGCCCATGGTCGGGCGATTGATCGCGCCGTCTTCGACGGGGAAGAAGAGCTTGACGTGGTCGTCCGGCGACGCGGAGACAAAGCCTTCGAGGTCCGCACCGGAGAGCGTGACGCGAACCATGTGGGGCGTGAGTCGCGTCACCCGCGTCACCTCGAGCAGGCGCATCTTCAGTTCGTGGCGCACGCGCTGGATGGCGTGCCTGTCGGTCGCACTCATGCGTTGCGCTCCGCGATGGCCTTCGCGGCGGCTTCGATGATGCCGGCGACTCGCCGGGTCTCGGCATCGTCCCAGCTCTTGTGGTGGTTCATGAGCTGGTGCTTGACCGTGTGCATGGCTTGGCGAATGGCATCCGGCACGCCCATGCGGCGCATGTGGCGCGACATCACCTGCAGGCGTTCGGTCAGGGCTTCGAGGGTGTCGCGGTTTTCCTGGAGGAAGGTGCTGCCGGCTTCGGTGATGGCGTAGAGCTTCTTGCCACCGGTTTCGGCTTCCACGCGGGCGTAACCGAGCTCTTCGAGCATGGTCAGCGTGGGATAGATGGCGCCCGGGCTGGGGCTGTACTGGCCGTCGAACATCTCTTCGATGGTGCGGATGAGTTCGTAGCCGTGGCGGGGCTGTTCCTCGATCAGGGCGAGGATGAGGAGGCGCAGATCGCCGGTTCCGAACATGCGGCCGCCGCCAAACCGCCCGCCGCCGCGACCGCCGCGCGTGCCGTCACGGTCGTCGAAGCCGAACGGGCCGCCGCCGAACCGTCCGCCGCGGCCCATGGCCATGGCGGCCATCTGTTCGTGGAAGCGGTGCCTGGCATGGTGGAAAAAGTGCATGGGTGTTCTCCGATGTATCGTACGTAGTAGTCGTACGATATATCTTAAGAAACACTCTTGGCAATAGCCGGGCCGCAGAGGCTCTTTGTAGGAGCCGATTCATCGGCGATCCCCGACGAAGCGGCGAGCACCCATCGCCGATGAATCGGCTCCTACGGAGCGGAGGCGGTTTAGCCGAAGGTGAAGGTGAACATGTGGAAGTTTGCCTTCGGGATCTTGATGGTGAGGACGTGGTCCTTGTAGCCGTCGCCGTCGAACAGGGTGTAGAGCTTGCTCGCCTGCACGGTGACGGGGGGCTGCGGCTTGCCGTCCACGGCGACTTCCACGGTGATCGGGTCGTTGGCGCTGGCGACCATGTGGACCTTCTTCGCCTTGAAGTGCAGGCGGATTTCGCCGGTGGCGCCGATCAGGCTGGCGTTGTCGCGGCCGATCTCCCAGTGTCCGACCAGGGCGAACTTGTTGAGCTCCAGGCGGGCTGGCGCGGTGAAGTCGCGCGTGCCGGTGTCCTTGCCCTCGGGGCTGGCGTTGTTCTCGCTGCGGTCGGCGCCGAAGTACATCTCCGGTGAGCCGAGCTGGGCGAAGTCCGGTGCGTCCTTGTCGGTCTCGCTGGCGGCGGCAGAGTCGGCCAGGCGCGGCAGGCCGAGCAGGGTGCGGATGGCGTTCTCCATCTCCATGTAGTTGCCTTCGCCGTAGTGGTGGGCGACGACGTTGCCGCGCTGGTCCACCAGGTATTCGGCCGGCCAGTACTTGTTATCCCAGGCGTCCCAAGTCTCCAGGTCGTTGTCCTGGGCCACCGGGTACTTGATGCCGAAGCGGGCGATGGCGTCGCGGACGTTGCCTTCCTGCTTCTCGAACGGGAATTCGGGCGAGTGCACGCCGATGATCACCAGGCCCTTGTCCTTGTACTGGTCGTACCAGTGGGTGACGTGGGGCAGGGTGCGCAGGCAGTTGATGCAGGAATAGGTCCAGAAGTCGATCAAGACGACCTTGCCGCGCAGTCCTTTCATGGTCAGCGGTGCTGAGTTGTGCCACTTGGCGATCCCGGTGAACTCGGGCGCGGTCTGGGCGGCCGTCGCCGGGCCGGCCGCGGCCAGGGAGGCCAGGGCGACGAACAGGGCGAGGAAGGCGAGGCGGATCTGACGCATGGAAACTCCGTGTTTTCTGGGTGCCGTGAATAGACCGGCCGACATCGCGGCACCTTACACCGGCAGGTGCGCTAAAATCCGCGCTTTGCCAGCCTCGCGAGCCAGCCGTAGCGCCATGACCTCGATCAAGCAGGACGACCTCATCCAGAGCGTCGCAGACGCCCTCCAGTACATCTCGTACTACCACCCGGTGGACTACATCCGGAACCTCTCCGCCGCCTATGAGCGAGAAGAGTCGCCGGCGGCCAAGGACGCCATCGCGCAGATCCTGATCAACTCACGCATGTGCGCCGAAGGCCATCGACCGATCTGCCAGGACACCGGCATCGTGACGGTCTTCCTCAAGGTGGGCATGAACGTGCGCTGGGACGACGCCACCATGGGCGTCGAGGACATGGTCAACGAAGGCGTGCGTCGCGCTTATAACCACCCGGACAACAAGCTGCGCGCTTCCGTGCTCGCCGATCCCGCGGGCAAGCGCATGAACACGCGCGACAACACGCCGGCCGTGGTCAACGTTTCCATCGTTCCCGGCAACACCGTCGACATCATCGTCGCGGCGAAGGGCGGCGGTTCGGAAGCCAAGTCCAAGTTCGCTATGCTCAACCCGTCCGACTCCATCGTGGACTGGGTGCTGAAGACGGTGCCGACGATGGGCGCCGGCTGGTGCCCGCCGGGCATGCTCGGCATCGGCATCGGCGGCACCGCGGAAAAGGCGATGCTGCTGGCGAAGGAGGCGCTGATGGAGCCGATCGATATCGTCGACCTGATCGCCCGCGGCCCGTCCAACCGTGCCGAAGAGCTGCGCCTCGAGCTGTACGAGAAGGTCAACGCGCTCGGCATCGGCGCGCAGGGCCTCGGTGGCCTGACCACCGTGCTCGACATCAAGGTCAAGGATTACCCGACCCACGCGGCCAACCTGCCGGTGGCGCTGATCCCGAACTGCGCCGCCACGCGTCATGCGCACTTCGTGCTCGACGGTTCGGGTCCGGTCGCACTGGATCCGCCGTCGCTGGAAGACTGGCCGAAGCTCACCTACGACTCCTCGAAGGGTCGCCGCGTGAACCTCGACACGATCACCCGCGAAGAAGTGCA
>Ga0182006_1000294_pt1 | contig 43965 bp, 41 predicted proteins | sample Sormic07211104_1_FD_123022 | JGI IMG/M metagenome (GOLD analysis project Ga0182006, IMG submission 123022) | Rhizosphere microbial communities from Sorghum bicolor, Mead, Nebraska, USA - 072115-104_1 MetaG | ecosystem: Host-associated > Plants > Roots > Rhizosphere | place: USA: Nebraska...
TATCCTTAACTTCTTTATTAACAGGGCTACAAATGCTTCTGCAGAATCTTTCAATGCCAAGATCAAAGCCTTTAGAGCAACATCGAGAGGTGTAAGGGATATTAAGTTTTTCTTATTTAGATTATCGAAAATATATGCCTAAAGTTTAGCTACCCCCAACTTTTCCGCTTGATCCTAAACTTCTCGCCCAGACCTAAACGCAAAAAACCCACAACTTTCGTTGTGGGTTTTGGCTCCCTCTGCTGGGCTCGAACCAGCGACCCTCTGATTAACAGTCAGATGCTCTAACCAGCTGAGCTAAGAAGGAGTACTGGTCGTTTCCTAAAACGAGGTTCTTTGCACTTTACAGCACACATACCCTTGTTCGTTTTGGGAATGCAATATTAGGGCTTTTAAATTATTTATGCAATATTTGCAGTGAAAAATTTTAAAAAAAAATCAACACATAGATATGAGCCTGATAATCATAGGTACTGTAGCTTTTGATGCTATTGAAACTCCTTTCGGAAAAACAGATAAAATTGTAGGTGGAGCAGCAACTTACGCAAGTTTAGCGGCGTCCTACTTTTATAATAAAGCAAAAATTGTAGCAGTAGTAGGTGATGATTTTCATCAATCAGACATTAACACCTTCACCACACACGGTATTGATACCGAAGGACTACAGATTAAAGCGGGGGAAAAATCGTTTTTTTGGTCAGGAAAATACCATAACGACATGAATAGCCGCGATACTTTAATTACGGAACTGAATGTACTGGAAAATTTCGACCCGATTATTCCAGAAAGCTATCAAGACTGCGAATACCTGATGTTGGGAAACCTAACCCCACAGGTGCAGCAAACGGTAATTAAGCGCCTTAAAAACCGCCCGAAATTAATCGTAATGGACACCATGAACTTCTGGATGGATATTATGATGGATGATTTACTGGAAACCATTAAAATGGTAGATGTACTAACGATCAATGATGCCGAAGCGCGTCAGTTATCGGGCGAATACTCATTGGTTAAAGCGGCAAAAAAAATCCTTGCCATGGGACCAAAATATCTGATCATTAAAAAAGGCGAGCATGGTGCATTGTTATTCCATGAAGATCAGATTTTCTCCGCTCCGGCTTTGCCATTGGCAGAAGTATTTGATCCAACAGGTGCCGGCGATACTTTCGCAGGAGGCTTTATCGGTTATTTGGCTAAGGTAGGTACAATCAACTTCAATAACATGAAAAACGCGATCATTTATGGCTCTGCACTGGCTTCTTTCTGCGTAGAGAAATTTGGAACGGAAAGGTTATTAAATTTAACCGAAGAAGAAGTGGCAGCAAGAATCCAGGAATTTGTAAGCTTAAGTGCTTTTACAATAGAAGTTTAAAATAAATTAATTTGTCATCCTGAGCCTGTTGAAGGACTTAACACAGCTGTTTCGACAGGCTCAACATGACATATCTTAATATTAATCGCACCGTATAAATCTTTACACCGAATAATCGACGTTATCAAAATCAATTTGGTGTAGCCAATATGGCTATCGGTATAAATTTTTCAAAAACAGCTTCAGTGTGGGGTGCATCGGGCAGTTCATCTGTTAAATCCTGTCCGGCCCAGTGCTCATAATGTTTACCGTTCCGCCACAGCCTGCTATCGGTCATATCGTAGATTAAACCTTTATAAGCCACCCATATTTGAGGTTTATCCTGTCCGTTGCGTAAAGCGAGTTGTTGTTTGGTATAGCTGGGTAAATCCATTTAATTAATTTCGGGTTGAAGATAATTAAAAAAGATTGTCATTCGACTATGCTCAGGATGACATCTTTTTTACTGGAGCCATTGTCAGTCTGAGCGGAGTCGAAGACCTTTACACTGGGGATTTCAATTTATTATTCCCATTTGGAGCGCAAGGCCTGTATAAAGCACCAAGTTTCTTCCCGTTTTCCACTTTTACGCTTTCCCGAAAGTTCGGGATACCTCGTTGCTGCAGGGTAACGCTGCAACCGGGGCTAGGTGGCCACGACAGCATTTCATTTGTACGGCTGCTCGGTGCACAAACCCCTGTTCTTAAACCCGATTGCAATGAAAAGCCCAAAGCGCAGCGAGGACTTGTAATGGAAAGCGGGACTGAACCCTGCCAAGAGCTACTGAACATTCGTTTCCAAAAAAATAAACAATTTTATTTTAGGCCTGGCTTTTACCACCCTTGCTTTTAAAAACTTCGTACAGGTAAATATTCATCAACAACAAGCCCATTAAATAAAAATGATCTTCGAAAGGGATAGTCCCCACCCTAAAGCCCAAGTTTTGCTGATCGTTGTACAACACAACCGGAATGGAAGTTAAAAATCCATTAACGATATAAAATGGGATAAGTGAAACCAGACAAGCCCTATAGAACTTGTACATAAACCTGAACTCGACATTTACATACTCTACATAAGCCAGCACCATAAATAAAAAGCCAAAATTGATCAGTGTATACCACCTGTTATAACCAAAAAATAAAATGGCCACACAAAGCCCCAGGAACAGATTACTTAATGCAAGGCTATACTTTTGCAGGCTGTTTTTTGGGAAATAGGCATTCAAACATTCGTAAATAAACACACAGGCATAAGGAACCGTTAAAAAGAATAACATCTCTTCCAGGGGCAGCCCCATAAGATTTATACCGATTAGATAATCCGGATTAAAAGACCACACTTTGAGTTTGGTAAACAGGATATCCCAAATTAAAAATACCAGGCCTGTAATTAATATCGAAGGCCATACAAACTTCCATTTGCTAAAAAAATGAACCTTTTTATCAAAAGATAAAGCAAGGGGAAAGAAGATTACAGCAATATTGATAAGTAGATAGGTATAATTCATTTAAAGATATTTTGTCAAAATTTTAACTTCAGCTGGCGTACATTTTTTACTATCGATCATAAATTTAGCTACATTTTTAACCAGTTCACGATCGGCTAGACCAAAATTTTCATTTTGATAATGTTTAAGGATTTCTTTTTTGTCTAGCGCTAGATCTTTACTAAAGCCGAGAAAAGAAGGCGTATAAAACTCAATAGAAAACCGCATGAAGCGAATTTCCATATTTTCTTTATCCATATCAATCGCTTTTTGCATGGTTTTGAGCGACCGGCCCACATACTTGATCTTGTTATACGGATTCCATGAGTGTTTGGCCTTAAGCGCCTCTAACGTTCCGGTGTAACCCGTAATTAACGCGGTTTTATTGGTCAGCTTGTCTAACTTGGTAAACAATGAGTCGGTTAGTTTCGAGTTTTCTACCGCTTTAACCATATTCGTTTTTAATACCGCAATTTCTTGGGTAGATAACTGGGCGTAAGTAATATGGCTTGCTGCAAATAGCAGAAAAAATATAATTCGTAATTTAATCATGAGTTTGAGCAAAGGTAAGAAAAGCTAAGCTCATTTGCTCCAATTGTCATCCTGAGTGCAACCAAGGATCTCTAACCGATGAAATAAAGAACCCAGACCACCTTACCTTCAAAGCTATAGACTCACTTAAGTAACTGCTTACGAAAAACAGATTCTTCGCTGCGTTCAGAATAACAACCAAACAGAATGACAAAAAACAAAAACAAAACGCAATAAAATTCCTTTATTTACACCATGGAGAAAAAACCCAGGATTACCATTATCGGTGCTGGCTTTGCAGGTTTGGCTGCAGCAGCTTTATTGGCTAAAGATGGTTGTGATGTTACGGTGATCGAAAAAAACGAAATGGCCGGTGGCAGGGCCAGAACCTGGCAAAAAGACGGTTTCCTTTTCGACATGGGCCCCAGCTGGTACTGGATGCCAGATGTTTTTGAAAACTATTACAATATCTTTAATAAAACCGCTTCCGATTTTTATGAGCTTAAAAGATTAAGTCCTTCTTACCGCATTTATTTTGGCAAACAGGACACTATTGATGTTCCCGCAACATTAGATGATTTATATGCTTTATTTGAAAAGCTAGAGCCAGGAAGCAGTAAAAACCTAAAACATTTTCTTGATCAGGCGAAATACAAATACGATGTTGGCATGAATGAGTATGTTTTTAAGCCTTCAAACAGTGTGATGGAATATTTCGACCCCAGATTAGCGGTTAGCGGCATCAAACTGCAGCTTTTGGGCAATATGCGGAAACATGTTTACCGGTTATTCAAGAATGAGCGTTTGAGGAAACTTTTAGAGTTCCCGGTTTTATTTTTAGGCGCTACGCCTCAAAACACGCCTGCTTTATACAGCTTAATGAACTATGCCGATCTCGTTTTAGGCACCTGGTACCCAATGGGCGGCATGCACAAAATTGTGACAGCTATGCAACAAATAGCCGAAAGTGAGGGTGTAAAATTTATTTTCGATACCGAGGTAACCAAAATAGAAGTTAAAAATAATATTGCAGAGGCTGTAATTACCAATAAAGGCAGTTTTAAAAGTGATTTTGTGGTGGGCAATGCCGATTATCACCATATCGATCAACATCTTTTTGATAAACCTTACCGTAACTACAGCGAAAAATACTGGAATGAAAGAACAATGGCTCCTTCCTGCCTTTTGTTTTATATCGGATTAAATAAAAAACTAGATCATATATTACACCACAATTTATTCTTTGATGAGGATTTCGATCAACATGCCGAAGAAATCTATACCAGTCCACAATGGCCATCAAAACCCCTGTTTTATGCATGTTGTCCTTCCGTAACCGATAAAAGTGTTGCGCCGGAGGGTTGCGAGAACCTTTTCTTTTTAATTCCGCTTGCCCCCGATTTAGCAGATAGCGAAAGTAAAAGGGAAGCATACTTTAATTTATTAATTGAACGCTTTAAAGATTTAACCGGAAACGATATTGCCGGTAACATTTTGTTTAAGCGCAGTTATGCCATGAATGATTTTGTGGAAGATTACCATGCCTTTAAAGGAAATGCGTATGGATTAGCAAACACTTTGAAACAGACGGCTTTTTTAAAACCGAAGATGAAAAGTAAGGTAACAAATTTTTTATATACCGGACAATTAACCGTTCCGGGGCCTGGTGTACCACCTGCAATCATCTCTGGGCAAGTGGTAGCAAAAGAAATAAAAAAAAAGTTAAAAAAAGCTTGACAAATTTAAAATTTCCCTTATCTTTATAACCACAAAACAAAAACACTGCAAAAAAGCTTCAAAACGCATAATCGTTCGGGGTTTGCATTTGTTTCGAAATAAGAGAGAAGGCGAATTGTTGAAAGAAAAAATAAGAATCAACTAACCAAATATATGATAAGCAAAAAGGCCTGATTTTTCAGGCCTTTTGCTTTTTACAGCACTTCTGGTTTCCAATTACCTCAAAAGTAGAAAACTCAACTTTACTCTTTACCTCCAAGTACTTAACCGATATTAATTTCGACAACTATAAATAAAAAAAAGCTCTGGTAAATATACCAGAGCTTTTGGTTAAAATGTTCTTCAACGGGAATTTGAGAATAATCTGATTAACGCTTACATCACCTCTGATGTTGCAATTTCTTTTGAATAGGTTTTTAAATATTTTTTAAGAATACCTCTTGCTACGTGGATACGCGTTTTTACTGTTCCAATCGGAATAGCTAACATATCTGCAATTTCGTGGTACTTATACCCCTCAAAATAACGGATAAAGGGCACATAATACTCTTCAGGTAATTGCGAAAGGGCTTTATCAATATCGCCTAATACAAATTTACTTTCTGCCTGATTTTTAGTTGCACTATAAGAAAGATTTGCAGAAGATATATCTTCACTCTGTGTAATTAAAGTATTTGTTTTCACCAGTCGGCGATAGTTGTTAATGAAGGTATTTTTCATGATGGTAAACAACCAGCCTTTTAAATTCGTACCCTCTTTAAACTTATTGTAATAAGTGATCGCTTTCAGCATGGTATCCTGAACCAAATCATTTGCGTCTTCTGCGTCTTTAGTAAAATTTAAAGCATAAGATCTAAGCGATACCGAGTGATGATTAACCAGATGATTGAATTCAAATTTTGTCATGATATTTAGCTTTAGGTAGATAAAAAACAAATAAGTTATTGTTCGTTCGCATAAACCTAAACAAACTTAGTACCAAAATTTTCTGGCATGGTGTTAAAAGCGTGCAACTACATAAGGGCAGGCTTTCGTCACAGAATATTTACTTCTCTTTCTAAAGTGACTCCAAAAGTAGACTTTACACTGTCTATAATCTGTTCAGAAAAATTATACACTTCTGTGCCAGTCGCATGTCCGTGGTTAACTAAAACCAAAGCCTGGTTTTTCCAGGTACCTGTTTGGCCAACCACTTTACCCTTCCAGCCACATTGCTCAATTAACCAGCCGGCCGCCAATTTAATTTTATCATCAGCTGTAGGATAGTGTACCACATCGGGGTGTTTCGCCACAATATCAGCAAATTCATATTTTTCGATCACTGGATTTTTAAAGAAACTACCTGCGTTACCAATAGTAGATGGATCGGGCAGTTTGCTTACTCGGATATGTGATACAGCGGCAGAAACATCGGCAATATTCGGGTTTTCGATCCCTCTGTTCAGCAGCTCGGTTTCAATGGCCCCATAGGAGGTGTTAATTTTCGCTTCCGCCGATAAACGGAAAGTAACTGATGTAATAATATACTGGCCTTTCAACTCACCTTTGAAAATGCTTTCGCGGTAACCGAAGTGACAATCCTCATAAGTAAAGGTTTTAATCTTCCCGGTTTTGATCTCAAAAGCGCTACAGCTTTCGAAAACATCTTTAAGCTCTACTCCATAAGCACCAATATTCTGTATTGGCGATGCACCCACCGTACCAGGGATCAGGCTTAAATTCTCTACACCAGCAAAATGATGCCCAACACAGTAGTTTACAAAATCGTTCCATACTTCACCAGCTCCGGCTGTTACCAACACTTTATCATCAATCGTTTTGGATTCGATGCCTTTAATGCTGATTTTAACAACCAATCCCTTATAATCCTGAGTAAATAACACATTACTCCCTCCACCTATAACCAAAAGCTTTTGAGATTTTACGATCTCGTTTTTAAACAGCCTGGCTAAATCTGCCTCAGAAAATATCTCGGCAAAGTAGCTTGCCTTAACATCGATACCAAACGAATTATATGGTTTTAACGAAATATTTTCCTGGATTTGAAGCATATTGATTCTGGGTTATGCTGCAAAAGTAAAATAAAAAATAGTTAAGGAACGATTTTGGTTATCCCCTCATCGAAATTAAAGCTTAAAGTGTCGGCTTTTTCTCCCTCAGCTACTACTTTCGAAAGTTTCCAGCCGACAAAAGCTGGTTTGGTTTTGGCAAGGTCCAATAAACGGTATCTTTCTTTGGTGAGTTTTGCACTGATCAAGCCTACACTATTAGACTCTGCCTGACTCAAGTGTTCTATCTGACTCTCAAGGGCAGCTAAAGTATCATCTAACTCATTTCCTTTTTTTAGACTATTAGCATAAGCCTGAGGAGAAATATTGTAAAGGCTATCTAATCTGGAACTATCAAAATTCAAATCCTGATTACTGTTTTCGTATTTAGCTTCTACAAGTGCAATAGCACGGTCTTTATCTGTTTTTTTATGGCATGAATAGAAGGCTAGGCAAATAATTCCGAAAAGAATAAACAGATAATAATTTTTCATATCATGTAATTTATTTTTTTAATACCGTTTTCCTTACAAATAATAGCCCAAAAGCCCTGCCTTCTTCTTTGCCCCTATTTTTATGATGGATCTTATGCGCCTTCCGTACCGCCTGCAAATAAGTGTTGTTGCTTTTAAAAGTTTTAAACCGCCTATGCACAAACCAATCATGCACTACGAAATAGATCATGCCATATAAGGTAATACCTAATCCGATAAAAAATCTATAACCTAAATTATGGCGATCGATATACATTAAATACAGAGACAGGGCAGCAAATAGTGCGGCAAACAGATCGTTCCATTCGAAGAATGATTTTGCTTTTTGGTGATGGCTTTTATGCATAAACCATAGTGGTCCATGGAACAAATACTTGTGTATAAACCAGGACAAACACTCCATCGCTATGATGGTAAACAATACAATAAAGATGTTGATTAACGCTGACAAATTTTCTAAACGATTGGTTTGTAAAGATATATAAACAGCGCAAGAATCAAAATTGTGTCATTAAATTGTAAGCTTAATGCGCTTTTGAACAAACCTTTCATAACAAGTCACTTTTTAGCACTATTTTTGACTAAAATATTAAAAAAGTCAGAAAGTAGAAAAGTAAAATGATTGTAGCCGATAAAAAGAGAGAGCAAATTATTGATGGCGCTATAAAACGTTTTATCCATTTTGGAATTGGTAAAACCACAATGAACGATATAGCAGAAGACCTTTCCGTTTCCAAACCATCGCTTTATTATTATTTCCCGGATAAGAAGCATTTAATTATTGGAGTAATAGAAAGGGTATTTAACGACTTTTTTGAGTTGATCAAAAAGAAATACAATCCAGATCAGCCTTTAGAAGACATCCTTTTTAGCATCATAGAAGTGAGGAACACTTTCTTCCAAAAATATTACATGTTAAGGATTACCGAAGGTATTCCTGATTTATTGAACGATGATGTGATTAAAGGCAAATTACAGACGCTTAAAAGCTCGGAAAAAGATTTCTTCGCAGAAATTTTTAGCCAGGCAAAAGGAAAGGGAGAAATTGAGCACGATGATACTGCCCATGTTGCAGAACTTTATCTGGAGAGTTTGATGGGCCTTAGCACCATGTGTATTATGGAAACCGGAAAAGATCTTTTCCCCGATAAAAAAGCATTAAACAAAATGACACTGAAGCAAAAAAACCTCACCAGCATATTTGTGAGAGGTTTACGATGTTCAGACTGAAATACGGCGGCTGCAACAAATGATAAACCAATTGGAAAGAGGCCGCAAATTTTAAATACATAAGAACCCAAAAACAAAAAAACAATACATTATGCTTAGAGTAAAAACGGTAAAATTAATGCTCATACTCATTATCGGCTCGGCTTTACCGCAGCTGGTAGTTGCTCAGCAGCAAGTTACCTTAAAAGATGCGCTAACCTATGCGCTCCAAAACAACACCAAGATCCGAAACTCGAAATTGGATATTGAAGGCGGGAGATACAAGGTGGAGGAAGTTAGGGCACAGGCCTTACCTCAAATTACAGGAAATGTTGGTTTAACCTATAATCCTATTATCGGTCAGCTTGTTGCTAATTTCGGCGGGCAGACACAGGCAATTAAATTAGGCCAGAACTGGAATTCGACTGCAGGTGTTCAGCTTTCACAACAATTGTTCAACCAACAGGTTTTTACTGGTTTACAGGCTGCGAGATCAAGTGAGGAATATTACAACCTTACTTCAAAATTAACAGAAGAACAGATTATCGAGCTGGTAGCCAACAATTACTACCAGGTTTTGGTAAACAGACAACAGTTAAATGTAATTGATACCAATATTAAAAATGTCAAAATTGTAGAAAAAATTGTTTCAAACCAGTTTAAAAATGGTTTAGCCAGAAAAATCGATGTTGATAGGATCAATGTAAACCTAACGAATCTGAATACACAGCGTGAGCAGGTGATTAACGCCATTACCCAACTGGAGAATCAGTTAAAATTCTCGATGGGTATGCCGGTTTCTACACCGATCAGCTTACCATCTACCGAATTAACAGAGGTAACTACTTTACCCGTATTCACAGACTCTATCGATCTGGCAAACAGAACAGAGGTTAAACTTTTGGATAATCAGGATAAACTTTTATCACTGCAAAGAAAGGCATACGTTGCCGAATATTATCCATCATTGGCTTTAACGGGTAATTATACCTACTCGAGCCAAAGTGATGGTTTCGATTTCCTAAAGTCTAATGCTGCTGCAATCGGATATGGCGCATCGGCAGTTGGTCTGACTTTGAAAGTGCCAATTTTCAACGGTTTTTTAACACGTTCAAAAATCCGCCAGGCAGATGTGGATATCAAGAAAGCAAGAGAGAGCAGAAAAGAATCTGTAAACTCGTTAAACCTGGCTTATGAGAATGCAAAAATCCAATTGCGCAACAACATCAACACCATTAAAGCGCAACGTAAAAACGCGGATTTGGCGCAGGAAATTTACAAAAGCACACAAAACAATTATAACAATGGCTTAGCTTCTTTAACCGATCTTCTGGATACAGAAAATGCACTTACTGAGGCGCAGAACAGTTATACGCAGGCTTTATTGAATTACAAAATAGCCGAAATACAATTAATCAAATCAAACGGAAATATTAAATCGCTAGTACAATAGAAATGAAAAGAGTAATTACCATAATTATCGTAGTTGTTGTTGCCCTTGGTGCAATAGCTTATGTTTTAAGCAACAATAAAAAGAAGAACGAAGAAAAAACTGCTTTCATTGCTAAAGGTGGTGGTGCTGTTGCCGTTCGTGTTGCTCAGGTAGAGAGAAAAGCTGTGAATTTAGATTTCAGCGCAAACGGAAACTTTATTCCTAAACAAGAACTTAACTTCTTATCAGAAAATGCAGGCCGTGTTACAGCTATTTATGTTGATGAAGGTGACCGTGTAAGCAAAGGTCAGGTTTTAGCCCGCGTTGACGCTGAAATTATTAATACTGATAGAGAAACTGCTGAGGCTAACTACCAGAATGCAGTGAGAGATGAAGCCAGATACCAAAGCTCGTTCCAAACTGGTGGTGTTACGCAACAACAGCTAGATCAGGCCAAATTGGCTACAAGAAATGCAAAATTGCGTTTACAGGCCTCGCAGCGTAAACTGAGCGATGCGAACATTAAATCGCCAATTAACGGTATTGTAAACAAAAGATACATTGAAGTAGGTGCATTTGTAAATACTCAGGGTACACAGATGTTCGAACTTGTTGATGTTTCTAAATTAAAACTGAAAGTAAACGTTAACGAATCGCAGGTTGCCAATCTTAAAATCGGCGATCAGATCGACATTAAATCTTCTGTTTTCCCAACTGATAATTTCTCCGGAAAAGTAACTTTCATCGCTGCCAAAGCTGATGCAACATTAAATTTCCCGATTGAAATTGAAGTAGAGAACAGTCACAAAAACACTTTAAAAGCGGGTATGTACGGAACTGCAATATTTAAGTTCCCTAAACAGGCGCCAAGCATCCTGATTCCACGTACTTCGTTTGTAGGTAGCGTGAGTAGCAACCAGGTTTTTGTGTTGGATAAAGCTAACAATACCGCTAAAACCCGTAATGTGGTAGCTGGCCGTATTTTAGGAGACAATGTTGAAATTCTTGATGGCTTGAAAGAAGGTGAAACTGTAATCACCAGCGGACAGATTAACTTAACTGAGGGTACTGCCGTTAGTATCGTAAAATAGTCCGGTTGGCAGTTATCAGTCTACAGTTTGTCATCCTGAGCCAGCTTGCACTGAGCGAAGTCGAAGTGAAGGGACAATATTTACTCAATTGCAATAAATAATTAAAATGAAGATAACAGATATATCTATAAAAAGGCCTTCGCTGGTTATTGTGGTATTTACCGCACTTACCTTGCTTGGGCTATTAAGTTACTTTTCGTTGGGTTATGAATTACTTCCAAAATTCTCTAACAACGTAGTATCTATTTCGACCATCTACCCTGGTGCTTCACCAAACGAGGTTGAAAACACCGTAACCAAAAAAATTGAGGATGCGGTATCATCGATGGAAAACATTAAAAAGATAAACGCTGTATCGTTTGAGAGTTTATCTACAGTTACCATCACTTTAACTGATGCGGCAAACATCGATATTTCCTTAAATGATGCACAAAGAAAGGTAAATGCCATTCTTTCTGATCTGCCTGAAGATGTAAAAACGCCATCATTAAGTAAATTCTCTTTAGATGATTTACCCGTAATTACCATGTCGGCATCAGCAAATATGGATGATATTACTTTTTACGATCTGATCGATAAACGTATTGCCCCTGTAATTTCGAGGGTAAGCGGTATTGCACAGGTTAACCTGGTTGGTGGTTCGGAACGCGAAATTCAGGTTTCATTAAATGCTGATAAATTACAAGGATACAATCTTTCGGTACCTCAGGTACAACAGCTGATTCTGAGCTCCAATCTTGATTTCCCTACGGGAAGTGTTAAAACCCAAAACCAGGATGTATTGATCCGTTTATCGGGTAAATACAGAAGTATGGAAGAGTTGAGAAACCTGGTTCTAACAACGACTAAAGATGGTGCACAGATCCGTTTAGGTGACGTTGCCGACGTTCAGGATTCGCAAAAAGAAACCGAAAAACTGGCACGTATCGATCGTAAAGCATCTATTGCCATCCAGATCATCAAACAAAGTGATGCAAATGCGGTAGAAGTGAGTAAAGGTGTACACGCCATTATTGCCAAACTTAAAACTGAATACGCAGCAAATAAATTAGACATCAGAATTGTTAACGACAGTTCTATCTTCACCTTAGAATCAGCTGATGCGGTAATCCACGATTTAATCCTGGCGGTTATCCTGGTGGCTTTCGTAATGCTTTTCTTCTTGCACAGTTTACGTAACGCGTTAATTGTAATGGTATCGATTCCGGTTTCGTTAATCGCTACGTTTATCGGGATCAGCTTATTCGGCTTTACCTTAAACTTAATGTCGTTACTGGGTCTATCACTCGTGGTAGGTATCCTGGTAGATGATGCGATTGTGGTACTGGAAAATATCCAGCGACATATGGAGATGGGTAAAAATAAGGTAAGAGCAGCATCTGATGCAACAAGAGAAATTGGTTTTACCGTAGTATCTATTACTTTCGTAATTGTGGTAGTGTTCTTCCCGATTGCGGTAAGTACAGGTCTGGTATCGAACATCTTACGTCAGTTCTGTATTGTGGTAATTATTGCAACCTTACTTTCGTTAGTAGCGTCATTTACCATTGTACCACTTATCTTCTCTCGTTTCGGTAAGTTAGAACGTATTGAAGGTAAAAACCTATTCGGCCGTTTCATTCTTTGGTTCGAAAAACAATTAAAGAAATTTACCCTTTGGATTACCAGCATTTTAACATGGTCGTTAAACCACAAAGCTTTAACATTAGTTATGGTTGTGGTGATGTTCTTAAGTTCATGCGGTTTACTGGTAGGTGGTTTTATCGGATCGGAATTTTTCCCTAAATCAGATAAAGGAGAGTTCCTGGTGCAGTTAGAGTTACCAAAAGATGCTTCTTTAGAGCAAACCAACTTTTTAACACAAAAAGCTGAAGCTTTCTTAGATAAACAACCAGAAATTACACAGTTAATTACCACAGTTGGACAATCGACTGGTGATTTTGGTGGTACACAGGCTACAGCCTATAAATCGGAGATTAATGTTAAGCTTGTTGAACGCGATCAACGTGAAGGTGTTTCTTCAGATATTTTCGCAACGAAAATGAGCCGTGCATTAGCTAAAGAATTAATTGGGGCAAAAGTTAAAACCGTTCCGATCAGTATTTTGGGTATTGCAGAAAACGCACCGATCCAGTTGGTGGTAATGGGTTCTGATTTAGATAGCGCATTGAAGTATGCTGAAGGTGCTCAAAAAGTGCTTGCCGCTATCCCTGGTGCAACCGAGATTAAATTATCGGTAGAAAAGGGAACTCCTGAGATTAATGTTCAGGTAGACCGCGATAAGATGTCGGCAGTTGGCTTAACTTTACAAACAGTAGGTTCTACCATGCAAACAGCGTTTGCGGGTAACACTGATGGTAAATACCGTAAAGGCGAGTACGAATACGATATCAATATCCAGTATCAAAACTTTAACCGCCAGAATATTGATGACGTGCGTAACCTCATTTTTGTAAACAGCGATGGTAAACAGATTAAGTTATCACAGTTTGCAACCATTACAGAAGGTTCAGGCCCAAGTCAGTTAGAGCGTTTAAACAAATCTACTTCGGTATCAGTTAAGGCACAATCAATTGGTAGACCAACAGGAACCGTGGTTGCTGAATTTCAGGCGAAATTGGAAGAGCTGCAAAAAAATGGCAAACTTAAAGCCCCAATTGGCGTAAGTTATAGCTGGGCAGGTGATCAGGAAAACCAGAGCGAAGGTTTTGGTACTTTGGGTATCGCTTTATTGGCTTCGATCATTTTGGTTTACCTGATTATGGTTGCACTTTACGATAGTTTTATCTATCCATTGGTGGTAATGTTTTCGCTGCCTTTAGCGGTAATCGGAGCATTGTTAGCTTTAGCTTTAACCAATAACTCAATCGGTATCTTCACCATTTTAGGTTTGATTATGTTAATGGGTCTGGTAGCGAAAAACGCGATTATCCTGGTCGATTTTACCAACCACTTAAAGGCTGAAGGCAAAGAGACTAAAGAAGCGCTTGTATTGGCCAACCACGCACGTTTACGCCCAATCTTAATGACAACCATCGCCATGGTATTCGGTATGCTTCCAATTGCGTTGGCAAGCGGTGCTGGTGCCGAATGGAAAAATGGTTTGGCTTGGGTTATTGTAGGTGGATTAACCAGTTCATTATTCTTAACCTTAATTGTAGTGCCGGTGGTATACTTAATATTCGACAGAATGTTAGAACGTTTAGGCTTTAACAAAAAAGGAAAAACAATCGATGAGTTAATGGTTGAACCATATAAACACAAAGATGTAAACGAATACGATTTAGATCACGGACATTAATAAACACCCAGATTAACAATCATTTTAGCCCCGATCCCAAATCGGGGCTTTTTTTTGGGATTTCAAAGAACAGACTGTATCTTAAAAACTTTGATTCTATTAAAATTTGTCACGTTGAGCTTGTCGAAACGCTTTACGAGTCATTAAAAGGTCCTTCAACATGCTCAGGATGACAATTCTATATTTATTTTACAAGCCCTCCTTTCGCATATTACTACCGCTGCCTTTCATGCCCGGATAATTATACAATGTTGTCTTCAAACAAATTATGTTGCAACATTGTATATTAGGCATCATGTTTAAATTCATATTTAGCCTATTTCTGATCTGTACTACCCTCTTAGTAAAAGCTCAACACCCTCCTGTTTTTCCGGCGATGACTACTGATTCGAGTTTCGTTAAGGTTTACAACTTAGATATCAAGCTGGTAAAGTACAGTTACAAACCTAATGGCATTAAATTTTTAGTCGTACATGATAATGAAGATACTGGTGTAAAAGCAGGCTTTGATTATATCCGTTGGAGTGGCGGCGAACTCATCGACAGTCAATATGGCGGCGTAAGAGATTATTATTTCACCTATATGGATGATCAATATCGTATAGACCCTAATGCCATTTATACTGAAGTAGGTGTAAAAACCAGGTTAAAAAAAGACTTTTTCAGCTCTAACGAAGTTGAAAAAGCGATACTTAATGCAGGTAAACAAATTGTCGATTTTTACGATCCAAAAGCCATGGGTTATTTTTTAACCTTGCATAACAATGCCGATGGTGGTTTTGGGATTTCTTCGTATTTACCAGGTTATGATTTAGCCAGCACTGCCGATTCGGTTTACATCAACTTTCAGATGGATGGCGATGATCTTGTTTACGTTACCGAGCCAAGGTTGTTCAGTAGCTTAAAAAAGGCCAATGTGAATGTAATTCTTCAATCTAAATTTGTTTCTAATGATGGTTCGCTTTCGGTTTATGCCATGCAAAATAAAATTCCGTATATTAATGTTGAGGTACAGCATGGGCATCAGGACGAAAATTTAAGGTTAATCGAACTGGCTATCGCAGCCCTAAAAGAACATGGATTGGTGAAGAAAGAGTAGGTAATAGCCTATATTTATTTTCATAAAATTTCGTTAAATTTGAATATGAGCGTATTCGTAAACACAAAAAATGAGCAGGAAGAAAAAGTTCTCATTGCTTTTTTGGATAGTTTAGATTATAAATATCAATCTGATATTAATGATGAATCAACAGAAGTTGAAGCAGCATTATTAAATCAATATAATGAGGAAATAGATCAAGCAGATAAAGAAATAGAATCTGGCAACTTTATTTCTCACGAAGATGTAGAGCAACTTTTCGAAAAAAGACGGAAGCTTATTTAATGAAAATTAAATGGAATAAACTTGCGGTAAAACAGCTACTAGAAATTATCCAATATTTAGAAGACAATGACCTTATCGAATATGCTAAAAAAATGGAAACTAGAATCTTATCGAAAATCAGGTCACTTCCAAATCATCTTGACACATTTCAAATAGATCGGTTAAAGAAAAACAATGATGGTAGTTTCTTTGCGTTCGAAATTGACAGATACAGAATATCCTTTAGAAGGAAAGATAAAGAAATTAGAATTCTTAGAGTCAGACATTCTAGCAGAAGACCGTTTACACGTTAAATAACTGAATAACAATCCCTAATTTATCGCTTTTATTTTTGTAATCAGAAAAGTAATCAGCAGACCAAAAACAGAAATTATCCCAAAAGAATAACGCAGACTTGATAGTTGCGAAACATAGCCTATTAATGGCGGGCCAAACAAAAATGCAAAATAACCAATACTCGAAACCATGGTTATGGCTTTACCAGCAGGTACTTTTTTATTGTTACCGGCTATGCTATACACCATCGGTACAATACTCGAAACACCCAGGCCAATAAGCATAAAGCCAAAAATAGCAACAATCAGGTTTGGAAATATTACTGCAAGTGCCATGCCTATCGATATAATGGCACCACTGATCTGCAAGAGATTTTTCCGCCCAAACTTACCGATTAGATACACCCCTAAAAACCTTCCGCTTGCCATCATAAACATGAACGACGCATAACCAATAATCGCCTTATTATGAGGTAATTTCACAACATCTTCGAAATAAATAGCACTCCAATCGAACATTGTTCCTTCAGTGGCCATACTACAAAATGCGATAACCCCCAATAATACTAGAATACCCTGCGGCATGGTAAAGAACTTTGTTTTCTCGACCACGGCATCTGGTTTATTATAGTTCAATAATTTCTTTGAGCTAAACACCACATTGGTTAAGGATATTAAAGCGATGATCCAAAAATGGGCATACATGCCTAATTTTAAATTTACCAGGCCCAGTGCAATTAATGCCCCGGTTAAGTTTCCAATGCTCCAGGCCCCGTGGAAAGAACTCATAATCGGTTTGCCATAATAATTTTCGCCTGCAACACCCTGCGTATTTAAGGCAATGTTGCAAAGATTACCGGTAATGCCAAATAGCACCAAAAAAGCCGCCAGTTGCCAACCAGTTGTGGCTAATGCTAAAAAAGTTAATGCTATTGCATAAAGCGGCGCAGTTGCCCTGAGCATTTTTTTACTACCGAAATGCGTAGTAAGTTTTGCAGAAAAAAACATGGTAATGATCTGCCCTGCAGGCAATGCAAATAGAATAGATCCTAATTCTGCATCATTTAAACCCATTGAAGCTTTAAAAGTGGGTATCCTACTGGCCCAACTTGCAAAACAAACCCCTTGCATAAAGTAAAAGGCAGATATCGCAAAACGCACTTGTTTTGGAGAGCTTTGCGCTAATACAGGTTTATCTTCTTGTTTACTTAAAATTCCCTGTTCTTGCGTGCTTTCTTCCAAAATGATGTATTAAATTACAGAATGAACTACAAAGTTCTTTAAATCTATTGGAAATACCGACAAATTTTTAACATTTTATCAAAATATTTACAGCCAACCTGGTTAAAATCTTAGATTTTCCATTTTTCTAATTCATAAGCACTATCCCAAAACATCCATTCCAAACGGGTTGCCATTTCAAAAACAGCTAACATTTTTTGTTGGGTTGCTGTATTAGCCTGTGCTGCCAGTTGATCGGTAATATCAATCGCTTTTTCTACCGCAGTGGCAAACTCAACACCTGCATACATATCGATCCACCTTTTGTAAGGATTCTGGTCGCCATTTTGTTGTGCAAAAATATGATCGCCCACGGCCTTATAGATCCAAAAGCATGGCAAAACAGCTGCCACTGCAACTTCTACACTGGCATACACAGCCTGACTGAGAATATAATTGGTATACAAAAGTGTAGATGGGGTGGGCTGCACTTCATTAGCTAAACCAAATTCTACAAAATAACTTTCGTGCAAACTACGCTCGGCAAAAATTGCGCCAGTGGAAAATCCGGCAAAAGCCATCACTAAATCCGCATCTTGCATACGGCTACTAATCGTACTTAAAGTTCTGCCAAACTCCAAAAGGTAGTAAGCATCTTGAGCTAAATAAAAGATAAACTTTTCTGCAGGAAGGGTACCATTACTTAATTCGGTATTGAAAGGCTGGACTAAAATTTTGGCATAAATGGGTTTTACACTGTCCCATGCCTGTTCGCTCCATTTCATTGGATGATTAATTTTAAAGGTTCGAAAAAGTGGTTTAATGGGCCGTTGCCCTTGCCGGTTTTTATGTCGCTACCAGCTTGTAAAGCCTTGCCGATATAATCTTTTGCATTTTTAATTGCGACGAACAATCCGCTGCCCTTGGCCATTTCGGCAGCGATGGCCGAAGAAAGTGTACAACCTGTTCCATGCAGATTTTTAGAAACAATAAAGGCACTTTCCAATATAACGGGCGCATCGTTTTCAGCAATAAAAACATCGTAAATAATTGGGCCGATTAAATGTCCTCCTTTAATTAAAATAGCTTTTGCCCCCTTTCCTATAATTTTTCTACCCGCAGTAATCATATCAGCGAGATTATGAATCTCTTGCCCTGAAAGGATAATGGCCTCATCAATATTTGGGGTAACCAGTGTTACAAGCGGAAATAATTTTTCAACCAGTTGGGTAACCGTATCAGCTTCGATCAATCGGTCGCCACTGGTGGCTACCATAACAGGATCTAAAATAATGGGGACGTATTGATTATAATTTTTTAATTGCTTTTCGATTACCTGCACCACTTCAGCACGGTTGATCATACCGATTTTAATGGCCACTGGCGCTATATCATCTAATACCGCCTGTAACTGATCTTTGATGATCTCAGCTGGAATGCCATGCACTGACCGCACGCCCATTGTATTTTGTGCTGTTACTGCCGTAATTACCGAGGTACCGAAGCAACCCAAAGCAGAAAAAGTTTTTAAATCGGCCTGAATGCCTGCCCCGCCTCCACTATCTGAACCCGCTATTGTTAATACATTAATATAATTCATTGCTAAAGACTTCATTTTGTTATACAACTTCAGGAGTCTTCAAATGCAGTATGCATTTTTACGCAATTTTTGCAGACAAACTAATTTCCTACGCCGGCATTATCCGGATCAGGTTCATTTGAGGTTGATTGTTGGAGGTTTTTAAGGCTAAAGGACATTACCCTCTACCTTTTTACCTTCTACCTTTAACCTCAAAATGGGTATGTTCTCAGCCAACTTCTTTGAAGGCACCCCTAAAGTTTTATTTTGTATCGCAATATAGGGCTTAATTTTTTAATCTTTAAACGAAAAAACCCCGATTTCGCATCGGGGCTAAAACATAATAATTAATAAAGGGATAGAGAGACTATATTTTATCGGGCTGATAGAACCGAACGGTGCCATCTGCCTCGTTTGATACAATTAACAAACTTCTTCCATTGGGGCTATCTTTTGGTTTAACAAACAGTAAACCTTCTGGAGCATCACCTGTTGAGAACAGTTGAACAAATTTGGGGGCAGCTGGTGTAGAGACATCATAAACAGCAATCATATCTGCACGTTCCATACCTATAAAAGCTAAGGTTTGTCCATTTACCTGGGCAACAACTACACTTTCAACCTCTACACCTTTATTATCAGAACGGTCATCATCATATTTACCTGCATCAATTACGTGCTGCTCCAAATCTTTACCAATGTTGGCTACCAAAGCACCTGTATTTGCATTAATAATGCTCACACTTCTTCCACCTGTTGAGTACAATTCTTGATATACTTTATTAGTACCAACCATGGTATAACCAGCAGTATTTGTTACCGTAAGTCTTCCTAAATTAGCATCTAATTGCAGCGTTGCCGCGTTAGGAAATTTAACCGGGTCTAAAACAAGGTCTTTTACACGTACTTCTTCTTTTGCATCTTTTGGTGTATAATCTTGCCTGGTATCACCTTCATTGGCCAAAGCCAGATATGCAGTACCACCAGCAGTAAAATACGAAATTGCATCTGGCAGATAAAAAGCCTTGATTGGCCATGTACCTAAAACTTTTTTATTGTCTTTATCGCTTACATCAAAGGCATTGTCGGCCAGGCTGATATCTCTTGTACCCAGCGGATTTATTTTAGTGATCGTTCCTGCAACAATATCTACCTCAGCAACACCATTGTTTTCTTGCAGGGTAATGTATGCTTTTTTAGAATCGGCGCTTACTGCAATATATTCGGGTTCGATATCTTGTGTAAAACTCGCATTTAAACCATAAATCCTGAAACCACCCGCAAGCAAAGTTGCTTTTTGTGATTCAAAAGCAGCAAAATCTAATGTTTTTACCGAATAGTTATCTTTAATGTTAATGATCGAAATGGTTCCCTTAGGATCAACTGTATAGGCCAGATTCGGTTCACCTTCGTTAGCCGATAAAATGTAATTCCCATCAGGGCTGAAAGTAACCATATCGGGCATGGCACCTACGGTAATTTTTTTAACTTCTTCTAAAGTAGCTGTTTTTAATACCACTACATCACCATTTCCCTGTTTATCTGCACCATCTAAAGCGATTGCCAACAAACCATTACTTACTGCAACGCTGTTAATGCCCGCATTATTCGCAAAGGTTAAAGTCTGCAATTTTGTAACGGTTGGATATTTACTCATATCAACAATATCCACTTTGGTGCCACCATCATTGCTCACTACAAACAATCTCTTGGATAAGGGATCATAAGCCGAAATTTCTGAAGCAAATTCACTTCCTAAATCGATAGAAGCCGTTTCTTTAAAGCTGTCGATTTTTTCAGGAACGATAGCTTCAACCGGAGGATCTACAATCGGATCATCAGTCGGATCTTTTTTGCAGGCAGTAAATGCCAACGAAGCAATAAGGATTGCACCAAATAAGTTTTTACAGTTCATGGTTTTTTAATATCTGAACCGCAAAAATAGAAGCACACAACGCTATTTTATAGGCGCTGTTTGTTATCATTTTATTAAGAAAATATAAAGACCAAAGCAAAAAGACTAAAGCGAAACCCGTCGTCATCTCGACTGGAACACAGTGGAATGGAGAAATCTATTTAGACAGATTTAGCTTCGCTGAGCACTCATAGTTCTTGACTTCGCTGCACTCGATAGCCATCGGGTCCGCTCGAAATGATGGTAAAAGCACTAAAATAAAAAATCCCGGCACAAATACCGGGATTGCTAATCATTTTAAAAACAGATACTGAACCAAGTTCAGTATAACAACTGTTTAATAATTAAATATGTATGGCTCTATTATCAGTTGCAGCAAGTGCTGCTTCTTTTAGTGCTTCGGTATAAGTTGGGTGTGCATGGCAGGTACGTGCAATATCTTCTGCAGATGCACGGAATTCCATTGCGATAACTGCTTCAGCAATCATATCCGCAGCACGTGGACCAATCATGTGTACACCTAAAACTTCATCAGTAGCAGCATCGGCCAAAACTTTAATGAAACCATCGGTATCCATACTCGCCTTTGCACGTCCGCTGGCTTTGAAAGGGAATGAACCTGCTTTATATTTAATGCCTTTTTCTTTTAATTGCTCTTCGGTTAAACCTACAGAAGCAACCTCTGGCCAGGTATAAACCACACCAGGGATTAGGTTATAATTGATATGTGGTTTCTGACCTGCAATCGTTTCGGCAACATAGGTACCTTCATCTTCTGCTTTGTGCGCCAACATTGCACCGGTAATTACATCACCAATAGCATAAACGCCTTTAACTGAAGTTTCTAAATGTTCGTTAACCGGAATTTTCTTACCTCTTTCTTCAACCGTGATACCGATTTTATCTAAACCTAAACCTTCGCTATAAGCCGTACGACCAACAGCAACAATACAATAATCGGCTTCTAAAGAAATGGATTCGCCTTTAGGGGTATCAGCCGTAACAGTTACCGTTTTACCTTTAGTAGTAGCGCCGGTAACTTTGTGCCCCATGTAAAACTCCATACCTAAAGTTTTCTTTAACACCCGTTGAAGTTCTTTACCCAAACCAGCATCCATAGTACCGATAATAGACGGCAAAAACTCAACAACAGATACTTTTGTACCTAAGCGGGCATATACCGAACCTAACTCTAAACCGATTACGCCACCACCGATTACCACCATCGTTTTTGGCACTTCTTTAATATTTAAAGCCTCGGTTGAGGTTATAATGCGTTTTTTATCGATTGGCAAAAATGGTAAAGCTGTTGGTTTAGAACCTGTAGCAATAATTACGTTTTTAGCAGATAAGGTTTCTGTAGAACCATCGGCTTTCGTTACCAGAATGGTATTTTTATCAACAAAAGAACCAACACCTTCGAAAGAATCGATTTTATTTTTCTTGAACAAATAAGTGATACCAGCTGTATTTTGGGCAACAACATCGTCTTTACGGGCGATCATTTGTTTCATATCAACCTTTAAATCTTTTAAGTTGATACCATGGGTAGTAAACGTGTGAGCAGCGTTGTGAAAATGCTCTGAAGAATCTAATAAAGCCTTAGATGGAATACAACCTACATTTAAGCAAGTACCTCCAAAAGTTTTATATTTTTCAACAACTGCAGTTTTTAAACCTAACTGAGCACAACGGATTGCGCCTACATAACCGCCCGGCCCTGAACCGATAACAACGACATCGTATTGCATAATTTTTTGAGAATTTTGATTAGCCAAATGTAGGGAAAAAAGGCGGAAAGCTGAAAGTCCATTAGGGAATAGAAATCGCCTTATTAGTCTTTGGTTTATAAGTTATTGGCTTATAGCATTGGCTGATTGTTCAATATGGGGCTTAATAGGATAGTGCTGCAAAAGTTCAAAAGTCCAAAGGTTGATGAGCGTATGAAAACATTTTACTTTAAGACTATAAAATGTTGTGATTTAACTCAAATAAACCTAATGGACTAATGAACCTCAAAGGCCATCATCAATAATCTAATGACCAGTGAACTAACTAACCAACTATAATCCCCAAGATGCTGATGCACTTAAGATTGCACCGCTAGATGTACCTTCTCTTTTTAGTTCTCCATCTACATAGATCTGTGCTTTGAGTGTAGAATTTGCGTTAGCCCCTATTGCATTTGCAGCAATGTTGATAGAAATGGTTCCTGCTGGCACCGTAATTTCCTGACTTGTCCAGGTGGTTCCACTAAGGCTCGTTGCGGTGGTAATCTGCGAATCGTAGCCGTAAACTACCGTGCTAATGTTGCTGCCTGCCGATGCTTCGAGTTTAAAAACCACCTTGTGTGAAGATTTTGATGGCGACTCGCCCTCATCTTTTTTACACGACATTAAACCTGTAAACAACACTAAGGCAAAAAAAGAAAGTACAAATGTTTTAATTTTGATGTTTTTCATAATTAGATTTAAAAAAATAGAATTGCAAATTAACAAATGAGCATTTTGCATTACAATAACCAGATAATACCATTTTTTTCTACCTGATTTCAGGTATATTCTGTGTTTAATTTCTGGTTGAGAAATAAAGCGTGCATTTTTAGTTTAATGAGAAATTATATCCTCTTTCTGGCATTACTGATTTTCTATTCGCTGAATAGCCCAGCGCAGCTGCAACCAGCCAATCTGCAATATACCGACAGTTTAAATCGCATCGTAAATGGAAGCTTCCGCGATAGCCTTAAAGCCGAGGCTGGTTTTAAACTAACTGATTTCTGGGTAGATCATGACAGTGCCAAAGCAGTATTATATCTGAAAAAGGCAAGAACCTGGAGCAAAAAATATCCTTTACTGCTAGCCAGATCTTATTGGTACGAATCTTTAATTTACCAGGACCATGATTACGCAAAAGCAGAAAAATTACTCATCCATGCCGATTCGTTATTGAGCAAGTTTAATACAAAGGGCGTGTATCGGTTAAGGTCGATGGTATGGCATAACTACGCCTTAATTCAACAGCATAAAGACGATCTTAAAACAACGCTCGATATACTGATCAACCGTGTTTTACCACTTTCTAAAAAGGCTGGCGACAAAGACTTTTTAGGTACAGAATACATCTCTATCGGAACGATATTTACAAACCTTGGCCAATACGAAAAAGCAACACCTTACCTGCAAGAGGGGCTAAATGCCTTAAAAGCTACTTCTCCTGATAAATATTATCTACTTATCAATGCTTACCTAACTACCGCAGGAAATTATTATCATTTAAAAAACTATAGTCACACCAAAAAATACCTGGATCTGGCTAAAACAATATTGGATAAATCAGAGCATGTGACTACAGGCTATCCGATGACAATATTTTGGCTAGACTATTACAAAAGCACTACGCGCTATTTTATTAACACCAAACAATATTCGCTTGCCCTGTTAGATGCGGATAAAGCCATTAAACTGGCCGAAAAGCTGAGCGACAATTATTCTTTGCAGGAAGTAATATTTGAGAAATACAGAATTCTTTTTAAACAGAAAAATTTTGCCCTGGCGAAAAAAACATTGCTGCAGATTATCGATCAGCCAGAAATAAATACATTAGCAACGAATAAGCTCAAAATGACCGAAGCGCTTGCAGAAGTAAACTATGCTAATGGCGACATTAAAGAGACTTATAATTGGATAAAAAAGAGCAAAGCATTAAGCGACAGCCTAAATGAAAGTAAACTCAAAGAAGATATTAATGCATTAGAAATTAAATATAAAAATGCAGAGAACCAAAAAAAAATAGCCAACTTAAATAAAGAAAAGAAACAAAATGCATTAATTATTAAGAACAATAAAACAACAAATTTTCTATTAATCGCAGCGTCTTTTTTTCTTTTAATCAGTGTTATCCTATTATACTTTTACTTCAGAGGCTATAAAAAGCTTGCAGCACAAAGAACAATAAATTATAAACAGAAAGTGGCCGAGTTACAACAAAAACAGCAATTGGAAATTAGCAAAGCCATGCTCAATGCTGAAGAAAAAGAGAGGAACAGGGTAGCACAGGATTTGCATGATGGTTTAGGAGGAATGTTATCGGGTTTAAAAATTAATTTATCCAACTGGGCAAAACACAGGGAAGTGCAATTGCATGATGTAGAACTACAAAGAATTGTTCAGCAGCTGGATAATTCAGTTACCGAATTAAGGCACATTGCCCGGAATATGATGCCACAAACGTTATTAAAATTCGGATTGGAAACGGCATTAAAAGACCTGGCAGAATCGGCGATGAGCAAGCATATGCATATCGATTTTCAAGCACTAAATATCTCTAAAGATATTGCACTTGAAGAACAGATAATTATTTACAGGATTTTACAGGAAATACTTACCAATACGCTAAAACATGCTCAAGCTTCTGAAGTGGTTTTACAATGCAGCGAAAATAAAAACCGGTTTTACATTACGGTTGAAGATGATGGAATTGGATTTAATACCTCAACCTATAAAAAAGGCTTAGGAATAGAAAACATTAAAAATAGAGTAGCCTATCTTAAAGGCACTTTCGAAATCGATTCGCATCCTGGAAATGGCACAACTATAAATATCGAAATCCCAATCAGTTATGAGTAACATCATTAAATTAGCTGTTGTTGATGATCACCCGATTGTTATACAAGGAATTGTATCCTTAATCAACAACCTCGAAAATATGCATGTAGTGGGCAGTTTTCAGTCAGGCAGTGCATTAATTTCCTTTTTAAATAACAACGAAATAGATATTATACTGCTCGATATTATGTTACCTGATGGTAATGGTATTGAATTATGCGCGCAGGTTAAAAAATTATCGCCAAAAACAGTCGTTATTGCCATTAGCAACCATACCGAAAGAAGTATCATCATGCAGATTCTGCAAAATGGGGCAAGTGGTTACATTCTAAAAAATGCTTCAGTAGAGGAACTAAAAAACGGAATTGAAACTGCGCTTAGAGGAGAACTGGCCTTTAGTAGAGAAGTTATAGAAATTATTGCCAAGCCTTCAGTAAATGATTTAAAAGGGCGACCAAAATTCACCAAGCGGGAAAAACAGATCCTTCAATTAATTGCACAGGGAAAAACAACCGCTGGCATAGCAGATGAGCTTTTTCTAAGTCCGCTAACAGTAGAAACACACCGTCGTAATATGATGCAGAAATTAGCTGTTAAAAATTCTATTGAATTAATCAATATCGCTACCGAACAGTTGTTAATTTAGTGGAGCTGGGGGGTTGCATAGCCTATTCTATTAATCACCGCTTAGCAATGAGCCATAAACTATCAACCATTGGCCAATGAACCCCTCTTAAATCTCTTGCCCAAAAGTGAGTAAATTGCTATCTGGATCAAGCATTGCGAATTCTTTCTGCCCCCATGGTTTTGTTTGCAAGCTTCCATTGGGATGAATGCTTTGTTTGGTTTCGAGCATAGATTTGTACAGCCCATCAATATCGTTGGTACGGATATAAACCTGGCCGTAGTTTTCTTTTGGATCAAGTGTTTCGAACAGAAAAAAGTGAATCTGAACCTGATCCTTTTGTACCATTAGGTAATCTTTAAAATCTTCACTTCCAATGTCTTTAAAGCCTAATTTATTCACATAAAAATCTCTGGTGATCACTTTATCACGCATGGGAAGTTTTGGGTTGATATCTGTTAGCATATTTTTTTATTTCAAAAATCGGTATTTTTCTGAAAAGCTGCACTTGATCCAAATCAGGAAATTATTGATTTGCCCTTACCCTACTTAATGTTTCAGGGGCAATCTTAAGGTATGAAGCGATCATTTTAACCGGAAAAACCTGTACAATGAGTGGTTTTGTCTTTTTAATATAATTATATTTTTGTGCAGGACTTAATGCATTGTCGAAAAGGTAAGTCCGGTGATTAGTTTGGTCAAAAATTCTTCCCAGGTTTAAGAAAGACTGCGACCTGGCAATCAGATCATGCAGGTTACCTAAACTCAATTCAACCACTGCCGTATCCTCAAAGGCTTTAATAGTTGTACTTGATGGCTTTTGTTCAATTAAACTTGGGTGGTTGTACATCCATTCTTTGGGCAGGTGGAGATCGATGATTGTTTCAGTTGTATGATCGGACTGAAACTGAACAAAAGATCCCGAAAGGATGAAATAGACAGATTGACAAATCTCACCTTCGCGCAACAGCATATCATTTTTGCGAAATATTTTTCGCACAGTCTTTTCTTCAAAAAGAAGCAAATCATGAGATGAAAATGATCCGACACTGGCTAAAATTTCCTGGGCTGACATCATAAACTAAGTTATTGCAAAAGATGGAGGATCAAAATAACTTATTGATTAGCGATTTTTCTGGTGATTAAATAGGCAACCATCAAATTCGGAATCCAGCATAACCAGGCGACAACCAGGTACGCTTTTGAAAAATCGCCATAAACCATTGTCAAAATTGGCAGCCAAACCCTCAATGTTACAGCAGCAAAACAAGCCGCATAACTATAAACCATCATTTTTTGATGTTTTTCAATTTCTGCGCGTTTGATGTGTAAATAAGCCTTTAAAGTAGTGTAAAACCAAATGATGCCTAAGCAAATAAATCCAGCTGAAGAAATCAATCCTCCTGTTGCAAAAAAACCAATATAAATACCCGCTAATGCGCTGAGCAATACAGCGACCACATAAACCTTACCCAGTTTTCGGTGAAGCGCCATGCGGCTATTTCTCAATTTCGGACTAAACTGTGTCCAACCGATAAATAAAGCGATCCCTCCGAAAACAATATGCATATAAAAACCAATGTTCCAGAAAGTATTGGCCAACAACTCAACCGACTTTGAATTTAACAGTCCAAATTTCCTATCGATCAAAAAGTAAATCGTTGGGTAGAGTCCAATCAGCAATGCGAAGGTTGCAAATAAAACCCATAATCCTTTTTTTACCATACAAAGTCTTATTTCTTTATACTAAGCTAGTTAATTTTCAAGAACTAAATCAATTCCTTTTGCAACATAAATTCTTTAGCATTAGCAAAGCTGAGAAACAACTCGTCGGCTATTTTTAATTTTTGATGCGCCCGGACATTGCTCTGAATAGCGTAACAGGTTATGCCCGCAGCCAGAGCAGATTTAACCCCATTTAAAGTGTCTTCAAAAACAAGGCACTCATCTTTTTCAAAACCCAATCGCTCAACACAAAGATTATAACTTTCGGGATCAGGTTTAGATTTACTTACATCTGTTCGGGTAATAAACAAACTGAAATACTTAGCCAGACCGTTCCGCTCAAAAACCGCTTCAACATCAATTTTAGGACTAGCCGTAACCACAGCCAGGGTGAGCCCTTTTTCATAAGCAAACTTGATAAACTCTAATGCAAAGGGCATTAACTGAATATCAGTTGTTCTAAAACCATCAAAAGTTATCTTTTCTCTTCTGTTAATAAAACCTTCTAACTCTTCTTCAATTTTATACCTGTCTATTATAGTTTTTGCATTCTTAGGCAAGGGGATTCCAGCGTAATTTGTTAACCAATCCTTAAAATCCAACTTAACATCGTATTCACACAAAAACTTATTCCAACAATCGAAATGAAACTTCTCAGAATCAATTAATGTACCATCTAAATCAAACAGTAATGCTTTTATTTTACTCATTATAAATTTTTAACAGGAACAATTTTTAGGGAATGATCTCAAATAAGAAAAATTGTTGTACCTGAGATTTACCGAAATTATTATCTACACAAAAAATTAACGATTGGTGCCCATTTGGCAATTTAGGCCCAAAGGTTACGCCTTCAAAATTATCGATATGCCGGTTTAAGGAATCAAAATCGAAAAGCAATTTTTTGGTTAATGGTTTTGGAGGGTTTTGTGCAAAAGCGCGATTACCGATTTCATTTTCAGCGCCCCGTAAATCAACCAGATAAAGTTTTAAAAAGGTATGATCATCGTGGCCTTTTGCCCAGGCCCTTTCCATTACCAAAAGCGTATGGTTGTTAATGGCCAGTATTTCGGAAATTCCATTTACATTCCAATCATTTTCAACGGTAGGTTTAACTGGCATTGCACCCAAATTATAAGCATATTGGGCAATATTTTTTTTTGTAGCTACATCAAATTTTAAAATTCGTGTTAAGGCTTTATCATATTCAAAAGCAGCCTGAGGTCCATCTTGATAAAGTGGTTCTTCCAAACTGGCATATAATGTTTTGTATTGATCGGCATAAGTTAAACCCTCAAACAAAGCATTTTTGCGTGGCCCGCTTTTGGTTTTTGTAAACTGAAAGCCCTTAGGCATTGGAATGGTATCCAGAAACTTTCCTGCTGTAGAAATAAAAGTTAAACTGGGCTGAACTATAGTAGTATCCCCATCCTTAAACAACCTTTCTCCCTCACTGCTCCAAAGTAATTGTTTGGTTAAGGGGTTATAACGAACCGATTCGCCATCAGGTTTTACACTTTTATCAGTACCGTATTTAGGATATGGTTTTCCATTTTCCTGTAGGATATAAGTAACACCAGTTACCCTAACGGTATCGATCTTATTTTCTTTGATATCAATCTGTGCAGTATAAACCCTAGCCGGGTTATGTTGTGATGGATCATCACTGATCATGTAATACTGGTTTTGCTTTACATCATAATCAATCCCCGATAAACCACCAACAACCGTATTTTGGAAAATCGGGTTTAAAGGCATAATATATTCATCCAGAAACTTTACAGACGAAATACTGGTTTCATTCTGCTTAACCAAAGCATACTTAGTTACAGAACAAGATGAAAGCAAAATGACAAGAACTGAATAAACAAGGAAGAGCTGCGCTACAGGTTTCAAATCGAAATGTTTAGGTCGTAAAAATATGGAATTTTTGCTGCAAAAAGTCTATCATTAAGAGATTGAGAATATTAGGAAAGCTAATTTTTCCAGTGGTGTCAGTCGTTATCATCTGGCACTATCCGTTTAATTTCTTTCAGATATAAAACAAAAACAGTTGAATGATAACATCCAACTGCACATCTATTAGAATTATAAGTGGTGTCAGATGTTACCATCTGACACTGATAAAATTAAGATTAAAACAACTTACCAATTACACGGTAAGTAATATTTGTTCCATCTACTATTTCTTCATAATAAACATCATCGGGCGAAACAAAATACTTTTCGTTTTTAATGGTTACTTCTCTGCATCCTTCTGGCAGCTGATTTATAATATCGCCTATATTATGCGTATCAACCGGACCATCAGTTGTGTTTAAAATACCGTCTTTTCCGGCCACAACATACACGGTTTTACCATCAGCATTTTCTTTTTGGGTATAATAAACGCCTTTATATTCGTAATAATCAACACCATTAATGGTTACCTGATTTGCATCCGATGGTAAATTCGGAACCTCGGCACCAACTGGCGGGGTTACCACTTCGTATTGGCTGTTGTTTTGCTGATAGAACAATCCGCCAGAATAATAAAACTGGGTTGGACCATACCAGAATGGATAATAGCCATAAGGCAATACGCCTATCCTGAAACCTAAAAACGGCCTATAAAAATTGTAATAGCTATAATACGGTCTGTAATAAGCCCTTCCGTAACCTGGGCGATAACCATATCCTGGCCTACCATACCCTAAACCCGGACGATAACCTGGTCTGTTATAGCTGTAATTGGGTCTTGGCGGGCGACCTCCATTACTCGGTGCATAACTACCTCTACCTGGCGCATGCATGGATGGTTGTCTGGAAATAGAACCACCGCCTCTAGATGGGCCTATCGAACCAGATCTACCACCTCCAGAAGAGCCTCCACTCCTACTTGGCCGTTGTGCAGAAACGCTTTCAATACTCAAGGTTGCAATCATCGCTGCTGCAGCGAAAACAACCAATCCTTTATTTAATAACCTATTCATTATTTTGTGTTTATGTCGATTATGTATATGACGATGAAAATTTGTAAAAGATTATCCCTTAACACTATTTAACTAAATTTTGATAAAGTGATGACGAAGGCAGCGTTTGAACGACAAAATATACCTCAAATCTTCCATTTTACATCATTATATCTTTACTAACAAACCTTTTACGGGCTAATTTTCCTAATCAGTCACTAATCACCTATATTTAAATTTTATTCCTAAAAACTAGCTTAAATGAACTTTACAAGAATTTTCAGTCTTTTATTTTGTCTGTTTATTTCTAATGAATTAGTAGCCCAGCAAACCGATTCGGCATATGTTAGAGAAAACTACACTAAAATAGAACGCCAGATCCCCATGCGCGACGGGATTAAACTCTTCACTTCCATTTATATACCCAAAAATCAAACCAAAAAATATCCATTTTTAATTAACCGCACACCCTACACCGTTGCGCCTTATGGCGAAGATAAATATAAGCTGAGTTTAGGTAATTTTCCGGCAATGATGCGCGAGGGATTTATTTTCGTATATCAAGATGTAAGGGGCCGATGGATGAGTGAGGGCACTTTTGCTGATATTCGCCCTCAACTGGTTGGGAAAAAATCTAAAACAGCTATTGATGAAAGTACGGATACTTACGACACCATCGATTGGTTAGTTAAAAATGTGAAAGGCAACAATGGCAATGCCGGAATTTATGGCATTTCGTATCCTGGCTTTTATTCTACTACTTCACTGCCAAATGCACACCCTGCGTTAAAGGCCGTGTCGCCTCAGGCGCCAGTTACCGATTGGTTTATGGGTGATGATTTCCACCACCGTGGAACATTATTCCTAATGGATGCTTTCAGTTTTATGGGCAATTTTGGTGTGCCGAGACCCAAACCGATTACACCAGATAAAGGACCTAAAGGTTTTCAGTTCCCTATTCAAGACAATTATCGCTTTTATTTAGAAGCCGGATCGGTTAAAAACCTAAAAGACAGATACTTTGCAGACAGCATTAAATTCTGGAACGATTTATTTAAACATCCAAACTTAGATACCTTCTGGAAAGCACGTTTAATTACGCCACATTTAACCAATGTAAAGCCTGCTGTAATGGTGGTGGGTGGCTTTTTCGATGCCGAAGATGCCTATGGAACTTTTGACACCTACAAAGCAATTGAGAAACAAAATCCTGGCGCCAACAATATCCTCGTTGCAGGACCTTGGTTCCATGGCGGCTGGGTACGTAGTGATGGTTCTTATTTCGGCGATATTCCTTTCGGCAAAACCACCAGTATCGATTACCAACAGCAGTACGAACTACCTTTCTTTAAACATTACTTAAAAGGTGAAGGTGATTTTAATGCAGCAGAAGCGAATATTTTTGTAACGGGAAGTAACGAATGGAAAAAGTTCAAAACATGGCCGCCACAAGAGGTAGAAAACAAAAACCTGTATTTACAGCCCAATGGAAAGCTCAGTTTCGAAAAAGTGGGCAGAACCGATAGCTGGGATGAATATGTGAGTGATCCGAATAATCCTGTACCTTATCAGGATGGCATTCAGGCCAAGCGTACCCGCGAGTACATGATCGATGACCAGCGTTTTGCTGCCCGCCGTCCGGATGTAAAAACTTATCAAACTGATGCTTTATCAGAAGATATTACCTTAACCGGTCCGGTTTTGGCCAACCTGGTGGTTTCAACTACCGGAACAGATGCCGATTATGTAGTTAAACTGATTGATGTTTATCCTGAAGATGCACCAAATCCAGAGCCTAACCCTAAAAACCTGATTATGGGCGGTTACGAAATGCTGGTGCGTGGAGAAATTATGCGTGGAAAATACCGCAACAGTTTCGAAAAACCTGAGCCTTTTGTTCCGGGCGCCATCACAAAAGTAAATTATCCGCTGCCCGATGTAGCGCATACTTTTAAAAAAGGCCATAAAATTATGATCCAGATTCAAAACTCATGGTTTCCTTTAGCTGATCGCAATCCACAGAAATTTATGGATATCTATCAGGCAGAACCACACGATTTTCAAAAAGCTACACACAAAATTTATCACGATGTGCACAACAGCTCGTTTATTACAGTTTCTGTGCTAAAGTAAAATATTGGGCTCTAAATAGTACGGTTCGTCATTCCCAACTTGATTGAGAATCTTAAGCATTACGATTCCCGCCTGCACGGGAATGACGCCTGAGTTTAAAATAAATGGCAAATAACTGCGGCCTTGGTCCGTGTCATCACGAACCAAACACATAAATAACTAACTTATTATAATAAAATGAAATACTTAAAACTACTGATTATCCTGCTTTCAGCATCCTCTGCTTTTGCGCAAAGTGATGCAGGATATCCGAAAGCTAATTACACCAAAAAAGAAGTTTATATTCCAATGCGCGATGGAACTAAACTTTTTACCGCCATCTACACACCTAAAGATGCAGCCAAGGATAAAAAATACCCAATGATCATGCAACGCACCTGCTATAGCGTTGCCCCCTATGGTGAAGATAAATTTCCTGCAAAATTAGGCCCGTCAGAATTGATGATGAAAGAGGGCTATATTATGGTGTATCAGGATGTGCGCGGTCGCTGGAAAAGTGAAGGCACCTGGACCAATATGACTCCAGTTATCGATAACAAAAAAAGCAAAAAAGATGTTGATGAAGGTTCCGATACTTACGATACCATCGATTGGCTAATTAAAAATGTAGCCAATAATAATGGCAAAGTTGGCCAGTGGGGAATTTCTTATCCGGGCTTTTATACTGCCGCAGGAATTTTGAGCAATCACCCTGCCTTAAAAGCATCATCGCCACAGGCACCAATTTCAGATTTCTTTTTTGATGATTTCCACCACAACGGATCATTTTTGCAAAGTTATTTCATGACTTTTCCCGTATTTGGCGTCCAGAAAACCGATACCACCTCTAAAGCCTGGTATAACAACCAGTTAATCCTTCCAAAAACAAAAGATGGTTATCAGTTTGCTTTAGATTTAGGCCCTTTAAGCAATGCCGACAAATATTACAAGGATAATTTTTTCTGGCAAGAAACTGTTAACCACCCAAATTATGATGAGTTTTGGCAAAAACGTGGCTTACTAAAACACTATAATACCATTAAACCTGCGGTGATGGTGGTTGGCGGATGGTACGATGCGGAAGATTTATCAGGCCCGCTAAACATTTATAAAACCATCGAAAAGAAAAACCCTAATGCCTACAATACGATTGTAATGGGACCATTTGGGCATGGAAGATGGAGCCGCGAAACCGGCCATACCATGCATAGCAATGTATATTTCGGAGACAGCATTGCTACCTTCTATCAGAAAGAAATTGAAGCTAAATTCTTTAATCATTTCTTAAAAGGTAATGGCGACAAAAACTCGGGCTTGCCTGAGGCTTACATGTTCGATACCGGTAAAAAACAATGGGAAACTTTTGCCAAATGGCCAACAGAAAAAGCGGTTAAGCAGAAATTATACCTGGGTGCCAATGGCAAACTCAGCATGACTGCACCTGGTGCGGCTGGTTCTGTTAATTACATCAGCGATCCATTAAAGCCTGTTCCGTATACCGAAGATTTAACCACAACATTAGGCTTTACACCACACAATTACATGAGTGAAGACCAACGTTTTGCGGGCAGAAGACCAGATGTGTTGGTATACCAAACCGATGTATTGGACAACGATATTACTTTGGGAGGCGAAATTATGTCGCATCTTAAAATTGCAACCACAGGTACCGATGCAGATTTTATTGTAAAGCTGATCGATGTTTACCCCGCCGATGAACCTAACAACCCGTATATGCCAAACAAGAATATCATTTTGAGCAATTACTGGCAAATGGTACGTTCGGAAGTTATGCCTGCCCGCTTCCGCAATAGTTTCGAAAAACCTGAGGCCTTGGTAGCCAACCAGAAAACGGATGTGAACTTTCAGCTACAGGATGTATTACACACCTTTAAAAAAGGACACCGGATTATGATCCAGGTGCAGAGCACTGCATTCCCTTTATTTGCGCGTAATCCACAAAAATTTGTAGAAAACCCATATAAAGCAACAGAAGCCGATTATATTAAAGCTACGCAAACTGTATTTAACGATAGTTTTATCGAAGTTGATGTGATAAAATAATTTGATAAGCTCACGCTCGTTTCTAACGAGCGTGCAATTACCAATCGTTTTAACCGATCAAGAAAACATAACAAATGAAAAAGTTACTATTCATCCTTTCCATAGCCCTCGGCATTTCAACTGCGCAGGCACAACTACTCGGCAAAAACCAGGTAAACTCAAGGGCCGACAGCCTCCGCGGAACACTTACCCCTTTGCGTACGTGCTACGATATTAATTATTACCACTTAGATGTGAAGATCGATATCGACCAGAAATCAGTTAGCGGAAGCAATGAATTTGCTTTTACCGCCACGCAAGATTTCACCAAATTACAGTTCGATCTTTTTGATAACTTAAAAGTAGATAAAGTAGTATATAAAGGTGCCAGTTTACCTTTTACCCGAGAATATAATGCGGTTTTTGTAACCTTTCCTAAAGCAGTTAAAAAAGGAAGCAAAGATAGATTTATCGTTTTCTATTCTGGTAATCCTACTGTTGCCAAAACACCCCCTTGGGACGGCGGTTTTATCTTCAAAAAAGATGAAGCAGGCAATCCTTTTGTTTCCGTAGCCTGCCAGGGTTTAGGCGCAAGTGTATGGTGGCCAAATAAAGATCACCAGAGCGACGAGGTAGACAGTATGTTAATCAGCATTAGTGTTCCTAAAACTTTGCAGGAAATATCTAATGGAAGGCTGAGAAATACTCTAGATAAACCGGATGGTTACAAACAATACAATTGGTTTGTCGCTAATCCCATCAACAATTACGATGTAACCTTTTACATTGGCAAATATGCCCACTGGCAAGACAGTTACGATGGCGAAAACGGAAAACTCAGCATCGATTACTGGGCGCTGCAAACCGATAGCGCCAGAGCCCGCCCACATTGGGATGCCGATGTTAAACCGATGCTAAAATGTTTCGAATACTGGTTTGGTCCATACCCTTGGTACAAAGACGGTTACAAACTGGTTCAGGCACCACACTTAGGGATGGAACACCAAAGCGCAGTAGCTTATGGCAATCAGTTTAAACCAGGTTATTTAGGTAAAGATTTAAGTGGTACCGGCCATGGTTTAAAATGGGATTTCATCACCATCCACGAGAGCGGCCACGAATGGTTCGGTAATAACATCACCTCAAAAGATATCGCCGACATGTGGATTCACGAAGGTTTCACCAATTATTCGGAGGTATTGTTTACCGAATGTACCGAGAACAAAGCAGCTGCAGACGAGTATGTAATCGGATTACAGAAAATCATCCGTAATGATGTTCCAGTGATTGGGCCTTACGGTGTAAATAAAGAAGGCTCCGGCGACATGTATCCCAAAGGGGCAAACCTGATCAGCACCATTCGCCAACTCATCAATAACGATGAAAAGTTCAGACAGATTTTGCGTGGATTGGGTAAAACATTCTATCACAAAACCGTAACCACCGCCCAGATCGAAAGTTACATCGCCAAACAAAGCGGGCTTAAACTGGATAAAGTTTTCGATCAGTATTTACGTTTTACCAAAATCCCTGTTTTAGAATATAAAATCAACAATGGTACTTTATCTTATCGTTGGGTAACCGATGTTAAAGGTTTTGATATGCCTGTGCGCGTAACATTAAAAACTGGCACTTATTCCTTGATTAAGCCTACAAACGATTGGAAAACCATTAAAGTAGATGATAGCATAAATGCAGATAACTTTAAACATGATCCGTTGTTTTACATTAATACAAAAAAGGGTAACTAGATCTCAGAGATGAGAATTAAATTTCATCTTATGCAACTTTTCAATAAAACCATCGTCTTATAAGAAAAAGCTCATTATTTATCTAAAAAAAATAAAATCTATACCCATGAAAAAAGTATTTGCAATATTATTGGCATCCCTAACATTAACCTCTAGTATTAATGTAATTGCTAAAAATCAGATCAGCCACAACACTTCAAAAAATAATAGCGACGACAGAGCGGTAAAAAACTTCAACGGAGTTGCAGCAGCAGGCCCAATAAACGTGATTGTAACGCTGGGTAATAGCGAAAGTTGCCGTTTAGAAGGCGATGCCGATGCATTGGCCTCGATTGTTACTGAGGTAAAAGGCAATGTTTTGGTTATCCGCCCCCAAACCAGTATTACGAGTTGGACTAGAAAATACGAAGGCAAAAAAATCACAGCTTACGTAACAGCAAAAGAGTTGGCCAGCTTAACCGTAAGTGGTGATGGCAGCTTAAGCGTTAACGGGAAAATCAGCACAGGTAGCTTAACCACAACCGTAAGCGGTTCGGGAAGCATTAAAGCAACCGCCGATGTAGACAACTACAATGGTGTAATTAGCGGTTCTGGTGCAATAAACATTACAGGCGGTGCAGATCATGCAAAAGTAGTAATCAGCAGCTCAGGTACCTTTGCCGGTAAATCTTTTTCTACAAAAACTTTAACCAGTACCATCAGTGGTTCAGGAACCGTAAACATCGCCGTAAGCGAAAGTATTAGAGCGGTAATCAGCGGATCAGGAAGCGTAAATTATTCAGGCAACCCAAGTGTCGATAAAACTGTTGTTGGCTCAGGTGGTGTAAGAAAGGTATAAATTAAACTCTTTTTAATAAAGAAACACCTGCAAGAAATTGTAGGTGTTTTTTTATGGAATTGGAGCTCATTTTTTAGCGCTGTTTCCCAATGCGATCGTCATGCTTAACTTGTTTTACTGCGCAGCTTTCCGCTGCGCTACAGGTCAGCATCGTTTCTGCAATCATCTCAAGCCCTCAACCCTACTAAAGATCTGACTTTTCATTTTATCGTTTATATACATAGGTCGATAGAGTAATAGGTAGAAAGATCCCTTTTCAGCTTCAAACTATTATATTCGCCTAACAATATCTCAAATAATCCTTTTAGAATTCTCATATGCTTACCGAAACCGTAAAAACGCTATTCAACCGCGATTTAAACAAGCTAAAATCCGAAATCGGCTCGTATAAAAACGAAGCGATCTTATGGGTTGTAGATAAAAGCATCGCGAACTCGGCGGGAAACCTTTGCCTGCATTTAATCGGAAACCTCAACACTTATATCGGTGCAACTTTGGGTGGTAGCAATTACATACGCAACCGCGAGTTGGAGTTTTCGTTAAAAGATATTCCAAAGCAGGAGCTTATCAAGATGATTGAAGCAACTATAATAGTGGTTAACGAAACGCTGAATAAGATAACAGAAGAACAGCTCAATAGCGAATACCCAATGCTGGTATTTCAGGAGAAAACATCAACCGAATTCTTCTTGGTTCACCTTACCACACATTTAGCCTACCATCTCGGGCAGATCAATTACCACCGAAGGTTATTGGATGACGAACTGTAGCCAGATGCTGTGCGACCAGCGAAAAGTGATTTACGACACTAGATCGTCATCGCAAGGAGACTTTTTTAGCCTACCAAGCAATCTATTAAGAAAACACAATACATAGATGAAAATTACTCATGATACAACAACTCTTTGCCCAAAACGCAACCAAAATATTTGAAAGCAATGAATCCGTTATTGGTTTAGCCGTGGGCGGCTCCTGGCTCAGCAACGAAATCGACGAATTTTCAGACCTTGATCTCATTTTGGTTACCAACGAAAAACGATCAACAGATAAATCGAAAATGCTGCAATATGCCAGCCTTCTTGGCGATTTAATCTCAGCCTTTACAGGAGAGCATGTTGGCGAACCGCGCGTATTGATCTGCCTTTACGACAAGCCATTGCTCCATGTTGACATTAAGTTTTTAACCCTTGATGAATTTGCTTCAAGAGTAGAAAATCCGATACTATTAATTGACAGAAACGATCAATTACAGCAAATCCTCGATCAAACTGAAGCTAAATTTCCCTACCCAGATTATCAATGGATTGAAGACCGCTTTTGGACCTGGATGCATTATGCCCTCTTAAAAATCGGCAGAGGTGAGTATCTGGAAGCGCTAGATTTCTTCGGCTTTTTAAGAATGATAGTGTTTGGTCCTCTGCTGCACATCAAAAACAACAACCTACCTAGGGGTGTACGTAAAGTAGAATCGCAGCTTGCTACCGAAGATTTTAGGTTACTTATAGGTACCGTTGCCGAATACAATAAGACATCTTTAATTACTGCGTTAGAAAATGCGATAGCGCTTTATCAAAACCTGAGAGGTGGTCTTTATACTGAAAACATCAAACAGAACAAAAAGGCAGAAGATGCTGTAATGCAGTATTTAGCCAAAATAAAAGACAGCCGCTCAGAATGACAAATTAGAAATATAACATTCTCCGTGTCTTCGGTGGTTCCGTGGCTATTTTTAATCAATAAACTGAAAACAATATGCTGTGTTGATCTTTTCAATCTGCGGGAAAATTGTAATGCAGCAACGCCAACTGGTCACACCTAAAACAAAAAAGGAGGTCTAAGCCTCCTCTTATATCTTAAAACTGAACCCCGATCAGCCACATATTTTCGATGTAGTTAATCTTCTGACTGGCCTTGTCGTACTCATCCCAGCCAGTGGTATGCACATTGGTTAAATTGGTAGCGCCGAATTTAGTGGTATTTTGTAGGTAAACGTTTTTCCACACATAAAACTTAAGACCAACTTTTGCAGAAACACCATAACCCGAAATACTGAAGTGGTTATTTCTTCCCTGTCCGAACAAACGTACATCTGAACGTGGCACCATTAATCCTCCACCCAAGCCGGTTTCTAAGGTTAAGGAAGTGTTGCCGCCCGGAGCTACCCAAATGTCGTCATAACGTTCAATTTCGATGTTAGCATAGTTAAAACCATCGGTATGCTCGTAGGTTAACATGCTCTCTTTAACATTAATGCTTTGTCCGTTGTAATCGCCTGCCAAATTACCTGTAGGGGTATTGGTCGGAGAAATATTTGGCCCGATGTGACCAGTGATTGTTACTGTTTGTGGGATGTCCATTACATATTTCATGTGGTCCCAACCGATTGAGATACTATAGTTATCTTTGATAAAATAGCCTGCACGGATATTGTATTGCGGTACGGTGATAAGTCCAGGGTTTAAATAATCCCAGCTCAATTTCGACTGTCTATCGTGTGCAACTACATCTTTTAAAGTAAAATCGTAGTTGGGGCCTTGAAACCTAATATCACTTTTTCCATACCACGAGCTGTTGTATCCCCAGTGAAAAAAGAAATCGCCTTTACGCGAAAAATTCCTTTTATGCTCAGGATTAAATAAACTTTTTGAGGTTGGGGTATGATCAGTTGAAGACTTCTGAATCTCTTGAGCCTGCATCCGCTTGCCAAACAAAAGTGCTAAAAATAGAATGGTAAATCTTTTCACGCGGCAAATTGAGCAAAAAGACCAATCATTTACAACAGGTTTAACATTTTGTAAGAGTTGTTGTACAAAAAATGACTTTAAAACATTAAAACCTGGTGTAAACAGCTAGCTGAATAATATTATTAACTGTTTTGTTCGAAATACCATGGGTAGCCTGGTTCATATAACCAGCTTCCAGATCAAACTGCTTCGAAAAACGGTAACCTGCAGCGAGATATAACCTATTCTGATCGAAAACACTATTGTTGATTTTATCCTTATTCTGAAGATTTAAAAACACCTCATTCTGCAAAGCCAAAAATGGTCCTTTTGTAAATGTCGGCTGAGTTTTTTGCAAAGGTTGAATCAACCTTACGAAATAACGGAAGCGCTGCGAAAACACATCTTCACCTGTTCTGCCAATAAAACGTTGTTCTAACCTCAGCCTGTGACTGGCAAAAACCGATTTTATTTTATGGCTATAAATGTATTGCTCAAATATACGGTGCTCATGCAACGTAAGATTAGGGCTCCCTGCCAATTCTGTATGTGTAGTTTGCCATAAATACCCTAAGGCTACATTGTGTTTATTGTTAATAAAATATTGTAAAGCCGGACGCACCAAAGTATTTCTCAGATAACCCCAATCATCTGCCGAACGCAGTTGAACATCGAACTGAAGCCCCCATTTATCATTAAATTTGGTGTTATTTAAAAACATAAACCAACCTGAATTTTGATGTTGCGTTTGCGCATAAAGCTTTCCAGACACCATGATGAGCAACATCACAGCAGACAATAATATTTTTTTCATAAGAGGAAACCGGTTTTATCTGTGTGCCGCTAAATTAAAAGAAAAACAGTAAAGTGAAAAAAGAGTTGTTAATTAGTTAGAAAGTCAGGGATCGGAGGTCTGAAGTTTAAGTCCAGCGTTTGATGTTCCTTGTACAATTACCAACAACTGCGCGCCCATGTTTTTCTATGTAAACCCATGTCCTCTGTGGTAAAAAACATACTGCCTTTGCGTTTCTTTGCGAAAAGCTTTATGCCCTTTGCGGTTAAATACCTTCATTATTTAAAATTCATTTAACGTTAAGCGATTAAAAATTTATCTTCGTTAAAGATTTGGGCATTAAGGTATTTTCAATACCCTTAAAAATTGCGCTCATTTTAACATTACAAAACGTAAAATAGAACAAAAATGATTATCGAACCTAGAATGAGGGGCTTTATCTGTTTAACCGCACACCCTGATGGTTGCGCACAAAACGTAAAGAATCAAATTGAATATGTAAAATCTAAAGGAGCTATAGATGGTCCTAAAAAAGTATTGGTAATTGGTGCATCAACCGGTTTCGGTTTGGCTTCGCGTATTGCTGCTGCTTATGGGTCTGACGCCTCTACAATTGGCGTATTTTTCGAAAAAGCACCTTCTGAAGGCAAAACTGCATCACCAGGCTGGTACAATAGTGCAGCTTTTGAAAAAGAAGCCCATGCTGCTGGTTTATATGCAAAAAGCATTAATGGCGATGCATTCTCTAAAGAAATTAAAGAAAAAACAATTGAATTGATCAAAGCTGATCTTGGCCAGGTTGATTTAGTCATTTATAGCCTGGCATCGCCAGTTAGGAAACATCCTGATACAGAAGTACTTCACCGATCTACCTTAAAACCTATCGGTGGAACTTACACCAATAAAACCGTCGATTTCCACACCGGTAATGTGACCGAAATTTCTATCGAGCCCGCTACCGAAGAAGATATTGCCAATACCGTTGCTGTAATGGGTGGCGAAGATTGGGCCATGTGGATTGATGCCTTAAAAGCAGAAAATCTACTTGCCGAAGGTGCCACAACAGTAGCTTATTCGTACATCGGCCCAGCTTTAACTGAGCCGGTATACCGTAAAGGAACCATTGGCAGAGCTAAAGATGATTTAGAAGCAACTGCTTTTAAAATCGGCGATAAATTAAAAGATATTGATGGCAAGGCTTATGTATCGGTTAATAAAGCATTGGTAACACAGGCAAGTTCTGCTATTCCTGTAATTCCGTTATATATTTCATTGTTGTACAAAGTAATGAAAGCAGAAGGTATCCATGAGGGTACAATTGAGCAGATCCAACGTTTATATGCTGATCGCTTATATACCGGCAGCCCTGTTCCTGTTGATGAGAAAGGCAGAATCAGAATCGACGATTGGGAAATGCGTGAAGATATCCAGGCTAAAGTTGCAGAACTTTGGAAAGAGGCAACAACCGAAACTTTACCTGCAATAGGTGATTTACCTGGTTACAGATCTGATTTCTTAAGCTTATTTGGTTTCGAAATTGATAAAGTTGATTACCAAAAAGATGCCCAGGAAGTGGTAGAAATTGAAGGTTTAGTAGGTTAATAAGCGCGTCATTTCGACTGAAGTGCAAAGCAATGGAGAAATCTATTACCTTGCCTAAATAATACTATTACAATAAAACGGCTGGCCCTATAGCCAGCCGTTTTTATACCCAACCTATATGAATTTCGATTTACAGCCTACATTAGCAAACGATTTAATTACCTTAGTTCCCTTAAAAGAAGAGGATTTTGAAGCCCTTTTTGCAGTAGCTTCCGATCCTTTGATTTGGGAGCAACACCCTAACAAAGACCGTTATAAAAGAGCGGTTTTCGAAAATTTCTTTAAAGGGGCAATAGAATCGAAGGGTGCTTTTATCGTTTATGAAAAAGAAAGCAACAAAATTGTGGGCAGTTCCAGATACTACGAATTGGATGAAACAGACCATTCAGTTGCCGTTGGTTACACTTTTATTGCCCGCGAGTTTTGGGGCAAGGGGCATAATAAGGCTTTAAAAACTTTAATGTTTGATTATGCTTTTCAATTTGTAGATAAAGTAATTTTACATATCGGTGCTACTAATTTCCGTTCACAAAAAGCGGTTGAAAAATTAGGCGCCCTTAAAATCGCTGAATTAGAGGTAGCCTATTACGGTGAGCCACTAAAATGGAATTTCGTTTATCAGGTGGATAAAGAAAAGTGGCTAAACAGGGCATCATAAAAACAAATCAACAGATTTTCAAGGATAAACACAGCTATATTCTTAAATGCAATCGTCCTCGTGAATAACGAGGATGACCTAGGTTTGCATTTGTAATGCAATAAGTAGCTAATTAATAGTAAGTTTTAACCACAGGTTTTCACAGATCAACACAGATATTATGCCCTCCTTATCTGTGTTCATCCACTTCATCTGTGGTAAAAGAAAAAACTAGTGGCAGCAAAGACACTTAAATTAGGAAAAAAATTAATTACGCGTAAATCTGTGCTTCCGTGGCAAACATATTTATAATCACCTGTGGTCCGCATCCAAATGACAAGAGCATAACCGAATAAAATCGTGTTTATGCTTTAGTATTGTTATATTTGTATAATTCTCCATTCCACTCACCTTTCAAAACAAAACAATTAAATAAAATATGGCTAAATCTCAGGCAACATACAGTAAAAAAGAGAACGAAAAAAAACGATTAAAAAAACAAAA
>Ga0182006_1000298_pt1 | contig 43678 bp, 45 predicted proteins | sample Sormic07211104_1_FD_123022 | JGI IMG/M metagenome (GOLD analysis project Ga0182006, IMG submission 123022) | Rhizosphere microbial communities from Sorghum bicolor, Mead, Nebraska, USA - 072115-104_1 MetaG | ecosystem: Host-associated > Plants > Roots > Rhizosphere | place: USA: Nebraska...
AATCTCCGCCACCGATTCGCTTCAGGTTATCGTTCCAGTGCAGTCTGTTCAGGTAGATGAAAAGGGAAATAAATTTGTTTACATCCTCGGCAATCAGAATAAGGCTATACGAAAAACTGTAAAGGTAGGCCAGCTTTACGCCAATGGAATTTCCATCAGTTCGGGCCTTATCGGTGATGAACGCATTATTACATCCGGTTATCAGAAACTCGCAGATCAAAGCCCTGTCACTGTAAGCAACTAAGCGTAGATATGAAAAAGAAATCAAATTTGATAGAATGGGCTATGGAACACCATGTGCTCCCGCTTTCACTATCCGCCATCCTTGTTATTCTCGGAATTGTTGCGCTTTTCAACATGCCCAGAAACGAATTTCCTGACTTTACCATCAGGCAGGGGCTTATTGCAGGCCAGTATCCGGGTGCCTCTTCAAAGCAGGTTGAAGAGCAGCTGACCAAGAAAGTTGAAGAATACCTGTTTAGCAATAACGAAGTTAATAAGAAGAAAACCTATTCTTTTTCAAGAGACGGGCAGATGTTCATCTTCGTTGAGGTAGCCGATAATCTGAATGCCATCCAAACTAAAGCTTTCTGGAATAAGATCAAAAATGGGATGCTCGTGCTTCAAAGCCAGTTGCCCAAAGAAGTTAAGGGGTTCTACATCGATAGCGACTTTGGCAATACCTCGGCGTTACTGATGTCAGTAGAGTCAAAGACACGTCCTTATAAGGAACTTTTAAAGAATGTAGAGGATATTGAGGCAGAATTGAGGCAGGTGCAGGATGTAGCAAAAATTTCTCATACAGGGAATCTCAATGAACAGATTACTGTTTATATAGATAATAATAAACTCTTGCAGAAAGGTGTGACGGCTGGCAATATTATGCAGGTATTGCAGAATGAAGGTGCGATAAATGCAACAGGTAAGCAGGAAGGTGCCGTGGTTGATCAACCCATTCATATTAATACCTATTATAAATCTGAGGCTGAGCTTTCTGAACAGATTATCAGGCATGATGCAAATGGAAACACGATACGCCTGCGTGATGTGGCCACGCTGAAACGGGAGTATGATGAACCTGAGAGTTATGTCACCTCAAACGGAACCAAATCCATTATTATTTCGCTTGAAATGATAACTGGAAAGAATATTGTAAGTTTTGGAAAGGAACTCGAGTCGCATATCGAAAAAGTGCAGCGCCATTTGCCTGCTGATGTTAAGCTGGTTAAACTTGCAGACCAACCCGAAGTTGTTGATGATTCCATTAGTCACTTCATGAAGGAGTTTGCCTTTGCGCTTATTGGGGTTATAGCTGTAGCAGTATTGTTACTGCCTCTTAGGGTAGCAGCAGTTGCCGCCGCAACTATTCCCATTACCATAGCAGCCACGCTTGCCATTATGTACATGTTCGGAATTGAGCTAGATACGGTTACCCTTGCAGCCTTGATAGTTGTACTGGGAATTGTAGTGGATGACCCGATCGTAGTCATTGATAATCATTTAGAGAAACTCGATCAAGGTTTCTCGGTGTGGGATGCAGCCAGAGAAAGTGCAAAGGAATTATTTCCTTCGGTGTTCACTGCAACGCTGGCCATATCCGCAACATTTATTCCGCTTGCTTTCTTTATGGTTGGTGTCTCGAAAGATTTTATCCAGCTTTTTCCGGTAACTATTGTGATCGCATTGACGCTTTCTCTATTAATATCGATGCTACTAGTGCCTTTTTTTAATACGCTATTTATCAGAAAAGGGCTTTTGCATAATAAAATCAAGTCAAAAAGGTCGTTTTTGGATAGATTGCAGGATTTTTTCAATAACCATATTGGAAATTCCATGAAGCACTACAAAATCACTGTTTTTTTGGGAGCTTTTGCTATAGTAGCAGGTATCGCCATTATGGGTGTCCTGCCTCAGCAATTGTTTCCAAAGGTAGAAAGGAACCAGTTTGCTATGGAAATATACCTGCCTTCCGGCTATAGCCTTGGCCAGACCGATAGCGTGGTGAAAGGGATGGAAAAAATGTTGAAAAAGGATAAGCGCATCATCAATTACACTAGCTTTATAGGTAGTAGCTCACCACGTTTCCATTCTGTATATGCACCGAATCTCCCAGCTAAAAACTATGCACAGATTTTGATCAAAACAGAATCTGAAGACGCGACACAGGAAGTGATTGTAGAATATCAGCGCAAGTACGGCAACCTGTTCCCATCAGCTTTCGTGCGAATGAAACAATTGAATATGATCAATGCACTTGCGCCAATTGAGGTTCGTATTAGCGGGAATAATATTGCCGATTTAAAGAAGGTTGCACAACAGGTCACCGCTATTGGGAAAAGACACCCCTTGGTAAACTGGGTGAGAACAGATTTTAATGAGCCCCAGCCAACCCTTGCGCTGGATATAAAGACTGCTGATGCGGCAAGGTTAGGTCTGAGCAAAAATGATATTGCAAACACAGTTCTCATGCATGCTGAAGGTATAAGGGCAACCCAAATTTGGGAGGGTAATTATGCTGTAGATGTGAAGATTAGATCGCCTAAGACTTCAAGAAGCGATCTTGCTGATCTGAGGAATCTGAATGTGGTGTCTCCCCAAACACAGTCCGTTATTCCCCTAAGGCAAGTGGCTAATGTAAATTTTGACTGGAACGATGGTCAGATTGCCCGCCGAAACAGCATGAGGACGTTAACTGTAAGAATGGACGTTACCCAGGATGCGGTAGCCAACGCTGTACTGATGGACTTCATGCCTGAAATTGAAAAAATCAAATTGCCAAAAGAGGTGGTCATTGCTTACGGAGGAGAACTTGAACTGCAGGGTGAAAATCAAGGCCCTATGGGGGTAGCCCTGGGAGTAAGTATCATCCTTATTTTCTTAATCTTACTTTGGCATTTCAAACACCTTAAACATGCCATCTTGAGTATCACAACAATGCCCTTGAGTATATTGGGTGCTTCGTTTGGATTACTTGTAGCCGGATATCCTTTTGGTTTTACCTCATTCCTTGGTTTGCTGGCTCTATGTGGTATTGTGGTAAGGAACGGAATTATACTGATTGATCATGCTGAAGAATTAAGACTGCATGAAGGTAAATCAGTATTTGAGGCAGCCAAGCTTTCCGCCGAGCGGCGGATGCGTCCGATCTTTTTGACTTCTTCTGCAGCAGCAGTGGGTGTGATTCCAATGGTGATCAGCAGATCATCACTTTGGGGTCCTTTAGGAACAGTTATTTGCTTCGGACTGATTGTTTCCATGCTTTTAACATTATTTATTCTACCAACACTCTATTGGCTATTCTTCCGTAAAGAAGATCAAAACCAGCCAGAAAATGAAATGTCTGAACCAGTACATGTTTAAAGATAACACCATGAAATTTCTATTATATTATATAACATTTGTCGGGTTTCTGGGCGCTAATGCTCAGATCCATACTATTTCACTCGAACAGAGTAAGCAGGCTGCAATAGCTTATAGTTATTCACTCAAAAACAGTGAACTGAGAATAAATTCTTCGAAATCAGACCTTGCAGCGGCAAAGTCTGATTACCTTCCTGCTGTTAGCGGCACAGGTGTAGGTTTATATGGCTTTAAGGATTTAGTAGCGGCCTTACCACCGCTATTGAATGAAGGGATTAACAACCTATACCTGGTTGGGGTAACTGGGACGGAAACGTTGTATGCGGGAGGAAAGATAAAAACAGGAAACGAACTTGCCGCTTTGCAGCTTGAAGTTAGTCAGATCAGGAAAAAACAATCACTCGATTCTGTAATCCTGTTGACTGAGCAAAAATACTGGAACCTGGTTAATATTCAGGAACAACAAAAAACACTTTCAGTCAACGAAACCTTACTAATGGCTGTGTTAAAGGTGCAGAAAGATATGCTCTCGTCTGGTCTAATCGCCCGCAATGACTTGCTTAAGGTTAAAGTACAGTTGAGTGAGTTATTGGTCAATAAGAGCAAGCTGAAAAATGGCCGAAGGGTTGCCCTGCTAGATTTTTCTATGTATACCGGTCTTGCATTTGACTCATTACTCGTTATGCAGGATACCTTAGATAAGAAAACCATGCCAACCCTATTGGCACTTCGTCCGGATACCAATATCTCTGAAAATCCCAATTATATTCTACTTGATAAGCGGGTAAAGGGTGAAGTGTTGCAAACCCGTCTTGCCAGGGGGGATAACCGGCCTACTTTAGCGCTTGGAGTAAGTGCCTCACAAGTTGGTTCCATAAACAGCGGCATTGGTGGTAGCTTTGCTCCCGCAGGATTGATTACCCTTAGTTTGCCAATATCTAGCGGGCTCTGGGGGAGGGGAAAGCAAAAAGTCGCACAGCGTAAAATAAGTGAGCAGATTGCAAAGAACGATTTTCTTGATGGTCAGAATCAGATAAAAGTTGGAATTACACGCTATTGGTATGATTTGAAGGATCAGCTTGTTCAAATTTCTTTTGCTAAAGATAACCTTGAACTTGCTACGGAAAACCTAAAGGTAAATCAGGATAATTATAAATCTGGGCTCGCCACAGTTTCTGATGTGCTAGATGCGCAGGCGGCCTATCAGCAGGCATCCAGTACTGTAGCTACTGCCTTTTCTGACTTCTATGTCAAAGCAGCTATTTACAACTACGTTACTGCAAAAGTGGCTCCCTGATCGAAAGCGATATCATCAACATTGTTTTGTTTGATTAAAGATTAGAAACTTTACAGACTGAAAGCACAAACCGTAAAAATTAAAACTGATTCCGGAAAAATAGCGTAACAGACAAATGCTTAAAGATAAAAGGCAAGCAATAGTTAACGCAGCAATCAGCCGCTTTATCTACTATGGAATTTCAAAGACGACAATGGATGATATTGCGAAAGATTTAGCCCTTACCAAACCATCATTATATTATTATTTTACTAATAAGAGCCATTTGGTAAGGGCAGTTTTTGACTATGTTTTCGATCAGTATCTTTATCTTTTAGAAAAGGTAAACTTAGATCAGTCATTAGAACAGATCTTGGATGACGTAATTAAAATGCATAGAACATTATTTAAGCAGTACGCCCTGCTTGGTTGCTCAAAAGACCATTTTTTAAATCCTAAAGATAAAATTCTGCATCATAAATTCATCAAGGTTAAGCTTATTTATACAAACTTCTTAAGAAATGTTTTTCATGCAGCGAGTAGAAAGATGGAAGTCCGATCGGAAAATATTGACAAAGCGGTACATCTCTATTTTAATTGTATGCAGGGAATGTTTATGAATCATTTTGTTGATAAAACAATAATTCATGCCCATCATCGTCATCACCTTCTTGTTTATAAAAATGCAAGGGAATTCTCATCTGTATTTATAAAAGGACTCAGATTTTAGTGTAATTATAGGTTGATTTAAATGCCGATTTTATCAAATCATATTTAAACCAAATATTAGTGGTAAATGCAATAAAAGGTGCTTATAAGGGATGCAAGGCTTGATGGGAACCAATTTATTTTTATATTTGGTGCTACCCTAAATATTTTCGAAATCCACCACCCATGGTACGATAAGCATGATAGCTAAAAAACTAGAAGAAAGTATGCAGTTTCCATTGAACATGGGAAGAAGTTCTAGTTTTGAGCAGGTTTACATGACTTATTACCACCCTCTAAGGTTTTTTATCAGTCGTACTATCTCCCAGGATGATGCTGAAGATATACTGGAGGATCTCTTTGCGAGATTATGGAACAATAAAGCCAATTTTGAAAATGAAATTCACTTGAAGGGCTTTCTTTATCGGTCGGCAGATAATGCAAGAAAGGATTGGGTATCGCCATCCCTGTCTTGAAGAAAATCCCGGGGTGCTGAAAGCTTATAATAAGTCTTCAGGATTTTTATTGCCATGAGCCTTTGGTTCATGGCAATAATTGTTTTGATCTGTACGGCCAAAATGAGCAGATGCTCTAAGGAAAATTACTTTAATGCTAATCTTGATTTTCATTCGCCGGTTGCAAGGAAAAAGATTATGCCCATCAATCAGTCAGGTAAGCGTAAATTAAATATAGATAGCCTGATTTATAGAGAAAATATTTTCTAATAATAAACCTTTTGGTATATTTGCTTCAGAAAATTTATCATCATGTTATCGAAAGCAGAGAAAACAAAACAATTTATTTTGGAAACAGCCATGCCCCTATATAATGAAAAGGGAGTTGCAGGTGTGACTATTGATGAGATTCTCGCTGCTACCAGATTGACCAAAGGTGCGCTTTATGGGCACTTTGATGGAAAGGACGACCTCTCATCTCAGGTAATAGATTACGCTTTGGATAAGCTTTCCCAGCGTCTTAGATCTGCTATTTCAACCAAAAAAAGTGTTAAAGCTAAGGTTTGGGCATTTATTGATTTTTATAAGGATCCGATCAATACGCTGATTCCAGGCGGTTGTCCCATATTTAATACCGCTGTTGAAACTGACGATAACTATCCATTGCTAAAGAAAAAAGTCGCAAAGGTTCTTCGTGTGGGCCAAGAGGAACTTACAGCCCTTCTTCAAAGTGGAATCGATAATGGAGAGTTTAGTCCGGAGCTAGATCCGGCTGGTTTTGCTTTTAAGCTGGTGGCATCTGTTGAAGGGGCTACAGTGATGTGCAGGGCCATGGAAGTTACCAAGCCAATGCTTGTCTTGGTGAAAAGCCTCAAAGCCGAATTGGCTCAGTATGAGAAATGATATTTTTTTGTTTTAAAATATACTAAAAAGTATAAAATATAGATTTGAAATTATGAATATTACAAAATTGTTTGATCCGTTTACCATCGGAAAAACGCAACTTAAAAATCGCATGGTTCTGGCACCTATGACGCGTTCAAGATCCGATAATGATCTGCATGCAGATACCGCTTTAACGGCGGAATATTATGCCCAGCGGGCAACTGCAGGACTGATTATTTCCGAAGGTACGGTGATAAGCCCTGAGGCAGTGGGTGTAGTAAATGTTCCGGGAATATATAGTCAGGAGCAGATAGAAGGATGGAAAATGACGACATCAGCCGTTCACGAAAAAGGGGGTAAAATCTTTGCGCAATTGTGGCATACAGGTGCCTATTCTCACCCGGATTTTCATCATGGTGAAGCTCCTCTTGCACCATCCAGTTATAATCCAAACCTGCAAATATTTACACCAACAGGCTTTAAAAACAGCGAGATGTCTAGGGCAATGACTTTGGGCAATATTAAACAAACTGTATCCGATTTCAAACAGGCCGCCCTTAATGCTATTGAAGCTGGTTTTGACGGGGTAGAACTACATGGGGCAAATGGCTACCTGCTCCAGCAGTTTTTTAGTAAAAATACTAATCAACGCCAGGATGAATATGGCGGCTCAATAGAAAACCGTGCCCGTATCCTATTGATATTCTGGATGCGCTCAAAGTGGTAGTGGATAGCGATCGTGTTGGCCTACGTTTAAACCCATCATTAAACGGGATTATGGGAATATTGATTGATGATGAAACGATCGGACTATATGAGTATATTGTAGGTAGATTGAATGATTACGGTTTGGCATATCTTCACCTTATTGAGCCATTTACCGATGTTACAGGTAATCCACAAGCCATACAGGAGGTTGCTAAACATTTCCGTAAGATTTACAATGGTACCATCATTATCAACAGGGCATTCAATAAAGAGACAGCAACAAAAGTACTAAACGATGGAGATGCAGACCTGGTTTCATTTGGCGTTCCGTTTATCGCTAATCCAGATTTGGTGGAGCGTTACAAAACCGATGCTCCATTGAATACCCCTGATCCGGCAACGTTCTACACACCAGGTGAAAAAGGTTATACCGATTATGCTTTTTTATCACAATCTGAAATTAAATAAAATGAAAACGACAGGAAATACCATATTTATAAGCGGTGGAAGTGCAGGCATTGGTTTGGCTATCGCTAAAAAGCTCGATGCAGCTGGAAATAAAATTATCATTAACGGGCGTAGTGAAGAACGCCTTAAAAATGCTTTGAAGGAGCTAGGTAGTTCTGCAGTTGGCATATCAGGAGACCTTTCAATAGAAGCAGATAGATTTCGAATTGCCGAAGAGCTTAAAACAAATTATCCAAACGTGAATATCATTGTGAATAATGCTGGTGCCTCATTTATGAATGATTTAAGTGATGGTAATAATAACGCTGCAGAAAAAGCATATCAGGAAATTAATACCAATTACATCAGCGTTATTCATTTTACCTCATTGTTATTGCCTCAGCTCTTGATACAAGAGGATGCGGCTGTTATTAATATTTCTTCCATTACAGTATTCAGATCAAATAAATACCTGCCAACATACGCTGCCAGCAAAGCTGCGCTCCACAGCTACACACAAGGCCTGAGGGACACCTTTGCAGGCAATGAGAAATTTAATGTTTATGAAGTATATCCGCCGTTGGTTAACACTGAATTTTCAGCAGAAATTGGCGGTGCAAACGGCATTCCACCTTCGGAGGTAGCAGACGAGCTTTTCACTGCTTTAGAGAAAAATCAATTTGAAGTTCCGGTTGGCGACACGATAAAAATTCACGCATTGATAAATCCAGTCACAGAGCAAGTGGCTCATTAATTCTTTTTTAAGATAAAACTCAAAAAGATATGGACTTAAAAGGAAAGACAATCCTGATCACAGGAGGCGCTTCAGGGATAGGGCTTGAGGCTGCAAAACAATTTTTAAAAATTGGTGCGAAAGTTATTATTACAGGTAGAAACCAGGCAAAATTGGATGCAGCTAAACAAGCGTATCCAGCACTAACGGCTTTACAGAGTGATGTGGCCATAGAAGCAGATGCTAAAGCTCTTTTTAAAACAGTAAAAGCATTGGGGGGTATTGATGTCCTGTATAATAATGCCGGCGTTTTAGCTGCTCCTTCAAATCTGGGTATTGCTAATGATAAACATCTTGAGGATGCCGCCTACGAAATGGAAGTTAATTATTTCGGTGTAATCAGGCTTAATAATCTTTTCCTGGATATGCTTAAATCAAGAAGTGAAGCGGCAATCATTAATACTACATCCATATTGAGTATGTCTCCTTCGTTAATTGAGGCTACCTATTCTTCATCTAAAACTGCATTGGCATTTTACACCATATCTCTTCGTGAGCATTTAAAAATCATTGGAAGTAAGCTGAAAATATTTGAGCTGGTTCCACCGCTTGTGGCCACTGAAATGACTGCAGAAAGAAATGATAAAAAAATAACTTCAGAAGAGATGATTAAAGGATTGGTAAATGGTTTATTAAAAGACCATTACACCATCCGTGTGGGCGATGCAAAAATATTTAGTGTGATTAACAGGCTTTTCCCAAAAACTGCGTTTAACATAATCAATCCAAAGACAACCCATCAACTTTTACAAAAATAAACATGAAAGCATACGTCATAAACAAATATACCAAAGATGGTCTTCAGCTAGCAGATGTTTCGATACCAAAAGTTGGCGATAACGAAGTTCTGGTAGAGATTCATTCAGCTAGCTTAAACATTTTGGATTCAAAAATCAAAAAAGGGGAATTCAAATTATTATTGCCCTACAAGTTTCCTTTAATTTTAGGCCATGATGTTGCAGGGATCATTACTCAGGTTGGAAAGAAAGTAAAGAAGTTTAAAGCTGGCGATGAGATTTATTCACGGCCCTCAGATTTTCATATCGGCACATTTGCGCAGTACATTGCCATAAACGAAAATGATGTGGCCTTGAAGCCCAGTAATTTAACAATGGAGGAAGCTGCCTCAATTCCGCTGGTTGCACTCACAGCCTGGCAGGCTTTGGTTGAAAGTGCCCGGTTAAAAAAAGGAGAGAAAGTGTTTATTCAAGCGGGGTCCGGAGGTGTAGGTACGATAGCCATCCAACTGGCTAAACATTTGGGCGCAACTGTTGCAACCACAGCTGGTACAAGAAGTTTCGCATTGGTGAAAGCGCTGGGCGCAGACATATCGATTGACTACAAAACGCAGGATTTTGAAACGCTGCTTAAAGATTACGATGTAGTTCTCAATAGCCAGGACAATAAAACTCTGGAAAAATCACTTAATATCTTAAAACCTGAGGGCAAGGTCATTTCCATTTCAGGCCCACCAACACCAGAGCTTGCTAAAGAAATAGGACTTCCGTGGTACTTAAAGGTCATATTGTCGCTGATCAGTTTTAGCATCCGGAGCAAAGCAAAAAAGCGTCTTGTCGATTATAAGTTTCTATTAATGAAAGCCAGCGGAAGCCAGCTTGATCAGATCACAAAGTTAATTGAAGCTGATATTATTAAGCCTGTAGTGGATAAGATATATGCTTTCGAGCAGACAAATGAGGCCTTAGAATATGTGGAGAGCGGACGCGCAAAAGGTAAAGTGGTGATTAAAATAAAATAGGTTAATTAAGCATTTCACAAGTAATTTGGATTGTCCTGCTTCAATCACCGCCTTAATGAAGAAATTCTCTTCACCCGAAGATGAAAACTCAAGGGTTAACCAGGCTGGTAAGGGATCTTACAGTACTTTTCGTTCAAAACCTTTGAAAACGCAGTTATTAAAAATATCAAAAAATTGAAAAATAAGTGATGAGAAAAATCTATTTGGCATTAATGCTGTCCGTCCTAGCAATTTATAACATTGCAGCTCAAAATGTGCCTTCAGACAAAATATTGGGGGTTTAGATGAGTCAGGAAAAGGATGGGAAGATTGAAATCTACAAATCCGGAAACAAATATTTTGGCAAACTGATCTGGGGCAAAACCATGTATGAATCAGATGGATCTACTTCTAAAAAGGATGTAAAAAACAAAGATGAAAAATTGAGGGGACGCAATCTTAAAGATCTTCTAATGCTTAAAAATTTTATTTACAATGATGAAGTTTGGGAAGGGGGCGAAATTTATGATCCTTATAGCGGCAAAACCTACAGTTGCACCATGAAAATATCAGATGGGAAGCTGAATATCAGAGGATATATCGGTATTTCCCTACTTGGAAGAACTGCTATATGGGAAAGGATCAAATAATGGATCACGCGTAAAATTCATAGATGAAAGCGATTAATCCAAGGAGTATAATAAACCAAATTGCTTTAGAAAGCCTAAGTAAAGTAAATAGCTATAAACAGATGAATAAGATATTTACTAAAGCTGAGGATTGTAAAGTACAAACCTCGCCTCTTCATTTAATTGCCTAATCAAATTACTCATCGCTGATTGCAGAATATAAACAAAGAGTAATTATTTCTGCATCAGGATCAAAAGGATCCCTGAATATTTAAGGCAGTGTCTCAGGTGTTTTAATGCAGCATAGTTTGTTTGAAATAAAGCTATGATTTAAAAATCGAAATAAAAAATGCATACACCTGGTATCTATCAATGTATAGGAACTGTTTTTTGAAAGTTGGGTAATTGTCAATCTCAAAAATAACTCGAGACACCTGCGGTTTAGTACTATCTTGTAAGTTTATTATAAATAGACATAATGTTAGACATATTTTGTTTTTTGGACTGTTTTAGAAAAATTAAATAGATTTGTTTTCGACCAACTAAAAACGGTTTCCTTGATGAGTGCCACTTTGAGACAACATATAGAAAAGATTACACCATTAACTGATGCGGAGTTTGATTATGTCTACTCTATGTTTACAACTAAGAAAATTAAGAAACATCAATTCCTGATCCAGGAAGATAATGAAGTTTTTAATGACTACTGGGTGGTGAAAGGATTGCTTAAAGCCTATCATACTGATCGGGAAGGACGGATGCAGATTCTGCAGTTTGCGATGGAAGATTGGTGGATTTCCGACTATCAGGCCCTGAATAACCACACCCGTGCAACTATTGCTATTGATTGTATTGAAGATTGTGAATTGCTGGCGTTGTCATGGAATAATAAGGAAAAGCTATGTGATGAACTGCACAGCATTTCCAATTTCTTTCGTAAAAAATCTAGTCTTGGTTATGTTGCCCTGCAACAGCGAATCCTGCTTTTACTCAATAAAAACCCGCAGGAAAGATATAACCGGCTTTATAAGCTGAATCCAACGTTACTTCAACGCCTGCCGAAAACTTTACTTGCGTCTTATCTGGGAGTATCAAGAGAAACCCTAAGCCGTTTAACCCACCCTTAGGGGGTATTGCTGTTGCCAAAATAATATAAAAGCAGGAGGACTAAACTGTCCTTCTGCCTTCATTTTGTATGTTAAAGTTTTTTAAGCTCGGTTAAAACAGCCTCGCCAACAGCCTTCGCGGACTGCGGATTTTGACCTGTAACCAGACGTGAATCAGTAACCACATGAACTTGCCATAAGCCTGATTTTTCGAAAATAGCACCACGTTCTTTCAGTTTATCTTCCAATAAGAACGGAACAACTTTTTCCAGCTTAACCGCTACTTCTTCCTCATCTGTAAAACCGTTGACTTTCTTCCCGTCTACCAGATATTTGCCATTGCTTAGCTTGATATTTACCAAGCCAGCTGGCCCATGACATACGGCACTAACAATGCCTCCTTTTTCGTATATCTTACTTGCAATTTTTGCTAATGCGGTATTGTCTGCAAAATCCCACATCGCACCATGCCCGCCAGCAAAGTGTATGGCTTGATAATCTGCTGGATTAACTTGGGATGGTGTTTTTGTATGCTCTACTTTATTGCGGTAGACCTTGTCATTCCAGAATTTAGCATTCACCTTGTCTTTTAGGTCAAATCCGTCAACGGGTGCTTTGCCACCTTTTGGGCTTACGAAATCTATTTCGTAACCTGCATTTTTCAATACTTCCCAGGGATGGGAAACTTCACCAAGGTAATAGCCTGTAGGCTGACCCGTACTGCCTTTTTTGTCGTGACTGGTTACCACAAAAAGAATTTTCTTTTTTGTTTGTGCTGTCGAAATAGTAGCGGAGAATAGAATGATAGAACCCGCAAGGGCCATCATTCCTGTTTTAATGATTTTCATATTATGTTAAATAAATTATAGTACAAAATTGTCCCAAAAAAGGTGGTCAAGGAAGGAAACAGATCACAAAATACATGTGATTACAATCACACATGGTACTCTTCTTTTATAATTTCTTAGGTAATGTGTTAGATTCATGAAAAAGGGCAGATGAATCTTTCGTTTTCTTACCCCGAATTGGGGCATTGAATAAGAAAAAGGCATCTAAATATTAAGCGGATGATCGATCGATGTCGGCTTTTGAAATTATGTCATTTTATGAGATTTATAGTTTGTCAGGGTTCTTTATTCGAATACAAACCGCTGGCTTTCTGAGCATATATCAGTAGAAACAGTGTTCAGAAGAGTAACAAATCCTCTCACCTGTTTTTCGTTTGCAAAGGATGAACTGTCCTGGGTAAGTTGGTCGATAAAAGCTTTTTTATCCATTTAAAGCGCATTTTATATGTTGATTAGGTTCCTAAAAGTAATATCTCTTTTAAATCGGAATGCTAAATTTCCTTTACTGTAATACATTTTGATGTTTTTGAGTAGAAAATACTGCGACCATATCCTGATTAAGCGTAATACTGGAATCTGTTTAATTCGTTTTCGGACAAGAACTGTTTATTAAAGTTCCTTATTTAGAATTGATATAAATAATATTGTTATATTTGTATATCTATGATTAACATTAATTAACCCCGGAAAATGATTGTAAAGGCGAGAATAGAGCATCAGAAAGATTTTCTGTTTATGGAAGAAATTCCAGATCAATATGTTCCCGATCATCGATTGTCGGAAAAATTAATAACCATTAAAGATGCGCCAGTAGGCATTAAAAATTATCAGCTTTCTACTAATGGTCTTTTCCTGGTGCATTCTGAAATGAAGTTTGATGGTCCGGCCCGTATCCTTACAGAAGTAGAAGGAGAGGCTATAACCTGTCAATTTATTTTTAGCAATAAAAGTAGTTCGGCTACAGTGGGTAAACAGTCGGCTAAATATGGACGGAGCAGGCATAATATCAGGTATATCCCGTCGGCAAAAGAAGCTTATGATGTTAAACCTGATGTAGAATTTGTATATTTTTTAATTGTACTCTCTAAAGATTATTATCTCCGATTGGTTGACCTCTATTCACCACTGCACGAGCAGTTTGTGCAGGAAATGGAAAAAGGAATATCAACTTCCTTTGCTGAGCACGATCTTTTTATGACGCCCGAAATGCGCAGATCAATCGATGCCATCATTACCTGTAGGCAGGATGGGGAGCTGAAACGTTTGTTTACTGATGCACGTATTACCGAACTGATCATGTACCAGCTAGAGCAATTTAGTCAGCACATACATGGAGGCAGAGAATCGCTGCTCGATCGCGATATTCCAAAGCTTGAAGAAGCGAGGGAAATTCTGGAGCGTGATTATATCGATCCTCCAACCCATAAGCAGTTATCGAAGATGATACTGCTTAATGAGTTTAAGTTGAGAACGGGCTTTAAAAAATATTTTGGCAGTACCATCTACGACTTTGTAACCCGTTTAAGGATGGAAGAGGCTAAAAGATTAATATTAGAAGAAGGTAAAAACATGTACGAGGTTGGCGTTAACGTAGGTTTTAAGCACCAGGCTAGTTTTACCAATGCTTTTAAGAAATACTACGGCATACTGCCTAGTGATGTGCGGCTCTGATCTTATAGCGGATTAACCTCGATCCTACACTCTGTGCTTCGGCTACACCGGCTGCTTCCATCAGTTTGAGGTTGCTGTACACGCAGCCAATGCTGATGGGCATTTTATCTTCTTTAAGCATCAACCAAAGTGATTCTGGGTGGGTAAAATCGCTTACTTCCAGTAATTTAAAGGCGATCCATAGTCTTTTTTCTGAAAATAATAAGCGCTTTAGCCTGCAGTAATCGTTTATGGTTTTTAAAATGGTTTCTTTAAAGATATCAGTATAAACCGATTGAGGTAGTTGGCTGATACTTGGCGCGGTATTGAATAGTTTTTGAATGTTTTCCATAGGTAGCGGAGATTTAAATTTTTACTGATTGTAGGTTGATTAATTCATCAGTTTCCGTAGGTTTTAATTTGTAAACGGGTTGATGCGAAATTTGCAGATTGGAATTGAATTTTGCTGCATCCAGTTTAATTTCTTTTGGAACGATAACGGTTTTTAAGCTGCTTTGGTCGGTATAGGCCAGCGCATGGATGCCAAACGCCGTATACATGTGTTGCGGAGTAAGTACCTGTACAGGTGTGCCATCCCACCATTTCCGTCCATCTTTTAAAATGATGATCCGGCTGGCATATTGTGCGGCAAGGTTAACCTCGTGCAGTACCACAATAATCATGTAACCTTTTTTTGCCATTGCAGTAGCTATTGCCAGGGTTTGGTGCTGAAACTGAAGGTCCATGTTGTTGGTTGGTTCGTCTAAAAGCAATACCGCATCTTTGTTATCCCACAGCTGTGCCAAAACCCTCGCCAGATGTACCCGTTGTAGTTCGCCACCCGAAAGGCTTAGCATCGACCGGTCGGCAAGATCGGTTAAACCGCATAGTTCCATCGTCTCGAGCAGCGCAGTTTGGTCGTTTTTTGCTGACGAGAGGCTTTTAAAGCCATACCTGCCCATCATTACCACTTCTTTTACAGTAAAAGCCATCGAAATGGGATTCTGCTGTTGGAGGTAAGCCCTTTTGCTGGCCAAAATTTTCCGGTTATAAGCTGCAAGGTCTTCCCCATATAGCATAATACGCCCTGTATCAGGTTTTAGCTCGCCAGAGAGTAAACGCATCAGGGTAGATTTCCCGGCGCCGTTCGAACCTAAAAGTGCAACCATTTCGCCTGGTCTGATACTGAACGAGATATCTTTTAAAAGCGGCCTGTTATTTAATTTATAGCTGATGGATTCTACTCTAAGCATAACCGTTATTTAATTAACTAATTTCTTTTTGTCTTTAATGAGGATATATAAAAATATGGGTGTACCCATTAAAGCAGTAACCACGCCGATAGGCAATTCGATGGGCTGAACAACCAATCTCGAAACCATATCGGCCAGGGTAAGCACCAAAGCCCCCATTAATGCAGAAACCGGAAGCACAAAACGGTGATCTACACCGCCCATCAAACGGGTGAGGTGGGGGATAAGCAGTCCGATAAAACCGATAATTCCAGAAACGGCTACGGAAGCCCCAACAGCCATAGTAGCCAATACCACCACCAATATTTTGATGCGTTTAGGGTTTAGGCCAATCAGTTCTACCTGACTTTCGCCGATGGCAAATAAATTCAATCCCCTGGATAGAAAAGGAAGTCCGATTACCGGGATAATTACAAAAGGGAACAAACAGCTTACATTTTGCCAGGTAGCACCACCCAAACTGCCCATCATCCAAAAGGTAATGCTGCGGAGTTTCTGTTCATCGGCTAAATAGGTTACCAATCCAGTTAAAGCTCCAGCCATAGCGTTAATAGCAATACCTGCAAGCAACATGGTAGAAACATTAGCCTGTCCGTTTACTTTCGAAAGGTTATACACCAGCATAGCAGTAATGCCTGCACCGGCAAAAGCACCAAAAGCCAATAAATAATAACCCAATACCTGGCCTAGGCTCGAAAATAACAAAGTTTCGAAAGCAATAATCAATACCGCCATTAAAGATGCCCCGGCCGATATGCCGACCAAACTGGGTTCGGCCAAAGGATTTCTGAATATACCCTGTATTGCAGCACCTGATATGCCCAATGCGGCGCCAACCAGTATGCCCATTAAGGTACGCGGCAGCCTGATCATCATGATTACGCCTTCATTTATTCCATGATGTGTACCCCCAAAAACAGTAAAGCCCAAGGTATGGCTTAAGGTATCGATTACTTCTTTTAAAGGGATGCGCATGGCACCCAGGGCAAGGGAAAAGCAGATGGAAACCAATAATCCTGCACCAAGGCAGGTATAAATAACCGTTCTTTTCATTATAAAATGCGGTTATTTAGTGCTTTAATGGCTTCGGGTAAACGGTTGCTGAAGTTGATGAGCAATGGTCCGTTCATTTCTACTATTCTTTTGTTTTTTCCAGCATTGGTATAAGCTACGCCCGGAAGATCTAAAAAGGCCTCCCTGCCACCTAAACTGCTTAGCCCAAAATCGAACATCAGGATTATATCCGGATTACTTTTAACCAGCGCTTCTGTAGTGTAGGGTTTAAAATCGCTGAATTCCTGTATGGCATTTTTACCTCCAGCCAGTTTAATAATTGCATCCATACTGCTGCCTTTTCCGGCCACGTTCATGGTACCTACACCCCGGGCATAAATAAATAATACTTTCGGACTCTTATTCCCCTTTTTTAATTGACTTAAAGTGATATTAACGCTGTTTTCTGTTTTTTGTGCAAGCTGTTCGCCGCGGGCTTTATCGCCAATGGCAGCAGCAATTTGCCTGATAAATTTTGTTGCGCCCTGAACAGAAAATTCCTGACGGATAGTAACCACCCGAATACCCAGAGATTTAAACTGATAAAGGTTTTCTTTAGAAAAATCGCCTTCAGGAACTAAAATAAGATCTGGACGGAAGCCAGTAATCGCTTCAACAGAAAATGATCTGTTCCGGCTCACCTTAGGTAGCCTGTTGATTTCCTCAGGCGATACGCTGGTTACATCAGTTGCCAAAATTCTTCTGCCATAGCCCAAAGCATTCACCGTTTCGCTTATGGCGCTGCTCAGGGTAATGATGCGCTTTGCTTGTGCTGCTGATCGTTCTGCAGCAAGTGAAAAAGACAGAACAAGTATTATAATATAATATTTTTTTAAACTCATGAAGGCTATGATATGGAGACAAAAAAAGTATTTAATTAATCTAAATACAAGTATTTGAACGGGTGTAGAAATTGGCCTCAGGGAGTTTTTTTGAATAAAGTGTTCTAATGTTTTTATTTATATAGTTGATAATAAGGTGTTTGTGTTGTTTTGGGGAGGATTTAATCAGCTCATTTGTGCAAAATGGAGAAGAAAAAAATACGCCTTGAACAAAAGAAAATACGGATTGCACAAATTAAAATACGGATTGCACAAACCATTTATGGTACTTAATATGGATGTTTGCATTATTCTTATTTAGAATGATTAAAAATAATCCAAAATGAAGTACATAAATTATACAAGTCAGTTTAATACCAAAACAATCATTATTGGCTTGTTGCTCTTTACGGTTGCTTTTGCTTCGTGCAAAAAAGATGACCCAGATCCGAATGAAGTTTTACAGGATGGCAAAAGTGTAGTGATTAACGACCTCGCCGGCGATACGCAAGCTGCGATGGGAAGTGGAACGCCGGGCAAGGAAGTACGTGCATTTTATACTTTTCTGTTCCGTTTTAAGGATCAGAAGCAGATCTGGATCCGCAATGCTGCTGATTCTGCACAATGGCTGAAAACCAAAGATTGGGATCTGGCTTTCACCGGACCTTACAATAGTGAGGTTTACGTTAACGACAAAGACTATCAATATAACCCTGGCTTCGGTGGGGTTGCAAAAAGTGCAGTAGTAATGCTCGAACAAAGTTACGATACAGTTAATCAGGCACCTTCCGATCAGCTATTTAATGCCAGCGAAGCAACCAAAATTGGCTGGGCATCGTCGGCTACTTCGAGTGGATGGTTTTTTTATAGCCTCAATACGCACATTATGCAGGCTATACCCAATCGTACCTACGCCATCAGGTTGCCCGATGGTAAATATGCGAAACTGCAGTTAATCAATGCCTACAAAGGCAACCCACCGAGTGTTACCGATTTAAACTGGCCTGCACCCTATTACACTTTTAAATATTATGTACAACAGGACGGAAGCAAAAACTTACAAACCAAATAAAGAAGATGAACGAAATAACTACAAAAAAGAATAATGTATTATTTAAATGGGCTTCAACCTGTTTAATGGTAATGGTTCTTTTTACTGCATGCAAAAAGGATGAGATCATAACGCCTGAACCTGCAAAAGAAATACCTGCCCAAACAGAAGGAGGTACACCATACTTTAAGTTGCAACGGATCGAGAATCTAGCCGTAGAAACAGATGATGCCAACCCTACCGTACCACCAACAGCTGTGTTGTTCAGCTTGGAAACAAAAACAATTATTCCCTTGCTGTACGCGAAAACCAATCGTTGGGATGTCTGCTTTAATGGACTTTACAATAGTTTCTTAGGTGGCAACAATGGTCAGTCAAGTACCAGCCTTGGCGCCGGAAGTACAGGCACAGGTGCGATTGCCATATTACAAAAGCCTTTTGACCAGGTTACTGAGGTGCCTGCTGATGGTACTTTAAGCATCAGTAAAACTATCGGTACCGACGATGAGGGAGATTTTGGCGAAGGGATAGGATGGTACCTATATGATTTTGGTGGAACCAAAAGAGGGGATGGAAGTTACGATAAACAGCACGTGGCCTATGCTATGCCTGAAAAACGTACTGTTATTATTCGCACCGCTAAAGGAGATTATGCGAAGATCAAAATGATCAGTTGTTATAAGGATGCCTTTACGGCTGATAAATGGTTCAGGACCACCCCACATATGTATTTCACCTTTGAATATGTAATTGTACCAAAAGGGAGTACAAAATTCGAAATCAAATAATCACTATTAAATCAGTACAATCAATTAAAATGAAGAATAAATTAACGCAACTGTTTTGCTTTTTATTAGCAGTTGTTATGCTTACCGCCTGTAAAAAAACAATTGGACTGGATCCACTCCCTGCAAATAAAATCACAGAATTTAAGGTTGCCGTATCAGATGGGAATATTTTTGGTGCCATTGATGAGACTGATAAAACCATTACACTTTACCTGCCATATTATTATGAACTGGATGTAATCGAACCGGTAATTAAACTTTCGGCAGGCGCTAAGTTGAGTGAAACGCTTGCTCCGGTAGAGGTTTTGGATACCAAAAAAACTTATACCGTAATTGCTGCCGATCAAAGTACTTCAACCTACAAACTCATCATTAAACTAAATCAAATTTCGCCCCTGGTATTAACCGAGCTATCAACAGCTACTACAACATCAACAATGGCAGTTGGTGCTTATGATGTGCGGGTTCAGGGTAATTTTAATGTTTCTGATCTTAAAAAGATCAAGGCCTACCTGGTAGATAAAGCTGCTAAGGAATATGAGTTAACGCCAAGTCTTTCGCTTGGAACACCAGGTATATCGGTAGCCATAATAGGTGGTATTAAGACTTATACTTATGGTTACCTGCAGGTTCCCCAAACGTTGGATACCGGAACTTATAGGGTAAGGGTAAAAGTACAGGCCTTAACTGCCGAAACGAAGTATCCGGTAAAGGTAGTTTATGGCAGGCCGGGGATAAACTACGGTCCGGTGACCGTTAAACAGGGTGAAACCTTTAAAATCAATTCCTCGCAAATTATATTTCACGATTTTAAGGAATTCTATATTATGGTAAACGGACAAAAAACGCTTTTGCCTATTGTTTCCTATACCCGTACCGAGGCTGTAATCCGTGTGCCTGATACCGTTCCGCCAGGGGTATATACGCCAACAGCATCTTTTGGTACATGGCCTTTATCAGCCCTAAACTGGTCTGTTACCGTAACTGCAAAATAATACTCATTTACTATTCATCATGAAAAACGATTCGGGAAGATTATTCCCATTTATATAACAAAAATCATAAATCTAAAAAAAAATGAAAATGAAATTTTTAAAACTTACGTTCGCAATTGCAACTTTAGCCATATTAGGAACCGCTTGTAAAAAAGAAGCCGTTCAACCAGACAATAAACTTGCCTTACAAAATGCTACAGCCGTTATTGCTGTAGATTCTACAGAGGCGGGAGTGGTAACCAATTCTTCAACTTCGCCTACTTCCTGGACTGCGGTTGGTTACGACTTATTAAACAATGTTGTTGCAAGTTCTGGAAACCAGGTTAATTTTGACAGCAACTTTAACGGAAACATTACCATTGCAGGAACAAATAGCCTTGGCTATTATGATTCTTCTTCAGTAACGAACGTTACTGGCATTACTTTAACCGATGTTTCTTCGGTTACATTGGGTGCAATTAGCACTTTGGGTAGCAATACCACAACGGTAGTGGGATGGTATAATTATGACCGTGTTAACCGTACCATTACTCCTGTGGCTCAAAGATATGCTGTTGTAGGTAACGGATCAACAATTGCTGGTTCAACCAGACTTTATGTGGTTCAGCTGGATGGCGTAACTACATCTGGTACTTACAATACTACTGTAAACTTCCATATCAAGAGATTAAAATAAGGATTAGCTCAATCAAGGGAAGTCCTTAATTAAAAAGATTAAAAAAGGGACGAAAACACGACTTATCGTCCCTAAAAATCATAAATAAACCCAAATAAGGGAATAATCCCGAATCGTTTTAAAAATATCAGCCTTGGCTAAGGCCATATTTGCGGGCTCTAAAAATGCAAATCTAACAATTATTGATTATGAATACAATATATAAGCGCTTCTCTATCAGCTCGTATTATCTTTTACTTTTTTGCTTTATCAGCATATTCAGTGCCTGTAAAAAAGAATATGAAGATTTCCCTTATGCCGACATTGTAAGTTTTACGGTAAAAGATGCTAATGGTGAATCAATTAAAGCTGTAATTGATGAAAACAACCTCACTATATACTGGCCATCAGGGCAGGCTGTGCCAGATAATATTATACCCACCATTGTGGTATCAGAAAGGGCAAATGTTAGTCCTGCTTCAGGCCAAAGTGTGGCTTTTAAAGAAACAACCAGGTTTGTGGTAACTGCACAGAATGGTACAACCAAAGAGTACCTGATTAAAAAGGTGATCAATCAACCGCTACTCAAAATAAATATTTCATCGGGTGTTTTGGTTTATAACACTAAAAACTTTGTAAACAGAGGTAGCAATATTAATGTTACCGGCGATAATATTATTGCCAATAAAGAACAAACCAAAGCTTTTTTGGTAAATACCGCTAACAATACGGAAAAAGAAGTTGCGATTGCAACAATAACACCAATAGCACTCAGCGTAACAGTTGATCATACTGTACCAGATGGTATTTATCAATTGAAGATCGTATCGGGGCAGAGAAGTGTAGTTTTAGAACGTTCATTCGGTGTAGCTAATGGCCGTCCGACTATTACTCCTGTAGAATTGAGTGCCATAAAACTCACATTAAAACTCGGAGAAGAGTTTGTGCTTACTGGTGCTGGCAGGATTGAACTGGTCAATAAATTTTCTATCCGCAATGCTGCTAATAAACAAATTTATGACTTGATTATCAAGGAAACCAAAACAGGTCAGTTAACATTAAAAGTGCCCGATAATTTACCGATTGGCAATTATGATCTATATAGCTATAACTATCCTGCCGGAGAATATTATGCCGGCGGCCCGGTTAGCGGTATTTTCGATGATGTGATAACAATTGTTAATTAGGCTGTAAAGTGCAATACAACACAAAAATATATACCACGCTTCTTATGCTCATTCTAATAGGAACCTCTGCCTGTAAAAAGGCACGGGTTTCTGTTGATGATGCGGACGAGATTGTTTCGCCAACAACAGGTACGCGCAGTCAGTTTACGCTCGATTCTATCTTTTTATACGCCAAACAGGTGTATCTATGGAGCGATGCTTTGCCAGGTTATGAAACATTTAACCCACGACAAAAATACGGAGGAATCAGTTCTGATATCATTGCTTTTAAAAAAGAACTGTTCGATATTTCGCAGCTTAAAATAAATGTGACTACAGGAAACCCTTACGAATTACCTGTGTACTTTGAAAATCCAAAATACTCATATCTTCAACAAGGAAGAAGTTTACCAGGTACTAGTGCCGGAGTCGTAAATTCAGGCACTGCTGTATTAATTAGTAAGGTAATTGCCACTGGAAATACGCCTATTGCTTATCTAGCATTAGCTTCTTTTCCGTCATTAAGCAGCAGCAAAGCAGCCTTAGATCAAGCCTTTACAGATCTGGCTGCTGCCAATCCAAAAGCTATTGTAATCGACCTGCGGAGCAATGGTGGTGGTTATCTCGAAACTGCAGAACATGTAGCCAATTTAATTATTCCTAATGGTTTGAACGGAAAGGTGATGTACAGTGAGGTATTTAATCCGGCCATGCAAAATGGCACCGTACCAATATTAAAACACCAGCCATATTTAGATGCTAAGGGGAAAACTGCCATCTACAATGGACGTAATGCGACCATGGCCGATGTAGACTATACTATTGCTGGCAATACCTATGCATTCAGCAAAAAAGGAAATTTACAAACTATCCAATCGGTATATTTTATTGTTTCAGGCAATACCGCCTCGGCCAGCGAAATGCTGATCAGTTGCCTGAAACCTTATTTTGATGTTAAACTGATCGGAGAGAAAACCTATGGCAAACCGGTAGGCTTTTTCGGGATCAATATTGATCAGTACAGTGTTTATCTGAGCAGTTTCCTGATTAAAAATGCCAATGGCTGGTCGGATTATTTTACAGGTATGCAGCCCGATGTTGCCGTAAAAGGAGTAGATAATCCGGTGTTGGGCGATCCGAGCGAAAGTTGTCTAAGTACGGCCTTGGAACTCATCAACGGAACAAAAAAACCGGCCGTAAGCAAACTGGCCACAGCAGATAAAATTAAGACCAAGAGAATCAATCTTTCACAGCAAACCGTTGTAGAAAGTATCATGTTCGAAAACAGGTTAAGATTAAGAAAATAATATGATAAGACTAAAACCTGATTCCTCAATAATAAAAATAAGACATGTTTAAACTTTCCTCCATCATACTTTTTCTTGCGTTTTTTCATTTGAAGGTTGCTGCTCAGGATTATGGAAGTTTAAAAGGCACGGTTAGCGACGAACAGGGCAAACCTTTAGGAGGTGCAACAGTACGTTTAGAACCTGATGGACATAGCTCCGAAACCGATGCCAGAGGAAATTTTAGCTTCAACAAGATATTTACCGGTAATTATAGCATAACAGTAACAATGATTGGGAAGGCCAGTTACCAGAATAATATTAAAATCGGTACAGTTGCAAGTCTGATCATTAAACTATCGGGTGATGAACGCGAACTTAATGAGGTAGCGGTATCCGAAAAACGTGCTGCTCCCGATAACCTGATCAAGCTAGAACGTAGCGCAATGCCTGTTACGGTAATCAGCAGGCGTACCATCGAATTAATGGGCAGCCGCAGGTTGGATGAAGTATTAAAAGAACAGACTGGGATTGCCATTGTAAATAATATTGGTGGCGGTGCCCGATCGGTTGGGGTGCAGATGCAGGGTTTTAGCAGTGAATATATCATGATATTGATCGATGGTCAGCCAATGGTTGGGCGTAATAGCGGAAATTTTGATTTATCCAGAATCAGTGTTTCCAATATTGAACGGATCGAAATTATTAAAGGTGCATCTTCCTGTCTCTTTGGAAGCGAGGCGCTCGGCGGGGCGATTAACATCGTTACCCGCTATGGAGCTTTACAGCCGCAGGCGTTGGTTGCAGCTAATTACGGAAGTTTGAATATTGCAGATATTACACTCGAGGGGGAAACACCTTTCGCTTCGCAAAGGGGATCGGCCAATATCTCTGCAAACTATTACCGCACCGATGGTTTTAATACCAATCCAAAATACATCCAGCAGGGAACTACAGCGCCACCTTACGATAATTATGCCTTGCAGGGGAGGTTGAGGTACCGCTTAACGCCAGCAAGTACCATTGGTTTTAGCGGCAGATATGGATTGAGAAAATCGTTTATGTCTAAAGATTTTGGTTTGGGCATTATTTCTGGCGACAGTCAGGACGAGCAGGATTTAAACCTTTCGGCCACTTTTGATCATCATTTCAATTCGGGGCTACGCAGCATGAGCCGTTATTATTTTACTAATTTCCGGTCAGACCAAAGTGTAGACTGGCAGCAGACCAATAGCAGCATTACCAAAGATATTTTTGTGCAAAACCTGCACCGTTTTGAACAGCAGTTTGCCTATGGTGTAAGTGATGAACTCAAATTTACGGGCGGTTTAGGTGCTGGTATCGAAACCATGAAGGATGTATCGCTCACCAATCCTGGTTCGGTAGGTACAGGTTTTGCTTTTTTGCAGGGCGATTGGCAGTTGAATAAACAACTGGGCTTGGTTGCTGGTCTTCGTTACGATTTAACCAACGCCTACGGCAGCAAACTTAATCCAAGTTTAGGTTTACAATATAAAATTGTGCCCGGTTTAACCTTTAAAGCAGGAGCAGGGACAGGCTTTAAAGCACCAGATTTTAAATCGAGATACCTTGTTTTTTATAACCCGGCGGCTAATTACCTGGTGATCGGAAATGAAGTATTAAGGCAAACGCTAAACCAGTTAGATAAGCAGGGACAGATCAGCGAGATTAGGCAATTTCTGTTAAATCAATTGAACCAGAATTTGCAGGCAGAAAGGAGCACCTCGCTCAATTTAAGTTTCGAGTGGAAACCTAAAGATAATATAAAGCTAGAGGCTGGTGTATTTCACCATAGCTTACGCAACCAGATCAACAGTATCCAGGTGGCTACAGGTAATGGAAACCGGAATATTTATACCTATCAAAACTTGCCCGAAGCTGTAAATAAGGGTATAGATGTTTCTTTTGCAATCAGCCCAATTAAAAACTTAGAACTGAGTGCCGGTTATCAATACCTGATTGCGAAAGATCTGAGCGTAACCGATAGCATTAAAGCAGGTCATTATCCCTACAACCAGAATATCCACGATCCCGCTACCGGGAATTCTTATGCACCAAAACCTGCTGATTATTGGGGGATCGAGAACAGATCTCGTCACATGGCTAACTTTAAAGCATTTTATAACTACCGTCCATGGGATGCCAGTTTAAATGTAAGGGTAAATTATAGAGGCAAATATCCTTTTGGCGACCTTAACGGAAACCAGTTTATCGATCGATACGACACCTTTGTGAACGGCTTTTTTATGCTTAATGCAGCTTTTGAAAAGAAACTGATGAAACAGCATTTAAGCGTCAGACTTACTGCCGAAAATATTTTAAATTATACCGATCGGCTTATGCCAGGCCAGCCCGGACGCGTATTGCTGGCCGGATTAACCTATCGTTTATATAAAGATTAATTATTCAATCACCATAAATTACAAAACATGTTAAGTACAAATATTAAAGAAGCTACAAAAGCTGAACACCAGAACTTAGAAAAACAGGTTGTTTTAAAACTAAAAGCGATCAGAAGTAATGCTGATTATGCAGATCTGTTAAAACATTTTTATGCCTATTTCAGTTACATTGAAACAGCCATTAAGCCATTTATCACGGCAGAAGTTTTGCCTGATTATTCACAACGTAGAAATTCAGGTTACATCAAAGCTGATATTTTGGAATTGGGCGGCGATATGACTGATCTGCCATATACCACCGTGCCAAAAATCGAAAATGCAGTACAGGCTTTGGGTGCATTATATGTATTGGAAGGCTCGATAATGGGTGGAAGCATCATTGTGAAAATGCTCGAAAAAGGAGGGGTAACGAAAGGCGTATCTTTCTTCTCGGGTTATGGAGAAGCCACTGGCATGATGTGGGGCAATTTTGTAGCAGTACTAAATGCACAGGCAAAAACAGCGCAGGATGAAGAACAAGCCATTGTAGCTGCAAACGAAACGTTCAAACACTTTGCCTGTATGTTCGAAAAAGTGAATGTGCAACCTGTCTAAACTTCGATAAGGTAAAATAATCTATACCAGTTGCCTAGCCAAAAACTGGTATAGGTTAAAATCTTTTTTAAGAAATTATAGCAACAAGCCTCAGTTCACCATCTGCCGTGCCCCTGAATGTGCTGTCAGATCGTTTTTGGTAAAGCCGTAAAGGGAAATGGTTAGAAAATACATGCTGACAGAAACCCGGCCCATAGACATACGGTAACATCGCAAATACAATTTTTTGAAATGGTTTGCATATTAGTAGGGTGGCAGATATGCCATTCACTTATGAATCCTGCTATTTAAGATCAGGGACAAGAACAAAAGATTTACGCGATGCCTATTTTTGTCAATTAAGTACTTGGGGCAGGATGAATAAAGCACTAAACAAGAATAGATCATAAAACTGTTAAAGTATGATTATAGATCATTCATAAATCATTAGATATTGGTTATCTTTAATTGATTTGGCGGCTATTTAATGCCGCATCAGTTTGATGAGTAAATTTTAAAATTATATCAGCTTAAGTATTATGGTAGAAGTTAAATTAAATATCCAAAAAGAAGAACCCAGTGCATTCGAACTTTATGATGAGGGAGAAAAATACGGAGAAATGGTTTTTGATATCCAGGGAGAAAATCTAACGGTTTACCATACCGAAATTGATCCCGAAAAAGAAGGCAAAGGTTATGCAAAACTATTGCTTGATGCGATGTTAAATTATGTACGGGTTAATCACCTGAAGGTGATCCCACTGTGCCCTTACGTACATCTGCAATTTAAACGTCACGAAGATCTTTACGGTGATATCTGGAACAAAGTGCATGAAAACGATTAATCAATAAACAATATTTGCGTTAAATTTAGAAAGTTACACTAATATAATCATGGTTCTTAGAAATCCGTTTTCCAAACGGTTCCTTTAAGAAAGCCACAAGAAATTGTATATGGGTTGATTAAACCTTTAAAAAAGAACTAAAAGCCGGTTATTTGACACGATTTATTATTCAATGTGTATAGATAGTACATCTTCATCTATTATTTAGCGGTTTTGCTCTATTTTTATTTCATTCGAAAGAAAGTAGCGATACTTTTATAAGAAGAATCAAATTAACGGGACGATTTAGAGATCTTATTGGGGTTCCTCAGCAATGAGGACCCTTTTTTATTCAGGGTCCATAATGTTAAGCATATAGCTGATTGCATCTATAGAATGAAGTGCCATTGTAGATTGCATCGTAATATCTGCAGTTTCTGAAGCTCTTTTTAGCATTTGTTTTTCATAGGCTGCTATGGCTTCCTTAGGCGTATTAAAGTGGTTTTTCTTGAAGCATTGGCTTAGTTCTAAAGCATCGAGCATGGCCATATTTACCCCTTCGCCAGCATAAGGCGGCATTAAATGGGCTGCATCGCCCAGCATGGTTAAATTGGAGACGGTTTCCCAATGCTGATCCAAAGGCATACAATATTGAGGCCGGGGAATAAAGGCTGTTGATGCATTTTCAAATAGTTCCAACCACATTGGGTCCCATTCAGAGAATTCATTCCTGAACCAGTCGATCACCTGGTTTTTATCTGAAAAATTAATGCCCGACGCTTTCGCCCAGTTTTCTGGCGTATGACAACCCGTGTAAAACACCAAACTGCCATCACCTTTTGAACTGACGATCAGTGATTTTTCATCACCCATAGCGAATATTTTGCCACCGTTTAAAAGCGCATGCATTTTCGGACAAGCAGTTGCCGATGAATAAATGGCGCCTTCAACAATGCTAATGCCCGAATAAAAAGGTTTAATAGGTGTAATGTATGGACGGATTTTTGAATTTGCCCCGTCTGCGGCAATTACTATTTCGGCCTGCGCTAAAGTTCCATTTTTAAATCCGATCAACCATGAACCGTTGCTGGGCGTAAGTGTTTCAAAATGACTATCCCAAATTACAGTATCTTTTATTAGCGAATTTAAAAGGATTTTTTGTAATGGACCGCGGTCTATTTCAGGCCGGAAAGCTTCTCTGTTTTGTATATCGCTATCTTCAAAAACGATATTGCCGCGCTGATCAATAATACGTGTACGATCTGCGCCCGGACGATAGTTTGCCATAAAGGCATCCATGAGTTTCGCTTCACGTAAGGCAGCTAATCCGGATTCCTCGTGCAGATCTAATGTAGCACCTTTTGGTCTGGCATTTTTATCGTTGTCACGTTCGTAAACTTTTACATCGAAGCCATCCATTTGCAAAAGTCTGGCTAGGGTCAAACCTCCCGGGCCAGCACCAATGATGGCAATTTTTTTATCTTTAATGTTGTTCATTTTTTTTATTTAAGGATGCCTTTAATTACGATTTCGCAGGAGCTTAAAATAACTTCTTCGGTAATAATTTGTATAGGCCGATCTAAATGGTCAAAATATTCAGCTACCAGATCTTGGATCGGCGAAAATAGAAGTGCTCTGTGCACATCATGGGGGAGATCTGCAATTAACCCCGCTTGAACATTTGTTCTTAAAAAGATATGTATGGGTGCAAAAAATGCACCTTGTTGAATGTTTTTCTCTTGAAAAGCCTTATTTAAAAGGGGAGAAGATTTTCCATGTCGGATTAAAGAGAAAGCAGGTTTATTATTTCTTAGGTAATGAAAGGTATTTAGCCATAATCTTTTCATACCATCAGCAAAAGCTACTTTTGGATCAAAATTTTCCAATATCGCTTTTTCATACTTGCCCAATACTTCTTCGATAAAAAGTTTTATCAACAGGTCTTCCTTATTTTCATATTTGATATAAATGGTACGCGGCGATATATTGGCTGCCTTGGCCAGTTTCTGCATACTCAGGTTTTCCAGTCCTTCTTCAGAAATAATCTGAAGGGCAATCGATCTGATGGCTTCTTCTTTCGCTAAATTTTTGGGCCGCATAATTCAATTCATTAATATGATTCAAAAGTAAGTAAACATTTGTTTACTTTTAAATTTTATTTAAATTATTAATTTCTGCTGACAAATAGATTTGGGTTGTGTCTAACACGATCGACATGCTGATCCGAAAGCTGTCGGATTTATTTCAGCATCTATACTTAAATAATATAAGATAGTTCAGATTAAAATTTAGAATGGGTACAATCTTCACCTAATAATTATCCGGATACCTTAATTAAGTTTTGGGGAATATCAAAACTTATCCTTCATTCCAAAAAGGCCCATTAGTCCTCCGGTATGGATAGCCAATACTTTTTCATCTTTATCAATAATTCCTTGTTTCGCTAAATCTTGAATGGCATAAAACATTTTTCCCGTATAAACAGGATCTAGGAGCAATCCGGTTTTTGCCGTAAAGGTTTTGATAAAGCTGATCAGTTCAGGAGTGGTTTTCGCATAGCCACCAAAATGATAATCGAGGTGAAGTTCGAGGTGATGCGATATGGGTGCATATTTGTTTATTTCCTCTTCAATAAAGGAAGCGCCCTTTAATACGGGGATGATATGTAACTTGGTATTTAACTGTTGTTGTTGAATTCCCCTCAACAAACCTGCAGCTGTGGTTCCTGTTCCGGCAGCACAAAAAATGTGGTCGTATGGTTGCTCCAGCTCTTCAATTACTTCTGCACAACCAATAGTGGCTTCAAGTGATGCACCCCCTTCATTTATAAAATAAGCCTGTACGTCGGATGCAAAATATTGGTCAAACAATTGGTGTTTATCCCGATAACTTTCGCGGTCGGTAAAAATGAGTTTCATCCCAAATAAACTGCACAGCAATAATAGCTCGTTTTTTACTTCCTCACCACGTACAAAAGCAGTAGCGGTTAAGCCCGATCTTGCTGCTGCGGCGGCAGTAGCCACAAGGTGATTGGAATAAGCACCTCCAAAAGTAACCAGATGCGTTTTGTGATCAGCTTTAGCCTTGGCTAAAATATATTTGAGCTTACGCCATTTATTGCCTGAAATATAAGGATCAATAAGATCATCCCTTTTTACAAATAGGTTGTTTAAAGGCGCAAATGTTATTTTTTGTACCGGGCTATATATTTCTTCGAACACGTGTAAAAATAAAAAACACCTGAGTATTTCAGGTGTTTTAAGCATTATTATGTTCGAAAATTAATTATTTGCCGATACCAAGGCCAATACCTGCATTAACCATACTGTATTTTGCCTGGGTGTATGAGCCGTAAAATTTAAAGAAACCAAACTTCAACTGGAAGCCTAAACTACCTCTTACGCCATCAATATCAGTTTGTTTAACAGAAATCGGATCAACATAAGTTGCCGAGGTTGTTGCGCTTGTTGCAAATTTATAGGTACCTAAGGCTTTTAAATTGGTATTAGATGTTTGGTAACCAATACTGGCAAAAGGCGTAAAAAACAGGATCTTTTTGGAAACAATGGCATCAAAATTTACACCATTAAATTTGGCTTCAATATGTTGATCTGAATTTGCCACATTATCGATGTTCAGGTCTAAAGAATATTTATACTGCGTAAAACCACCGGCAATGGCAATATCTACAGGAATCAGTTTTTCTGTTGTCGAACCCATAAATAACGGTAAAAGTTCAATTTTGGCACCAAAACCGATCATCGATAAACTTCCCAGGTCATCACCTAATTTAATTTTAGGCATTGCCCTTAAAGTAACATCGATATTTTTAGGTAAGCCTAATGTTGCCTGAATTTGTGCCGAAGGTACCACATGGAAACCTACGCCTTGTGGCAAATTGAAAAATTTACCCGTTGGAATACCATTGCTCGTGTAAACTTCCATTTTACCACCTTCATGGTCATCGCCAAATGCAGTAGGGCCTATAGATGATGCTCCTAGAGCAGGTTTAATATTGCTTAAACCCAAGGTATTTACATCGTAACTTCTGCCCGATTGTGGTACAAAAGCGCCCGAGGCCGAAACCCTGACATCGAATTTTAAAAAACCTTTCGATTGAGCGGTGTTCGACCACCCATCGGTTAAACCCAGCCCTAAGCCCTTGTATAGTGGGTCGAAATAGGCATTGATTAATTTAGTTGCATCAGCTGGTCCGCCCACAAACAAGTCTCCAACATCTTGTTGAGCATTTGCTTTTTGAGCCACTGTCAATAAAAACAAGGCACATAATACCTTTAAAGCGTAACATTTTTTCATATAAATGATTTAGGATGATTTGATTGTATTAAAGATAGGGTTGTTTTTTCGAAAACTGCAATCATTAAAAAATTCTTGAAGTTAAAAGTTTATTTTTGCCCCATGGAAAATGTGGTCGAATTGCAGGAGTCAGAAGAGCAGGAATTATATGAACATTTAAAAATTATTGTTGATAAGGGGCAATCGCTGCTTCGTATTGATAAGTTTTTGATGGTACGCGTAGAAAATGCCTCCCGAAACCGTATTCAAAATGCAATTGATGCAGGGAATGTACTGGTTAACCAGAAACAGATAAAAGCAAGTTATAAGGTTAAACCTTATGATGAGATATCTATCGTTTTACCTCACCCACCGCGCGATACTGAAGTTTATCCCGAAGATTTACCGCTTGATATTATTTATGAAGATAGTGATCTTTTGGTGGTGAATAAAGCCGCAGGAATGGTTGTACACCCCGGTTTTAATAATTATACCGGAACTTTGGTTAATGCTTTGGCATTCCATTTTGAGCAACTGCCTCAGTTGCCCGGCAATGATGGCCGGCCAGGTTTGGTGCACCGTATTGATAAGGATACCTCAGGTTTATTGCTGATCAGTAAAAATGAAAAGTCGATTACGCACCTTGCACGTCAGTTTTTCGACCACAGCATTACCCGTAAATATATTGCACTGGTTTGGGGCGATATCGAAAACGATGGAACGGTAACCGGTTACATTGGCCGAAGTGTGAAAGACCGTCGTGTGATGGATATTTACGACGATGAAGAAAAGGGGAAATGGTCTGTAACACACTATAAAGTATTAAAGCGTTTGGGTTACGTTACTTTGATCAGTTGTGAGTTAGAAACGGGTCGTACGCACCAGATCAGGGCGCACATGCAACATATTGGGCATCCACTTTTTAACGATGCAATGTACGGTGGTGATAAGATTTTAAAAGGGACTACGTTTAACAAGTACAAACAGTTTGTAGATAATTGTTTTGAATTGCTGCCCCGTCAGGCATTACACGCACAAAGTTTGGGTTTTATTCACCCTACCACTAAAGCGTATATGTATTTTGAATCGCCATTGCCACCCGATTTTAAAGCTGGCTTAACCAAATGGGAAAATTATATCGCTACATCATAAAATATGCTTCAAGAGTACCTTTTATTTAATGATGAATTTCAAGCAGTTGATCTTCCGATTTTAACGGCCTCCAACAGAAGCTTCAAATTTGGCGACGGACTGTTCGAAAGCATGCGAATGATTAATAATAAGTTGCAATTTGCCGATTTACATGCCGATAGATTAACGGCTGGCATGAAAGCACTTAAAATTGATGGTCATGCTTTAATGGATGATTATTTCTTACGCCAAAAAACGGCAGATCTGGCTAAAAGGAACAAGTGGAATGGTAATGTCCGTTTTCGCCTTTCAGTTTATAGGGGAGGAGCAGGTGTTTATACACCCGAAATCAATAAAGCAGGATACATTTTAGAAGGCATTCCCTTAAAAGCATCTACATATGAGTTGAACAGCAAAGGTTTGATCATAGATGTTTTTGACGAAATGACCAAGCCGGTTAATAAACTCTCTAATTTTAAAACAGCCAATGCGCTGCTTTATGTAATGGCCGGGCTTTTTAAAAGCCAGAACCGTTTAGATGAAGCGATGATTCTGAACCAACATGGTTTTCTTTGCGAAAGCATTAGCGCTAACGTTTTTGTGGTGTACAACAAGCAGATTTATACCCCGTCGTTAGCTGAAGGTTGTATAAGCGGTGTAATGCGTACGGCCATTATGCAGTTGTGCAAAATGAATGATATGCCTTTAATCGAAGCGCAGATTAATCCTGAAATATTAAAAGAAGCTGAAGAAGTTTTTATCACCAATGCTACGCAAGGCATTCAATGGGTAATGGGCTACGGCAGGAAACGTTATTTTAATGAGGTATCGAAATTTTTGATTGAAAAACTGAATGCTTTGTAATCTGGTTCATTGGTCATTAGTAGATTAGTGCCATTGGTTCGTCATCTCGACTGAAGCGCAGCGAAATGGAGAGATCTTTAACCTAAATTAATTATTTTTTTTTGGAAAGCAATACCTGTGGTGCTTCGGTTCCGCTAGTCCCGCCCTTTGCTTAATCCCGATAAATTTACTGAACAAATAAAATGATACTTTATCGGGATAACGCTTTCGGTCGGGTTTATTTAACCAAGCACAGTTCTACTAACCCAACACAGTTTCATAAAATCGACTATAAGAGTTGTCAACTTTCTTGTAATAATGGCTATTAAAGTTGACAACTCAAATTAAACTACAACCGCATTCCCCTTAAAAAATCTTCGATCAGCATCCGTTTTTTACCTTCGTATTGGATATCTAAAAGCTTGATGAAACCATCTTTTGCGGCAAATTTTAAATAAGTTTTACCATCCGTTAAAAAGCCTCCGGCAACAATACCCGGTTCTTTATCTTCTATTTCGGCCTTAAATACCTTTAAGTTTTTCTCGTTGAGCACGGTAAAAGCAGTTGGGTAGGGGCTTAAACCGCGGATTAAATTATGGATGGTTTGCGCCGGGCTGTTCCAGTCGATTTTGCAATCTTCCTTAAAAATCTTCGGAGCATGTTTTAAATCAGCATTTTGTGGCTGCGGCTGCTCTGTTATATTATTGGCTTCGATAGCACGTAGTGTTTTTACCAAAAGATTTGCGCCTACAACCATCAGTTTATCATGCAACTCACCCGCAGTTTCGTCGTCGGCAATGGGCACACTGTCGCTGAGGATAATATCGCCGGTATCAATTTCCTGTTTAAGGAAAAATGTAGTTACGCCACTTTCCTTCTCCCCATTTATAATGGCATGGTTAATCGGGGCTGCACCACGGTATTGCGGTAACAACGAACCATGTAAATTGATGGTTCCTTTAGCCGGCATATTCCAAACTATTTCTGGTAGCATCCTAAAAGCCACTACCACTTGTAAATCGGCTTGGTAAGATCTTAGTTCTTCAATAAACTCAGGGTTTTTTAACTTTTCAGGCTGTAACACAGGAATTCCTTTTTCTACAGCATATTTTTTTACTGCGCTTTCATTCAGTTTTTGGCCACGGCCTGCAGGTTTATCTGGCGCAGTAACCACTGCAACTACATCGAAATTGGCTCGCACCAAGGCATCTAAAGAGGCTACCGCGAAATCGGGCGTACCCATAAAAACTATTTTCATAAAGAAAGTGTTGTGTTTCTAAAAATAACGTGGCTACCCATGTTAAAGTTTTGCAAAATAACTAAAAATAAACCCATACTTATAGGCAAAAAATGGTACAAGGCAAAGATGTTGTTCAGGCAAGTGGATTGGTGTATGTAACTGATGCCATGCCTGGGATTTACCGTAAAGGGAAACCAGGTAAATTTCATTACGAAGATAAAGATGGAAACAAAATTACCGAAGAGAAACACCTCGACCGGATAAAAGCCCTAGTTATTCCACCCGCATGGGAAAATGTATGGATTGCTAATAGACCAAATGCATACCTACAGGTTACCGGTATTGATGCAGCAGGCAGGAAACAATATAAATATCATGCAAAGTGGACCAGCCGCCGATCGGAAGCTAAATATTTCCGTTTATTGGAATTTGGAAAAGCATTGCCCAGTGCACGGAAAAACCTGGAAAAAGACCTCCGCAGAAAAGATTTCGATGAGCGTAAAGTGTTGGCTATTTCGGTAGATGTACTTCAAAAAACGCTAATCCGCGTGGGTAATGAAAGTTATAAGCAATTGTATGGTTCTTTTGGTTTGACCACACTTCGCGATAAACATGTTAAAATCGAAGGAAGTAAAATTACCATGGATTTTGTTGGGAAAAAAGGTGTTCGGCAAAAAGTAGAGTTAAATGATCGGTCGCTGGCAAAACTGGTCAAGAAATGCAGGGACATTCCCGGGCAGGAATTATTTCAGTTTTATTCGAACGGGAAAGAACATAAAAGTATCGACTCTGGCAAAATAAACACTTACATTAGAGAAATTACAGGTAATGATTTTACGGCAAAGGATTTTAGAACCTGGGGTGGAACCTTAGAAGCGTTGCGCCAGTTTTCGAAGTGCAGTGCTGATGAAAATTTTAACCTAAATTCGAAAAAGACCATCGTTAATGTTTTAGATTGCGTAGCAAAAAAATTAGGCAATACCAGAGCCGTTTGTAAGAGTTCTTACGTATATCCGTTATTGCTCACCGCATATGAAAACAACGAGCTTGGTAAATACATGAAAAAAATGAATAATAACAAAGTAACTGGTAAATCAGGTTTGGCACACGATGAGAAAATTTTATTATCATTTTTAAAATCAAGTAGTAAATAGAAAACCCATTATATTTGTTTTTTTTATCCCTTTATGCAAATTAACCTTGACGATAACGCTGCTGTTTTTTATACGTTAATCGAAGAATCTCCAATGCCGATCGGACTGTACATTGGAGAGAAAATGAACATTAAAGTTGCTAATAAAGCAATGCTTAAAGCATGGGGAAGAGATCATTCGGTTATTGGACAAGAGCTTGCCATTGCTTTACCCGAGCTTAAAGAGCAGCCTTTTTTAGAGATCCTTCAGAACGTACGTGAAACCGGTATTGCTTACGAAACCAAAGAAGACCGGGTAATGCTGATCAATGATGGCGTTTTACAGACCTTTTATTTCGATTTTATTTATAAACCCCTAAAAGACAATGATGGCAACGTTTGGGGAATTTTGAATAATGCTACTAATGTTACCGAACTGGTAAATGCCCGATTAAAGGTTAAAGCCAGTGAAGAACTTTTTCGCAAGATGATTCAGGATGCACCTGTAGCCATTGGCATTTTGAGGGGTGAAAATTTTATAATCGAACAGGCAAATGCAGATCTTTTAAAACTATGGGGTAAAACAGAAGCAGTAATCGGGCTGGAGTTAATTGATGGTTTGCCTGAACTTAAAGGACAGCCCTTTTCCGATTTGCTAACTCAGGTTTACCAGACAGGAGTGCCGCATTATGGTTATGAAACCGTGGCGAGGATAGAAAGAGATGGTGTACTTCAGGATTATTATTTCAATTTTGTATATGACCCAATCCGCGATCAGCACAATGAGGTGACCGGGATTATGGTCGTTGCGAACGAAATTACCTCGCTGGTGCATTCACGGATGGAGATGGCCAAAAGCGAAGAACGTTTCAGGAATTTATTATTAGATACTCCAATGGCCACAGGTTATTACGAAACGGAAGATATTATCATCTCGCTGGCTAATGATGAAATGCTGAGGTTTTGGGGTAAAGATAAGGATGTAATCGGGAAGCCGATGGAAGAAGCCATCCCTGAATTAAAAGGACAACCCTTTATCGATATTTTAAAAGAGGTTTATCGTACAGGAGTTCCTTATCATGCCGATCAGCAGGAGGCGCTATTACCTGTTAACGGTAAGATGGAAAAGCTTTGGTTTAATTTTACCTATAAACCTTTGAGAAATGCCCAGGGAAAGGTTTATGCTATTTTACATGCAGCAATGGATGTCACGAAACAAGTTCAGCTTCAGCAACAGAAAGACGAATTTTTGGGCATTGCGAGCCATGAGCTAAAAACGCCGGTAACCAGTATAAAAGCTTATGCACAGGTATTGGAAAGGATGATCAGGAATGAAGGTGATGAGAAAAAGGCTGGCATGGTACGCAAAATGGATCTACAATTGAACCGCTTAACCGGTTTAGTTGGCGATTTACTTGATGTAACCAAAATACAATCGGGCAAAATGACTTTTAATCCCGTAAAATTTGATTTTGATCAGGCTGTAGGAGAAATAGTAGATGAGATGCAGCACATCACTTCTAAACATCAGATCAAAATCGATTTAAATAGCAACAGCAGTGTTTATGCCGACCGCGAACGTATCGGCCAGGTGATTACCAATTTTTTATCAAATGCCATTAAATACTCTAATGATGCCAATCAGATCGATGTGCATACTTATACATTGAACGATGAAGTCATTTTGAGTGTACGCGATTACGGAATCGGGATTTCGAAATCGCTACAGCATATGGTTTTCGATCAGTTTTATCGGGTGGGTGGAAATCTGCAACATACCTATCCGGGTTTAGGCCTGGGACTTTACATTTCTGCAGAAATTATCAGAAATGAAGGGGGCAGAATTTGGGTAGAGAGCGAAGAGGGACAAGGCGCCACATTTTGTTTTGCACTAAAAATTTAATTACCCTAATTCACGATTAAATAGTGTAACTTTTTATTCCTTAGGTGCCTTTTTTATCGGATGAACAGGTTGTTCTTCAAGCTCACGCTGTTTTGCAGGGTTATTTGTTTTTGGCGCTTTATTGGGGCTACTGTCATTTTCATGCCTCACCGTTTTATGGTCAACAGGTTCTCGGCCTTTAGGCACTTCTTCCTGGTAATTGCTTCCTGGTTTATCGCTTTTAATTTTTGGACCGCTCATAGCTAAAATGATTGAATGATTGTGTTTTTGAATGATTGAATAGCACAGCGCCTATCAACTATCAATAATAACAAACCTCTTTCTGTTAAGTTTGAAAATAATTGCAAGGGCAATTCAATCATTCAATCCTTCTCTCACTCAATCCTTAATTATAAAGCAAATATTTCTTACGCATGGCTTTGTAGGCACTTAGGCCTGGCTCCCAGCTGGCTCTAATTTCTGCTTCACTTTTTCCGTCTATTACCTGTTGCCTAAAAGCTGCCACGCCAACTAATCGTTCAATAGTCCCCATTTCTTTGCTCAGCTTGGTATTAAAGAAATCTTCTTTTCTTGGCGAAGCTTTATACAGTTCGATTAACCAGCTGATGTTTACCTGTTTCGATTTTACCAGTTTTGAGGTATCGTAAGTTCTTAAATCTAAGCCATAACAAACCTGATCCTGAAACAATGGTGTTTCTGACATTCCTTTTATGCTTTTTGGCATAAAACTGAAATCGAATTTTCCTTTTAGGTAAGGTGCCCCAACAACAGTGAAAGGAAACATTGTCCCACGGCCGTGGTTTAAATAAGTGCCTTCAAATAAACAGGTAGATGGATAAAGTAAAATAGATTGCTGCGTATTCAGATTAGGAGAGGGCTTAACGGGTAAAGTATACTCCATATCATGATTGTAATTGGCATTTTTGATAATGGTAATTTTGCATTTCACCTTATCTTTCAACCAGCCTTCGCCATTTAACATCTGTGCATATTCGCCAACGGTTAAGCCATGCGCAATAGGGATGGGTTGCACACCAATACCTGATTTAAATTTTGGATCTAAAATCGGTCCGTCAATTAAATAACCATTTGGATTGGGGCGATCTAAAATCAACAGTGTTTTATCGTTTGCTGCACAGGCTTCCATAACGTGCTGTAAGGTATTGATATAGGTGTAAAAACGAACACCAACATCCTGGATATCGAACACCATAATGTCGATATCTGCTAAATCTTCAGCCGTAGGCGTACTGTGTTTGCCATAAAGTGAAATGGCTTTTATACCTGTTTTGGTATCAACATCATCGTTAACGGTAACGCCTGCACTGGCATTGCCTCTAAAACCATGCTCCGGACCGAATATCTTCTGGATTTTAACACCTCGTTTCAGCAGGCTATCAACCGAAGTCTGTGTGCCGATAATCGATGTGGGGTTAACCACCATACCAACACGTTTTCCTTTTAAAAGTGGGAGGTATTTTTCGGTCTGCTCTGCCCCGGTTTTAATTGTCGATGGCAGTTTAACAGTCCTGATCATCAGTTTTCTGTTTTCAGGGCTTTTCTTTCCAAGAACTTCCTGTTCAAGCGGTTTGGGTTGTCCGCAGGCCGATAACGCAATTAAACTGCTTAAAGCAAAGCTGATATAAGTTTTCATTTTCTTATTATTCTAATCTTCCGGTATTATAACAAAACAATTTACAATATATTTCGATTATGCTATTGGTATTTTCTTGTTACAACTTAATGATTGATGTTTAAAGTTGGTTATTTATTTTCGAAAATGCCATTTTTAAAAAGGAATTGAGCATTTTTGTTAATACAAATTGATTAAATTGAATTTCGAATATTTCATAGCCGGGCGGATAGCCATTAAATCTGAGCGTACTTTTTCAAAACTTATCGTCCGCATTGCAATAGCAGGCGTGATGTTGAGTTTGGCTGTTATGATTCTCTCTATAGCCATTATTAAAGGTTTTAAAACGGAAATTCAGGATAAAGTAAGGGGCTATTTAGGCGATGTGCAGATTACCCGTTACGATTTGAATAATTCTTTTGAGCATTCTCCCTTCGTGCTTGATGGAGAAACCAAAAAAATGCTCAAAAACGATCCCGATATCGAATATTATTATCCTTTTGCCACAAAACCCGCTATCCTTTCGGCCAATAATGAAATTGAAGGCATTAATTTTAAAGGGATAGATAAAAACTATAAGTGGGATTACATTAAGCAGCATATCATCAGCGGAACCATTATCGATTTTTCTGACAGTACGGCTGCCATGCAAGAACTGCTCATCTCGAATTATACGGCTAATCGTTTAAAACTCAAAACCGGTGATGATTTTATCATGTATTTTGTTCAAAACCAGTTGCGGCCGCGTAAATTTAAAATTGTAGGCATTTACGATATTGGTGTAGAAGATATTGATAAAGGTTTTGTACTGGGCAACCTGAATATTATTAAACGCCTGAATGACTGGGAGGCTAACGAAATTGGTGGTATAGAAATCAGGATCAATGATTTTAACAGACTTAAACCTATTGCCAATAATATCTATGAAAAGCTTCCACGCAATTTGCGCTCGTATTCTATTGAAGAAAATTTTCCTAATATATTTACCTGGCTGGGTCTTCTTGATGTAAACACCAATGTGCTTTTAATCCTGATGCTCATTGTAGGCGTAATTAACATGGTTACTGCATTGTTGATTATGATTTTAGAGAAAACAAATATGATCGGGATGCTAAAATCTTTTGGGGCCACTAACTGGAGCATTATGAAAATTTTCCTTTACAATGCAGCTTATTTAATTGGCATTGGCTTATTACTGGGGAATATTCTGGGTTTAGGTCTCGGTTTCTTACAACAGTCCACTCACATTTTCAAACTTAACCAGGCCTCTTACTTTTTGGCGTATGCACCAATAGAATTTCACTTTATCGATGTGCTACTGCTTAATATCGTTACCGTAGTGGTATGTTTAACGGTTTTGATTATCCCTTCACTATTGATCAGTAAGGTTTCTCCGCTTAAAGCAATCCGATTTAAATAAGGAAAAAAAACTTGGGTCACCGGACAGATCATTTTCCGATGCCCAAGCAAACCTAAACTTAAGCTCTTGTCAACTCAATTTTTACAGTTTGTGTACGATCACTTTTCTGAAGCTGAGGATATGGTGTAATGTCAATCAATTTGAGTGAATAATCTATGCCGTTAATTTTAATGTTTGCTACACTTGCCAGTGTGCCACAATCTCCTTTGCATAAAACAATTTCCTGATTTATGTTATTGCCTGTTAACTTGAAGTATGCTGTTGCACCTCCAGCGCCAATGCAATCAGCATTTATTGGGCAACGGCTATCGCTGATAGATTTTAATATTAATGTAGATGCACCGATTGATTTTGACGTATTGATTTCAAATTCGTAATTCGTCGTTTTTGTTTCAGATTTCTTCTCGCATCCAAAAACAAAACTAGATAAGACAATAAAGAAGAATATTAAATTTTTCATTTAGATGAGGATTAATTACTTCTTTTTAAAATGTATTCATAATCTACGGTAGCGTAGGAAGTAGCCGGAGAAAAATCTGTTTTTGCACTGAACCTTTTCCTAAGGGTTAAATCTACTCCGCTGCTTCTGATATCGTATTCGCCGTTTAAAATCATATTCCAATCAAAATCTGCTGTCCAAACGCCCTCATCGGTAAAATATCCGATCCCATTTTTAAAGGTATAGATTCCCTTACCTCCCGATGGTTTTAGGTTAGCATCAGCACCTGGTGTAATACTGAATTTTCCATCCTTTAACGAAATTGAAATTGGTCGGGTTACCGGCACGGACTTAACACTGTTGGTAATTACCAACACACCTGTATAATTGCCATCCAATAAAACATCTACGTTTGTAGATTTTTTACAGCCTAAAGATAAGACCAGGGCAAAAATAAAAATACAGATTTGAACTTTCATACCCCTTAAACGGAGCTCAAAATGAAAACGCTACATTTAAATTGAAATCCATTCTACACCTTGTGTATTATGGATAAATTCAGTTCTTGGCTCGAGGTTTAGATAAGGATAAGTGACTTTCGAAAGGTATAAGCCTGTAGGATGGGCGGGCAATGATAGTTTTGAGGATTGCAGGGTAATCAGTTCGCTTTCAAATTCATCAAAGCTAAGCTCTCCTTTGCCCACCATTAGAATTTTACCCATAATAATGCGGATCATTTTGCCCAAAAAGCGGTTGCTGGCAATATGAAACCTCAGCCTGTCGCCTTTTGGATCTGCAAATAAATCAGCTTCCATTACATTGCAGATGGTATGTTCGTATTTATCAGGATGTGTACAAAAAGCCCTATAATCTTTGTATTGGGGTAATAATTTTACAACGGCTTTCATTTTATCAAAATCTAAATTATTTAATTGATAAAAGGAACTCTGGGTGCTCAAAAAAGGATCTTTATAGGTATGGATAAAATAATCGTATTTCCGTTGTACAGCATCAAACCGGGCATGCGGTTTCCCCTCCATTTTAATAATATCGAATACGGCGATATTATAAGGTAAAGCCTTGTTCAGGATATAAAGCAGATCGAAATCAATCTCTTTTTCGATATCGGCATGAAAAAAGAACTGACTGGCATGCACATGCGCATCAGTCCGCCCGCAGCCATTAATAGCAGTCGGCGATTTTAAAATTTTCGATAGCGTTTGTTCAATAACTTCCTGAACGCTTTTTACCCCAGGTTGTTTTTGCCACCCACTAAAGTATTGGCCTTGATAGGCAATGTGAAAGAAATACCTCATTTTTCAGCTGCAATTTTACGGAAATTTTAGCAGCAGGAATATTAAATCATATTTTTGTGCGGTAAATTTTAATCATGGATTTAACAAACTGTCCTTGCGGAAGCGGAACTGCCTTTAACCAGTGTTGCCAGCCTTATCATTTAAAAGTGAAAGCGGCACCAACGGCAGAAGCCCTAATGCGTTCCAGATATTCGGCTTTTGTAGTTGCTGATGCAGATTATCTTTATGAAACCACACACATCAGTAAAAGAAAGAATCATTCGAAAAGCGCATATTTAAATAGTGCGAAAAATACCAGATGGCTAAAACTCGAAATAGTATTTTCGGATTTTGATGTTGTGGAATTTAAGGCCTATTACCTCAATAAGAAATTTCAGACTGAAGTATTGCATGAAAAATCTAATTTCAGGTTAGCAGATGGGAAATGGTATTATGTGGACGGAGAATTTTATGAATAAGGCTGAAATCGCAAAATTCATATAAAATTTGCGATTACACTCCTTTTGGCTATATTTTCTTTGCTTCGTTCCAATAAATGTCCATCTCTGCAAGGGTCATGTCGGCTAAGGCTTTCCCGTTTTCTTTTGCTTTGGTTTCGAGGTATTGAAAACGTTTGATAAATTTTTTATTGGTTTTTTCCAATGCATTTTCAGGATTGATGTTAATGAAACGCGCATAATTGATCAAGGAGAAAAGTACATCGCCAAATTCTGATTCTGCTTTATCGATATCGATAGCCGTATTATCTACAACGTTAAATTCAGTTTTAAACTCCTGTAGTTCTTCCTCTACTTTTTCCCAAACCTGATTTTTATCTTCCCAATCGAAACCTAC
>Ga0182006_1000299_pt1 | contig 43544 bp, 38 predicted proteins | sample Sormic07211104_1_FD_123022 | JGI IMG/M metagenome (GOLD analysis project Ga0182006, IMG submission 123022) | Rhizosphere microbial communities from Sorghum bicolor, Mead, Nebraska, USA - 072115-104_1 MetaG | ecosystem: Host-associated > Plants > Roots > Rhizosphere | place: USA: Nebraska...
AGGCCGCGACGGAAGCGAAGGAGTTCCAGCGAAAAAAGATTCCGGAGTACACCTCCCAAGCACTGGCGGTGCTCGCCAAGAACGGCATGGTCGTGAATGACGTGCCGCCGGCCGAACGGGCCAAGCTGCGCGAGAAGGCCAAACCGGTCGTCGACAAGTATGCCGGTGTGGTGGGCGAAGCGCTGGTCAAGGAAGCCCACACCGAACTGGCCAAGCTGCGCAAGTGATCGACGGGAGCCCCATCGTGAACAGACTCATCGACACTTTGTGCCGTCTCTTCGAAACACTGTTGGTCATCTTGCTTGCACTGATGGTGATCCTGGTGTTCGGCAATGTCGTGCTGCGATACGCGCTGAACTCGGGCATCGCAGTGAGCGAAGAAGTCTCGAGGTGGCTGTTCGTCTGGATGGTCTTCCTGGGCGCTGTCGTTGCCCTGAAGGAGCACGGGCATCTGGGAACCGACATGCTGGTGTCGCGCCTGCCGCTGGTGGGGAAGAAGGTGTTCGCGGTGGTTGCGCACGTGATGATGCTTTATGCCACCTGGCTGTTGTTCTCGGGCAGTTGGGACCAGGTCGTCATCAATCGCGAGGTACTGGCACCCGTGTCGGGCGCCTCGATGGCACTCTTCTACGGATCCGGTCTGGTCTTCGCGGGCTGCAGCGCGCTCCTGCTGCTCATGCAGCTCTGGCTGATCGTCTCGGGCACCGCCACTGAAGCTGACCTGAGCATAAGCCAGGAAAGCGAAGAGCTGGCCCAGCTTGAAGCGTTGCACCTCGATCCGAATCAGACCATCAAGAAGCAATGACCGCGCGGAGACCTACGACATGACCATTTTCATCTTCATCGGCTCGCTGCTCGGCGTGATGGCACTGGGCGTCCCGATCGCCTACGCCCTGCTGCTCTCTGGCGTGGCCCTGATGTGGCACCTGGGCATCTTCGACGCGCAGATCCTGGCCCAGAACGTCATCAATGGCGCCGATTCGTTCCCGCTGCTGGCCGTTCCCTTCTTCATGCTTGCGGGCGAGATCATGAATGTGGGGGGTCTTTCCCGACGCATCGTCAACCTGGCGCTCCAGCTCGTCGGTCATCGACGCGGCGGTCTTGGCTACGTGGCCATCGTCGCCGCGTGCATCATGGCGGCGCTGTCGGGCTCGGCCGTGGCAGACACCGCGGCGCTGGCTGCGCTGCTGCTCCCGATGATGGTACGGGCGGGTCATGACAAGGGCCGCGCAGGCGGGCTCATTGCATCCGCAGGCATCATCGCCCCGATCATTCCGCCATCCATTGGCTTTGTGATCTTCGGCGTTGCGGCCAACGTATCGATCTCCAAATTGTTCCTGGCCGGCATCGTGCCGGGACTGCTGATGGGACTGGGCATCGCCATCACGTGGTATCTGGTGGCCAGCAAGGAGGACATTGTTCCGCCGCCTAAGGCAACCTGGCCAGAGCGCATTCAAGCGCTGAAGGAGTCCACCTGGGCGCTGGTGCTGCCGATCATCGTCATCGTGGGTTTGAAGTTCGGTGTCTTCACGCCGACGGAGGCGGCTGTCGTTGCCGCCGTATATGCGCTGCTGGTGTCGACGTTGGTGTACCGTGAACTTTCGCTGAAGCAACTGTATGGGGTGTTCGCAAGTGCCGCGAAAACCACGGCGGTGATCATGTTCCTGACTGCGGCCGCCATGGTGTCGGCCTGGCTCATCACCGTCGCCGATATCCCGGCGCAGACGGTGGATCTGCTGAAGCCCTTCATGAGCAATCAGACCATGCTGCTGATCGCCATCATGGTGCTGGTCATGTTGGTCGGAACGGCGATGGACATGATCCCTACCGTCCTCATTCTCACGCCCGTGCTGATGCCCGTCATCAAGGCCGCTGGCATCGACCCGATCTACTTCGGTGTTCTCTTCATCATGAACAATGCCATTGGCCTGATCACGCCACCGGTGGGTACGGTACTGAATGTGGTGGCGGGAGTCGGCCGGATGAAGCTGGACGAAGTCACCAAAGGAGTGCTCCCCTTCATGCTCGCGGAATTCATCGTGATGTTCGTGCTGGTGTTCTTTCCATGGCTAGTGACAGGTCCTGCGAGATGGTTTAGCGGTTGAATCTGGCGGCGCGCGGGATTCAGTTCGACGCCGAGCTCCATGCTTTGGACAAGGTCATTGCCCAGATGCCGAGTCCATCCTCGGCTACCAGGCCGAAGAGAGTCGGGAAAATCATGCGGCAAGACTCGTCTCCAACGTGCACTGCTGTAGAAACGATGCCCCCGTGAGGCATGCCGCTCCGCTTGCGCAGACCGGTTTTCTTTTTGTCTCTCAAGAACAGAGTTTCAGCGGCTGCGTTGGCCGCCCTATGGCCTCCGTGAGCGCCAGCCAAAGAATCGGACTGCTGCGCGCGGATATCGATGTTCTTGACGGCGACGAGGTGCGCTATGGATCTGCGCCGTTTGACCTACTTCGTTGCTGCTGCGGAACGGCACCTGGGCCGGCCGCGGAGCGCTTGCACCTCTCTCAGCCACCGCTGTCTCCAGCCCTGGACGCGGCGTCGAGAGCGCCGGACGCAAGAGGATCGCGCAGGGCGAATCGCAACCCAGAAACGACGCTCGCTACCAACCAAAAGGGCCGGAAGACTCGAGTTCTGCCCGAGTGCTTCTTTTGGTTTGAAAGCAGAGTTCCGGATCCGACCGGCAAGGTATACCTGTCGATCGTCATCCACCGCTTGGGTGCCTTGTGATCAGCTGGCCCATTGCCTCGTCAATCAAACACGAGCTTCACTCGAGCTTCATCCCGGCACTCTTGATCAGAGGACCCCACTTGTCGCGCTCGCTGCGGGCGAAGCGGTCCAGGCTGTCGGGCGCGCCGCCCGCAGCTTCGTGACCGAGTTCCAGGAGACGCTGCCGCGCCTCGGGCAGTGCCAGGATCTTTGCAATCTCTGCGTTGAGCTTCTGAACAATGGCGGCAGGCGTCCCACGAGGCGCATAGAGCCCGTTCCAAGCGACCACCTGGAATCCCTCCAGCCCCTGGGCCGTTGCGGGCTGGATACCCGGCAGAAGCGCCGACTCCTTGAGGGAGGTCACCGCCAATGCCTTCAGCTTGCCGCTGGCAACAAAGGGCCGCGCCGCGCTCGCCGTATCGATGGCCACCAGCACCTGTCCGCCCATGAGATCGGTCATCGAAGTACCGGAGCCTTTGTACGGCACGGCCCGCATGAGCGCGCCACTTTGCTTCTGGATGAGTTCCTGCACCAGGCGCGACGTCGTGCTCGGGAGTCCGACGTTGACGGCATCGGGCCGTGCCTTCGCGTCGGCCAGCAGATCCGCCATGTTCTTGTACGGCGCGTTCGGGTTCGCAAGGATCACCATGGGAAACGTGCTGACCAATGCCACGGGCTCGAAGTCCTTGACCGGATCGAAGGGCATCGAGGGATAGAGGAATTGATTCAGCACATGCGTGCCATTCGTCCCCATGAGCAGGGTGTAGCCATCGGGGGCGGCCCGCGCGGCTTCCGCGGCGCCGATGTTGCCTCCCGCGCCCGCACGGTTCTCCACCACCAGGGGCTGCCCGAGCGCGCGGCCGAGATGCTCGGCCAGATAGCGCGTCGCGACGTCCGTGCCCTGCCCTGCCTGGTAGGGAACGACGATGCGTATCGGCTTCGTGGGATAGGTCTGAGCCATGGCGGAATGGCTCGAGAACGCCAGCAGGGCCAGCAAGATTCCAGTGATGCGCTTCATGACATTGTCTCCAGATATTGTTGTGCGGGCTGTGCGCCCTGTCTCGCGGCACCGCTTACGGGCAGACGCCGGTTTCCTGCAAGCGGTTGATGTGTCCTTCATCGAATCCGGCTTCATCGAGGACCTCTCGCGCGTGTTGTCCGAAGCGCGGAGGAGGCCCGATCGGCCGGCCGGGTGTCTGCGACAAGCGAACCGGAACACCGATGCCCTGGTAGCCCTCGAGCTTCACCTGCATGCCGCGGTGCACCGCGTGCGGTTGCGAGAAGGCCTCGAGCACCGTGTGCACCGGCCCCACCGGCACGCCGCTTCGCATGAGCGTGCTGCACACCGACTCTCGCGGCCACGCTGAAAGTACAAGCTCGATGCGGCTTCGCAGTTCATCGCGGTGCTGCAGCCTCGCGGAGTTGCTTGCGAAGCGCGGATCGTCGATCAGCTCGTCCAGCTGCATGACGCTGCAGAACTTCGCGAACTGGCGGTCGTTGAGAATTCCGAGAAAGACCAGTCCGTCCTGGCACTGGAACTTGTCGTAGGGGGCAATGTTCGGATGCGCGCTGCCCAGCAAGCCCGGAACCTGGTCGGAATACATCCAGTTCGCCGCGTGCGGCACCAGCAAGCTCAATGCGGTGTCGAACAGCGTAGCTTCCACGCGTTGGCCGCAGCCCGTTCGATCGCGGTGGTGCAGCGCCAGCAGGATGCCCGTGAGGGCGCTGTAGCCCGTCAGGTGATCGACGATGGGAATGCCCATGCGCGTGGGGCCCGACGACGGGTCGCCGTTGACGCTCATGATGCCGCACATCGCCTGCAGCACCGCGTCGTAGCCCGGCAGGCCGCCCAACGGACCGTCTGCGCCGAAACCCGAGATCGAGCAATAGATCAGGCCCGGAAAGCGCGGCTTCAGTTCGTCCTCGAAGTCCAGCCCCCAGCGCTGCATCGTGCCGGGGATGAAGTTCTCCACCAGCACGTCAGCATCCTTCAGGAGATGCAGCAGCGTCTCGCGGCCTTCGGGATGGGCCAGGTTCATGGCCATGCCGCGCTTGCCGCGGTTCACCGCCGTGAAGTAGGCCGCGTCGCCCTCTTCGTCGAACGGCGGGCCGAGCGTGCGGGTCTCGTCGCCCGAGGGCGGTTCGATCTTGGTCACCTCGGCGCCGTGGTCCGAAAGGATCTGGGTGCACAAGGGTCCAGCCAGGACCCTCGACAGGTCGATGACGCGCAGCCCGGCTAGCGCGCCGTGCCCCCGGGCACTTCGCTTGGACGAATTTGGCATGGCCGATCTCGAGAGGCACCGCCGCGGAGAACTGGCGTGAGCCAGCCGCCGGGGCGATCCCGGTTGCTAATCATGGGCACCCCGTGCGGGGGTGCGATGGCTCAGCCGCGCGTGGGCAGCTCGACCACGCCGGAGCCGAGCACGGAAAGCTCGTCGTCCTGGTTGTGGGCTTCCTGGGAAATCTCCACCAGGTGGCGTCCGTTCTCGACGAACTTGCGCTTGACGTGCCCCTTGATGAACAGCATGTCGCCTTCAGGGTTGTGGCGGCGGATCTTGCAGTGCGCCTTGCGCAGGAAGCCTTCGTCGCCCGCCCAGTTGGTCAGGTGGTGCGTGAGCCATGAGGTGCGTTCAGGGCCGTAGTCGTAGGCACCGGGCGCGCCGACTTCGAGTGCGAAGTCCTCTTCCCAGTGCACGCGCTCCGGCACATCGGGAATGCCGAAGCGATTCGTGATGCCCACGCCCGGGTGCGCATCGATCAGCTTCCACGCGAGCTTGTTCGCCCGGATGTACAGCCCGCCCCATCCCTGGGCATACGCGATGAAGCCCGTGACGGTCATCGGTCCCTTGAACATGGTCGGCAGCGCCTCGCCCTCCTTCACGTCCTCCCAGTAGCGCGTCTTGCTGCCCCGCACCTCCTCCTTGGCGTAGAGCTTGTAGGCCTCCTGGATTTCTTCAGTCGTGTAGCGGCGCGGCGCTTTCGCACGCACCTCCTTGTACTTGCTTCCCTGCTCGCGGGCGTGGTCCCGCTCGGTGCGGAAGCACCAGCTGTCCGCCTCGGCGACCTTGTCGCCATGCTGATTGAAGAAGTCGACGTGGTAGATCTGCTGGACCGCGCGGCCGGCGAACTTGGTCTGGTGCTCGACCAGGTCCTTGAGATAGGCCTCGGTGCGGATCGTGTCGTTGCGATGGACGGGCTTGTGCCACTCCCAGTCCGCGCCCGACCACATGGCATGCACACCCGGCAGTCCGCCGACATAACCGGAGACGATGCGGCTCGTCGAGAAGAGGAAGCTCGGCAGCGCGATGATGCCGCCGTACTTCGACTTGGCCGCGTAGTCGGGATCGCACCAGAGCGGGTTGTCGTCGCCGATGCCGTGCGCGTAGTGCCGGATGTTGTCGCGCGTCGCTTCATAGCACCACGGCTCGGCGGTGGCGCCGATCTTCTGGCCGATGCGCTCGCGCAGTTCGTCCAGGCCGTTCTCGGTGATCTTGGGGAAGGTTCTTTCGGTGGTGGTGGTGGACATGCCGTCTCCTGTTGATTGAAAGGAATGAAGGGGTGGGTCAGGAACTGGTCGCGGCGCTGGCGGCTTCCTGCTCGCGCAGCTTTTTGCGGTGGATCTTTCCGGCGGGCGTCTTCGGCAGCTCCGTGACGAAGCTCACCTGGCGCGGGTATTCGTGCTGGCTCAGGCGGGTGCGCACCGCGTCCTGGATCTCCTCGACGAATTTCTCTCCCGCGGGCCGGTCGGAAACGACGAACGCCTTGACGACCAAGCCGCGAAGCGCATCCGGTACGCCGATGGCTGCGGCCTCCTTGACGTCGGGGTGCTTGAGGATGGCGTCCTCGACCTCGACCGCGCCGATCGTCCAGCCTGCCGAGATGATCACGTCGTCGGCCCGGCCGCCGTGCCAGAAGTAGCCGTCCTCGTCGACCCGGCCCAGGTCCTTGGTGGGCACCCATTCGCCGCGGCGCCAGAGCTTCAGTTCGCCGGTCGCGCCGGGCGCGCAAGGCTTTCCGTCAGCGTCCTGCACCTGGACGCGAAGCCCCGGAATCGGCTTTCCGAGCGATCCCGCCTTGACGGGAAAGTCCGGTGCGCCGGGGTAGGACACAAGGCACACGCCGATCTCGGTCGTGCCGTACATGCTGCAGGCCTTGTGGCCGAAGGTCGCCTCGATGAATGCGGCGGTTTCGCTGTCGATCGGCTCGCCGGTGAAGGACACCTTCTCGAGGAAGTAGCGATGCTTCGCGGCCGCACCCGAGTTGCGCATCATCCGGTAGTGGGTCGCCGCGGCCGACAAGGTGTTGAAGCGATGCGCCTCCAGGGCCTGCAACAGCCGCTCGCCACTGAACTTGCCGGCATAGGCGCCGATCGTGACACCCATCGCGAGCGGCGCCAGAGTCCCATGCCAGAGGCCGTGGCCCCACGCCGGCGACGACGGACACATGAACCGATCGCCGGGCCTCACGCCCGTTCCATACAGCGCCGCGAGCATCAGGGTCACGATGGCGCGATGCGTGTGTTTGACCGCATCGGGCAGCTCCCTCGTGGTCCCGGAGGTGTATTGAAAGATGGCAAGGTCGTCCGCTCGCGTGTGGACCTCGAAGGTGGACGAGAAGCGGCCCAGTGAATCGAGGAATGCCTCGTCGGCCACGAGCACCTTCATCTCGTCGCCGGCGGGAACGACTTCCGACTTTTCGGCGTTGGTCACGACCAGGCGGGGCTTGCAGTCCTGCACCCGAAGGCGGATTCCATCCGGACCGAACAGCGTGAACATCGGGACCGCGATGGCTCCCATCTTCATCGCGCCGAAGATCGCTACGTAGAACGCCAGCGACGGCTCGAGCATCACGGCGACGCGGTCACCCGCCTTGACGCCCTCCTCGACCAGAAAGTGCGCGAACCGCGAGGAGGCCTCGGAAATCTGCCGGAAGCTGATCGATTCGTCGTCGCCCGCCGCACGGACGAGCACGACGGCTTCGCCCGCATCGACATGGCGATCGATGCACTCGTGCGCAATGTTCATGACCTGCGCATCGCCGTCGAAAAGCTCCCACAGTCCCGCCGCGCTGCAGTGGGCTTGCGCATCCGCGTAGGAGGTGTAGTGCGTCAGGTTCGTCATTGCCGTCTCTCGTCTTGCTTGCTGATGGAGAGACTTTGCGCGTCGGTCGGTTAATTGTCAATAGCATCTATGAATTGTCTATAGACAATCACAGATCGAGTGCTCCCCGCGAAGGCCATGTCGATCCGGGCGGAATGTGCACCCCGCAAAGCGTCGTATGCTTTGCAAAACTCGTGACCTCCTACCGTATGCCTGCTGCTGTTCCAGTCCCTCCCCCTGCCAACAAAGGGCCTCGCGTACGCCCCGTGCCGGCGGTTTCTCGCGCCCTGGCCATCCTCCAGTTGCTGGCCAGATCCCCCGAGCCGTTGACGCTCAAATCGATTTCGGAAGGCCTCGACCTGGTGACGAGCACGTGTCTGCACATCCTGCGTGTCCTGGTTGATGAAGGCATGGTCAAGGTCGAGCCGGGCACGAAGCGCTACAGCCTCGACGTCGGCGTGCTTTCCCTGGCACGCAGCGTGGCCGAGAACAATCCGTTCCCGGCGCGCATCCAGGCCGCGCTCGATCGGCTCTCCGAGGCGTGGAACGTCACCACGATCGGCGTCAAGGTCTCCGGAGTCGAGGACCTCGTGGTGCTTTCGCTAGCGCGCTCACGCGGTCCTTTTCGGCTCTATGTGGAGGTGGGCAGCCGCTTTCCCGCACTCACCAGCGCGACGGGACGGCTCGTCTCTGCCTACGCCGATCTGTCGGATGCGGAGTTGGCCCGCCGCTTCAAGACCCTGGCCTGGGAGAACCCTCCCGATCTTGAAACCTGGAAGAAGGAAGTGCGTGCGGCGCAACGCAAAGGATTCGCGATCGACCGCGGCAATTACATGAGCGGCATCACGGTGATTGCCGTTCCGATCTTCGACGCCCAGAAGCGCATGACGCACGCACTGGTCGCGCTCGGCGTGGCGGACCAGATGACAAGCGAGCGCACCAAGTCGCTGACCGTCGACCTGGTGCGAGAGGCAAAGGCATTGTCATGACCGGTGCCGAGCCCACAGGCAATCGCGATGATGTGATCGCCGCATTGCAGGACGCAGGCTGGCGGCAGCGCGCGCTTCGCGGCTTCGCAGAGCGCATGGGGCCCCTGTGGACCCGGAAGGAAGCCGAAGGGTGGGCGTACGGCATCCTGGCGACCCCGGACCATTTGAATCCAGGAGGATTTGTTCATGGAGGTGTGCTCTGCGCCCTCTTCGACCATGTCGTCAGCGCCGTTGCCTGGGAAGCGGTCGACCGCCGCGCATGCGTGACGGTTCAGCTCAACACACAGTTCCTCACGGCGGCTCGCGAGGGGCAATTTCTTGAAGCACGGGGTCGCGTTGTACGCGCGACGTCCACTCTGGTCTTCGTGGAAGCCACGCTGAGTTGTGGAGACGCGGAGTTGCTGCGGGGCTCCAGCGTGCAGAAGATCATGGGCTGAATTACGTCACACCATCGACCTTGATGTCGACGCTGGTCACGAATGAACTTTCGTCGGATGCGAGAAACAGTGCGACATGGGAAATTTCCTCCGGCTTGTCGACGGGCCAGCATCTTGCCGTGCATGCAATCCACCCACTCCTTGTCTTTGAGCTGTTCCTTCGTCTGGCTTTTTTCGATCACGCCGGGTGAATGGAACTGGCCTGCATGCCATGGCACGTCAAAACAGATTGCGGTCGCCTCCCACACCTGTAGTCCTTCGCATTCAAAACTCAAGTTGCTTCGGTCTCGACGGGAGGAAACTGACGCTCTCTCGAAGTATCGCGTCGACGTTCACTGCTGCGGAAGGCCTTGAACCCCCGATCCCGCGCAATGAACGCGGCGAGCATGTGCGGAACCAGCGCCACCGCTCCGACTGGCCCATGCATGCGGCCATATACCTCGGCATAAGCTCCGGCAGAAGCATTTACCGAATGTCTGAGGGAAATACTGGAAAAGCGTCGGCTCAGGCGATATTCGAAAGAGGAAGCGGCGCTGTCCAAAACGGGAAAACGTGCTTGGCAATCCCGAGCACGGAGTTGGATCAGTTCGGCGCGTCCAATGCCAATGGCCTGCCCCGAATTACCAGCCAAGAGCCAACCGAGACCCGGCGAGATTGGCCACCGAGGAGCAAGAAAAGTTGCAGCGCAATGTTCATGTGCCTTCTGCCTCGCCCCCTGCCGCGAGTTTCTCGTACAACGCCGCACGAGAGATGCCGAGCAGCCGCGCGGCGGCAGCCTTGTTGCCCTTAGTGGCGGCAAGGGCCACATGAATGCTCTGAGCCTGCGCCTCCGCGATTGCCTGATGAAGCGGCTTGACCGCTGCTCCAGTGCATGCGCTGGAGACGGCGGGAGGCGCGGAGTCGTTGCCCGGCACGACATCGCCAGCATGTCCACGTGGCACAGGCTGCCCCGGCTTGGCTGCCGCTTGAAGCAGCCGCACGAAGTGCGCTGCCTCGAGCACGAGGTCGTCGGTCATCAGCGACGCCTGCTCCAGCACGTTGCGCAACTCGCGCACATTCCCCGGCCACGGCCGGCTTGCCAACAACTCCATGGCATCGGGTCCGACCGCCCTCGGTGCCAGCGCGCTCCGGCGTGCGATGTCTTCCGACAACGCGTCCACCAAGTCCGGCAGGTCTTCCAACCGCTCGCGCAACGGCGGCAGGCGGATCGGCATCACGTTGAGCCGGTAGTAGAGATCTGCGCGGAAACGCCCGTCCTCCACCATCGCCTCGAGATCGCGGCTCGTTGCGGAGACGATGCGCACATCGACCCGCTCCACGCGATTGCTGCCGAGAGGCTCGATCTCCTGCTCCTGCAAGACCCGGAGCAGCTTGCTCTGCAGTGCCATCGGCATGTCGCCAATCTCGTCGAGGAACAGCGTGCCGCCATCGGCCAACTTGAACTTGCCATCGCGCCCTTTGCGATCGGCACCCGTGTAGGCCCCCGGCGCCACGCCGAAGAACTCGGCCTCTAGCAGCGTGTCTGGGATGGCGGCGATGTTGACACTGACGAAGCGACCGGCGGACCGCCGGCTCGCGGCGTGCACGGCATGCGCAAGAAGCTCCTTGCCCGTGCCCGTCTCGCCAAGAAGCAGCACCGTGGTGTCGGTGACAGCGACGCGCCGCACTTGGCGCTTCACCTCTGCGACCGCGGCACTGCTGCCAACGAAACTTGCGAGGGAATACTTCGGACGCCGCTCGGCCGCCAGTCGGCGCCGAGTGTCCTCGAGTTCGCACTGCAGATCGACAAGCTTGCCGATCAGCGGCTGCATTGCCCCATCCGGCTGATCAGCGAGCACCAGAGACACCCCGCCAATCACGTTGCCCTGCTCGTTGCGCAGGGGCAGCCGGCTGACGAGGAAGGCGCCATACTGGTTGGTCAACAGATCGACGACCACAGGTGTGCCTGTGTCAATCACCTTGCCCATGAGCGAGTTGGGCACGACTTCCTCGATCCGTCGGCCGAGGACGCCGGAGTCTGCGAACGGCCCGAGCGCGATGAAGCGTCGGTAGCCCTCGTTGAACCAGACGATGCGGTGCTCTCGGTCCAGCACGATCATTCCCATCACCGCTTCGGCAAACGTGGCAAACATGCGCTGCGCGGCGAGCTGGAGCACACCGCCAGGGTCGAGCGCGTCAGTGGAGTCGAGATCGGGCGTCATGGCGTCCGTCAAGTGTAAGCGCGGGCTGCCGTCTGCTTGCCATGTTGACCACACAGTCGCACCACCGTCCGCCCAACAAGACAGTTGTCTGGTTTCACGACCACCCAGACATGGCCGTATGTCAACCGCTCAGGACAGCACGACGGCCTCTTGGAGTCGCGCTGGAATGCACTCCCTCGCAGCCACGGCACTTTCAGCTGGTGGCATAGGCCTTGCAATCCATCGAACGGTTTGACCATAACTCAAGGAGACTTCCATGCCATCGAACACGCGCCGCCATGTGGCCGCGGTTGCCATCGCCGCGCTGCTGCCAAGCCTTTTTTCGCCAGCTTCCGCCCAGGCACCAAAGGAAATCCGGATCGCGCAGATCCACAGCCTCACTGGGCCGCTGGAGGCCTACGGCAAGCAGGCACAGACTGGCTTCCAACTGGGCCTTGAATACGCCACTGGCGGCACCATGGCCGTGGCCGGCCGCAAGCTCGTAGTGATCGAGCGCGACGACCAAGGCAAGCCCGACGTGGGCAAGAACTTGCTGGCCGCCGCCTACTCCGACGACAAAGCCGACATCGCGGTCGGCGCCACGTCGTCCGCCGTCGCGTTGGCCATGCTGCCGGTGGCGGAAGAATTCAAGAAGGTCTTCCTCGTCGAGACGGCGGTTGCCGACTCCATCACCGGCGAGCGCTGGAACAAATACGTCTTCCGCACCGCGCGCAACAGCTCGCAGGACGCGATCGCCAACGCCGTTGCGCTGGACAAAGACAACGTCCACATCGCCACGCTGGCGCAAGACTATGCATTCGGCCGCGACGGCATCAAGGCCTTTAAGGAGGCGCTGAAGAAGTCCCGTATCGTGCAAGAGGAATACCTGCCGATGACGACCACCGACTTCACTGCCGGCGCCCAGCGCATCATCCAGGCACTCAAGGACAAGCCCGGCCGCAAGATCATTTACGTCTACTGGGCCGGTGCGGGCAATCCCCTGAAGATCGCGGACATGGACCTCAAGCGCTACGGCATCGAGATCGCGGCGGGCGGCAACACACTCCAGGCAATGGTGGCCTACAAGCCGCTGGCTGGCATGGAAGGCGCAAGCTATTACTACTTCGGCCTGCCGAAGAACAAGGTCAACGATTGGTTGGTGTCCAACCACTACAGCCGCTACAAGGCTCCGCCGGACTTCTTCACGACCGACGGGTTCAATGCCGCTGTCGCGGTGGTCGAGGCACTCAAGCGCACCAACGGCGACACCAGCACCGGGAAGCTGATCGCCGCGATGGAGGGCATGAGTTTCGATTCGCCCAAGGGCACGATTTCGCTGCGCAAGGAAGACCACCAGGCAATGCAGCCGATGTACCACACGCGCATCAAGGACGACCCCGCGTTCGCCTGGGGCGTGCCGGAGTTGATCCGGGAAATCAAGCCCGAAGAGATGAGCATCCCGATCCGCAACCAGCGATAAGCGCTTTGCAAGAGGCGCCCCCGGCGCTTCTGAACCACCCCATTCGCAGGAACGGGCCCGGCCCGTAGGCGCATGCGGCATCGGCAAAAAACAAATAGTTAGGAGACTTGCAATGAAAGTTCACGCGCTTCTTGGCTTGGCCATGGCCATCTCGGCCCTGGCTACATCATCCCCGGCTCAAGCGGTTGTGGCCGCGCTCCCGTCCTTCAACGTAGACACCAGCCAGACCACGGTTTCCGGCATGTCCTCGGGTGGCTACATGGCCAGCCAGCTGGGCTATGCCTTCTCGGCCACCTTCAAGGGCGTTGGCGTGTTCACCGGTGGTCCGTACAGCTGCGGTGGGCACTATCCCGCCAGCAACTGCATGAGCAACGCCGTGGTCAGCGCCAGCATGATCAACACGATGCAGGCCGACATCAACAACTGGAGCGGCACGAGCATCGACGACAAGATCAATGTCACCAACCAGAAGGTTTTCCTGTGGGTAGGCAACAGTGACACGACTGTCGGCCCTAACGAGATGAACGCGGTCAAAACGTTGTACCAGAACAATGGCGTGGCGGCGGCCAACCTCGACTACATCAAGCGCGACAACACCGCCCATGTGATGCCAACCGATTTCGATGCGACGGGCAACAGCGCTTGCAACAACTCGGCCTCACCCTACATCAGCAACTGCGGCTTCGACGGAGCCAAGGCGGCGCTTAGCAAGTTCTACGGCGCGCTGAACGCGCGCAACGATGCGCCCTCGGCGGGCAACTATATCGAGTTCGACCAGAGCGTATTCATCAACAGCAATCCGGGCATGGCCGCCAACGGCTGGCTCTATGTACCGGCCAACTGCAGGGCAGGCGCCGTCTGCAAGCTCCATGTGGTCCTGCATGGCTGCGCGCAGAACTACGCCACTATCGGCGACAAGTACCTCAAGAGCACCGGCTATGCCCGTTGGGCCGATACCAACAGCATCATCGTGCTGTTTCCGCAGACCAAGAACGACGGCACCTATCGCACGACGGCGGCCAGCGGCTGGCTCGCCAACACCGGCGGCTGCTGGGACTGGCTCGGCTGGTACGGTTCGAACTTTGCGCAGAAGGCGGGCACGCAGATGTCCGCGATCAAGGCGATGGTGGACAAAGTGTCTGCAGGCGCAAGCGGCGGCGGCACGCTGCCCGCGCCGGTGGGTGTCAACACCTCGAACGCAAGCGCCAGCAGCATGACGATCGGTTGGGCCCTGGTCACTGGCGCCAGCGGCTACAGGGTCTACCGCGGCGGCGCCCTGGTCACCGCCTCGCCGGTCGCAGCCAGCCCTTACAACGACAGCGGTCTGTCTGCGGACACCACCTACAGCTGGACTGTGCGCGCCGTCGATGCCAACGGCGCCGAAGGCGCGGCCTCCGAACCCGCTTCGGGGACGACCACCCGCAGCGATGCCAGCTGCTACACGGCCTCCAACTTTGCCCACACGATGGCCGCCCGTGCCTATGCGAGCTACGGCTATGCCTTTGCTTACGGTTCCCAGCAGAACCTGGGCCTGTGGAGCAGCACGGTCATCACCACGCTGAAGCGGACCGGTTCCGGCTACTACGTGGTCGGTACCTGTCCTTGATCTGACCTGATAGAAGAACCATGCTTGAAACCAAGAATCTAACGATTCGCTTCGGCGGACACGTGGCGGTCAACGCCGTGTCCTGCAGCTTCGCACCGGGCACGCTGACCGCCATCGTCGGCCCCAATGGCGCCGGCAAGACGACCTATTTCAACCTGATCTCCGGCCAGTTGCCGGCCACCGAAGGCGAGGTGTGGCTGGACGGCGAGGACGTGAGCCGCTTGCCCGCACCGCTGCGCGCGCGGCGCGGGCTGGGCCGCGCTTTCCAACTCACACAACTGTTCCCGCATCTCACCGCGCAGGAGAACGTGCGACTCGCAGTGCAGGCGCGCGAGTCGGGCCGCCACGGCGGCGGCTTCGACCTCGCGCGCGTGTGGCTGGACAGGCGTGCCTGGATCGAGGAGGCGCAGTCCCTCCTTGAGACGGTGCGTCTGCTCGACAAGGCCAACGTGCTCGCCAGCACGCTGGCCCACGGCGACCAGCGCAAGCTCGAGGTCGCGCTCCTGATCGCCCTCGATCCCAAGGTCTATATGTTCGACGAGCCGACGGCGGGGATGAGCGTGGACGAAGTACCGGTGATCCTGGACCTCGTGCGGCAGCTCAAGCAGCGACGCGATTGCGCGGTCCTGCTGGTGGAACACAAGATGGACGTGGTGCGCGAGTTGGCCGACCGCGTCATCGTCCTGCACAACGGACAGTTGGCGGCACAAGGCGAGCCCAGTGCCGTGATGGCGTCGGCCGTCGTTCAACAAGCCTATCTCGGCGTCGTGCCACAGGAGCAGCTCGCATGACCGCCTTGCTGCATTTGAAGGAAGTCCACACGCACATCGGTGCCTATCACATCCTCCACGGCGTGAACCTGGAGGTGCAAGAGGGCGAAGTCACCATGCTCCTGGGCCGCAATGGTGCCGGCAAGACCACCACGCTGCGAACGATCCTGGGACTTTGGCGTGCCTCGCGCGGCGCGTTGCACTTCCGCGGCGCGCCGATCGGGGCACTGGCCACACCGGAGATCGCGCGGCTCGGCATTGCTTATGTGCCGGAAAACATGGGAATCTTCGCCGACCTGACGGTCAAGGAGAACCTCTTGCTCGCGGCGCGAGCGGCAGCCACCGCCGACGCGTTGGACAAAGCGCGTCTGGAGTGGGTCCTTTCGCTCTTTGCCGCACTGAAGAAGTTCTGGCTTTACCCGGCAGGAAAGCTCTCGGGTGGCCAGAAGCAGATGCTCGCGATCGCGCGCGCGATCATCGAGCCGCGCGATCTGCTGCTGATCGACGAGCCCAGCAAGGGGCTTGCGCCTGCGATGGTTCAGAACCTGATTGCTGCATTCGCCGAGCTGAAGCGGCAGCGCACGACGGTGCTGCTCGTGGAGCAGAACTTCGCAATGGCTAAGGCCATTGGCGACCACGTCGCCGTGATGGACAACGGGCGCATCGTGCACACGGGCGCGATGTCCGACCTGGCCGACAACGAAGCGCTGCAGCAGCGGCTGCTCGGTCTTTCTTTAGGAGTACACCAATGACCACCGCCACTTTACCCACGCCTTCGGCCGCAGTGCCGCAGGCGCGCTTCGACCTGCGGCCTTTGGCCCTGCTTGCATCACTGGCGGCCCTGGCGCTCCCTGCGGTCGGCCACCCCGGCACCTGGGTGACGCTGACCGTCGCCGGCCTGGCGATGGGCATGATCATTTTCCTCGTCGCGTCCGGCCTCACGCTGGTGTTCGGGCTGATGGATGTCCTGAACTTCGGTCACGGCGTGTTCATCGCCTTGGGTGCTTATGTCGCCATGACTACCATGCTGGCTCTGGGCGCCTGGGTCGGCAGCGAATCGCTGTGGCTGAACGCTGCCGCAGTGCTCGCCGCAATGCTCGCCGCCGCGGCAATCGTGGCGGTCTCCGGGCTCGTCTTCGAGCGGCTGCTGGTGCGCCCCGTCTACGGCATGCCGCTCAGGCAGATTCTGGTCACCATGGGCGGCCTGATCATCGGCGAGGAACTGATCAAGGTATTCTGGGGGCCCGACCAGCTGGCCGTGCCGCTGCCGCAGGCGCTGCGCGGTTCTTTCTCGTTCGGCGATGCGTCGGTCGAGAAGTACCGGCTGCTGGCGGTCGCTGTCGGCAGCCTCGTCTTCGCGGCGATGTTGTGGGTGCTGACCCGCACCAAGGTGGGCCTGCTCGTCCGTGCCGGCGTACAGGACCGCGAGATGGTCGAGGCGCTGGGCTACCGGATCCGGCGGCTCTTCATCGGCGTATTCGCCGCCGGTTCGGCACTGGCGGGCCTGGGTGGGGCGCTTTGGGCGCTGTACCAGCAGAGCGTCGTGCCGCAGATCGGCACTCAGGTGAACGTGCTGATCTTCACCGTCATCATCATCGGTGGACTCGGATCCACGTTCGGCTGCTTCGTGGGTGCCCTGATGGTGGGCCTGGTCGCCAACTACACCGGCTTTCTGATGCCCAAGCTCGCCCTCTTCTCCACCATCGCGCTGATGGTGGCCGTGCTGCTGTGGCGGCCGAACGGCCTCTATCCCGTCGGGCAGCATTGAGCGCAAGCACCATGATCAACCGACTGCTCTCCCACGACATGCCGCGCAGCCGCTTGCTTGCGCTCGCGCTGGTGCTCATTGCCCTCGCGCTGACTTTCGCGCCGTTGCTCTTTCCCGGCCACAAGGCGCTGGGCGTCGCCGCCAAGGCGCTCGTATTTATTCTGCTGGTGGCGAGCTACGACTTGCTGCTCGGCTATACCGGTGTGGTGAGTTTCGCGCACACCATGTTCTTCGGCATTGGCGCCTACGGCGTGGCGATCGCCAGCAGCCGCCTCGGCGCCGGCGCGAGTTCGATGCTCGTCGGGCTCGGGGCGGCGTTGTTGCTCTCGCTGCTGCTGTCACTGGCCATTGGCCTCTTCAGCCTGCGGGTGAAGGCGATCTTCTTCGCGATGATCACGCTGGCGGTTGCATCGGGCTTCCTGACGCTGGCCTCGCAGCTGAGCCACATCACGGGCGGTGAGGACGGGGTCAGCTTCCGCACCCCCGAATGGTTGTCTCCCTCGTTCGAACTCTTCGAGCAGCCGCTGCTCGGCGTGACGGTCGACGGGCGCGTGCTCACCTATTACCTCTTGCTCGTCGTGGTCGCGGCGAGCTTCCTCGCCCTCCTGCGCATCGTCAATTCGCCTTTCGGCCGCGTGCTGCAGGCCATCCGAGAGAACGACTTCCGGGCGGAGGCGCTCGGCTTCCGCACGGTGGCGTACCGCACCGTGTCAAACGTGCTCTCGGCGTTGTTCGCGACGCTCGCCGGCGCGCTGCTCGCGCTGTGGCTGCGCTACACCGGGCCGGACACCACGCTGTCCTTCGAGATCATGCTCGACGTGCTGCTCATCGTCGTGATCGGCGGCATGGGAACGATGTACGGCGCGGTGGTGGGCGCGGCGCTGTTCGTGCTGGCGCAGAACTACCTGCAGGATTTACTGAAGCTCGGCGGTTCGGTGCTGAGCGGGCTGCCGCTCCTGCCCCAGTTCGTATCACCGGACCGCTGGCTGCTGTGGCTGGGGATCCTGTTCGTGCTGTCCGTGTACCATTTCCCGAGCGGCATCGTTGGCCGGCTGCGCATGTCGCGGAGATCCGAGCCATGACGCCGACATCGCACTACCTCCGCTGCGAAGGGCGCGAACTGCATTACACCGAGTGGGCCGGGCCGAACGCTGCGAGCGACGCGGTGATCGCCTGGCACGGCTTCGCTCGTACGGGCCGCGACATGGACGACATCGCCGCGCAGCTGGCGCAACGCTACCGTGTGATCTGCCCCGACACGATCGGACGCGGCCTGTCGCAATGGAGCCCGGACCCTGCGAATGAATACACGTTGCCGTTCTATGTGCGGCTGGCCGCCTCGCTCGTCGACCAGCTTGGGCTGCCGCATTTCCACTGGCTCGGCACCTCGATGGGCGGTGCGATCGGCATCCTGGCCGCCGCCACGTCGCTCAGAGGCCGGCTGCGCCGGATGGTGATCAACGACATCGGCCCGTGTCCGGCTCCTGAGGCCGTCCAGCGCATCCTCACCTATGCCAGCCGACCGCCGACGTTCGGCAACGTGAGCGAACTCGAAGCGTACTTCCGCACTGTCTATGCGCCGTACGGTCACCTCTCTGAGGCGCAGTGGCGACGCCTCACAGAAACCTCGGTGCGCCGGTTGCCCGACGGCCGCGTCACGCCGCACTACGACCCGGCCATCTCGATGCAGTTGCAGTCAAGCAGTCCGGAAGGGCTGTGGCCAGCATGGGACAGCCTCGATCTGCCCGTGCTTTGCCTGCGTGGCGCGCACTCGGACCTTTTGCTGCCGGATGCTGCGGAGCAGATGCGCACGCGCGGACCGCTCGCGGTGGTGGTCGAGATCCAGGGATGCGGCCACGCGCCTGCGTTGAACACGCCGGAGCAGTTTGCGTTGGTCGAACGCTTCCTGGCCGGAGATGCGCGATTGCCGTAGGCTGCTCAGCCCAAAGGGGCTGGGTGCCATCGGGCCGCGCGGCAAGGGCGCAAGATGCCGCCGTTGTGGCTTCCTGCACCAGCACGGCCGCCGGGTTCCGGCATGGTTCGGGTTTTCTTGCTGACATACACACGTTGCTGATCGTTCCGCCCCCCGCGATCTGGTCGGTAGAGGCGGACGGCAGCAGCGGTGAACGAATCGCCGCACTCGCCACAGTCTGTACGGCCGCCGGACTGATCTACAGGCAGCGCTGCATGTGCATCTCGCACAATCCCGTCCGCACCGAATGCATCGCCGGGCGCAATCTCGTCAGCGCCTCGCCCCACCCTTAGCGCAGCACGGTGCCGCCAGCGCCCAGCAGCGTCACTTCCACAAAGGATGGGCCCAGGTGGCTCGAGGCGGTGTACCGGTAGTCGAGCTCTTCAAGGCTCTGGAGCTCGAAGCCTTCGAGTGCACGCACGTAGCCCTCGCGCGTGAGATTGCGGCCGGCGCGCCGTAAGCCTTCCACAATCACCCGGCCGGTCATGAAGCCCTCCAGGGCTTCGTAAGACAGGGCGTCCCCGCTGCCATGCCGGGCCATCACAGAGCGGAAGTTGCGCGCGGCGCGCGACGGGCCGCGTGGATGCGGCATCACCTGCGTGATCGCGATGCCGCGGACGTCGGTCTCTAGCAGCTCGGACAGTTTGGGCACCGATGTGACCGAGAGGACCCAGGGTGAAGGCAGCGCCGCCCGTGCTTGCGCCCTGTACTGCTTCATCAAGTCGGCCACCGTGCTCGGCGACGTGAACAGCAGCACGGCTTGGGGCGCAGCCTTCACGACCGTCGCGGCCATGCCCCGGCCCTCCCAGTTCTCCGCGGGGTGCGGAACGTCCGCCACCAACTGCGCTTGGAACCGCTGCGCCGCCTTCTGTGCAGCGGCCAGAGTGCTCATGCCGAACGCGTTGTCCTGGTAAACCACCGCCATGCGGCGTATGCCGATCGTCGAGAGATGCTCCACCATCTTCTCGACCTCATTGGAATAGGCCGTGCGGGTGTGGAAGAGGTAGCGGTTGTACACCCGAGCGCCGTCGGCGCCAGTCAGTGCCCCCACCGCCGGCAGCCGATACTCCTCGAGCAGCGGCATCGCGGCCAGCGTGATGCCGCTGCCGCCGATGCAAGCGAGTCCGAATACATCCGCACCCTGCCCGAACGCACGGACGTTCGCGAGTGCCCTGTCGATGACGTAGTTGTCCTCCCGGCGCACCACCGAGAGCTGGCGGCCATGCATGCCGCCTTGCGCATTCACTTGCGCGAAGCAAGCGAGCAGCCCGTCGGTATAGTTTCGGTAGAGGCTGCCCCAGACACTGTCAAAGCCGATGGTCTGACCGAACACCACCTTGTTGTCATAGACGCCTGGTTCGCTGCCGCGTGCAGCCACGATCCACGGCGCCGCGGCTGCCGCGGCTGCCGCGGCACAGAATGCTCGTCTCCGGACGGGGGTCATTCGTGTCGCCTGTGACTGATCGACGCACTCTTTCGAGAGAACCTGCCGCGGCTCAGACCCCACCGTGGCAGACGTACTTGGTTTCGAGGTACTCGTCGAGTCCGTACTTCGAACCCTCGCGCCCGACTCCCGACTCCTTGATGCCGCCAAACGGTGCTACCTCGTTGGAGATCAGACCCTCGTTGACGCCGACCATGCCGTACTCCAGCCGCTCGGCGACACGCCAGGCTCGGCGCACGTCGCGCGTGTAGAAGTAGGCCGCGAGACCGAAGGGCGTGTCATTGGCGAGCTGCACCGCCTCATCGTCGCTCGCGAACCGCATCAACGGTGCGACCGGCCCGAAGATCTCCTCGCGCACCACGGCCATCTCGCTCGTTACGTCAGCCAGGACCGTCGGCATGTAGAAGTTGCCCCCCAAGGCGTGCACAACACCGCCCGCGAGCACGCGTGCGCCCTGGCTTCGCGCCTCGTCGACCAGGCGACTGACTTTGGCCAGCGCGCGGCCATCGATCAGCGGCCCGATTTGCACCCCCGGCTCGACGCCGGCGCCGACCTTCAACTGCTCCACCGCACGAACCAGCCGCTCGGCGAAGGCATCGAACACGGCCTCATGCACCAGGAACCGGTTGGCGCAGACACAGGTCTGGCCCGCGTTGCGGTACTTGGAAGCGATCGCGCCCTGCACGGCGAGGTCCAGGTCGGCGTCGTCGAACACGATGAAAGGCGCGTTGCCGCCCAATTCCATCGAAACGCGCTTGACGGTGGTGGCACATTTGGCCATCAGCAGCTTGCCGACGGGCGTGGAGCCGGTGAACGAAAGCTTGCGCACGACCGGGCTGGCCGTGAGCGCTCCTCCGACAAGCGCCGGCCTCGCGGTGGTGACAACGTTGAGCACGCCGGCCGGAATGCCGGCACGCTGCGCCAGTTCGGCCAGCGCGAGGGCCGACAACGGCGTCGCCTCTGCCGGTTTCACGACCGAGGTGCAACCAGCGGCCAGTGCAGGCGCAACCTTGCGCGTGATCATCGCGATGGGGAAGTTCCACGGTGTGATGGCCGCGGTGACACCCACACCCTGCTTCATCACCATCAGACGACGGTCAGCGGTCGGTGCCGGAATCAGGTCGCCGTAGGCGCGCTTGCCCTCTTCCGCGAACCATTCGATGAACGAGGCGCCGTACCGCACCTCGCCCAGCGCTTCGGCGAGCGACTTGCCCTGCTCCAGCGTCATGAGCAGCGCGAGGTCCTGTTCCGCCACAAGCACGAGATCGTGCCAGCGGCGCAGCAAGGCGCTGCGCTCCTTCGCTGGCCGCGCCCGCCAGGCGGGCAGCGCGGCCTGGGCCGCGGCGATCGCGCGTTCGGTGTCAGCGGCGTCCATGTCGGGAACGGCCGCGATCGTTTCGCCGTTCGCCGGGTTGCGCACCTCGTGCGATGCCCCGTCCCGCGCGGCGACCCACTCGCCGCCGATGAACGCCAGGCGCTTCAGCAACGCCGTATCTTTCAACTGCACCATCAGAAAGCCTCTTCGTAGAGCGCGAGCGCGTCGGCAAGCGCCACGTCGCGCGGGTTGTTAACCAGCAGGCGCTGGACCTTGAGTGCGTCCTCCGCCAGCATCGGCAGGTCGCTGCGGTCTACGCCGACAGAGCGCAGGTTCTGCTCGAACGGCATCACAGCCACCAGCGCCGCCATGGCATCGACGAACGCCCGGGCGCCTTCGATGGGACCTTGGCCGGGCCGCGCCGTGCCGATGGCTTCGCCGAGCTGCGCGTAGAGCGGCGCCGCATGTTCCAGGTTGAAGCGCAGCACCGGCCGCAGCACCAGCGCGTTCGACAGGCCATGCGGCACGTGAAAATGGCCGCCCAGCGGATACGCCAGCGCATGCACCGCCGCCACTGGCGCGTTCGCGAACGCCATACCCGCCAGCAGCGAGCCAAGCAGCATGTGTTCGCGCGCCGTGCCGTTGCGCGGGTCTTCGAGCACCTTGCGCTGGTTGGCATACAGCAGCGCCAAAGCCTTGAGTGCCAGCGCATCCGACACCGGGTTCTTCTTGTGGCGCGAGGTGAAGGCCTCGATCGCGTGCACCATGGCATCGATTCCCGTCATTGCCGTCAGGCGGGGCGGCAGGCCCAACGTGAGGTGGCTGTCGAGCAGCGCGAAGTCAGGGTAGAGCATGGGAGAGACCACGCCCTTCTTCTCGGATGTCGGGGTGGTGACGATCGCGATTGGCGTCACTTCGGAGCCGGTCCCGGCGGTGGTCGGCACCTGCACAAGCGGCAGGCGCGGCCCCTGCGCCAGGCCGATGCCGTAGATGTCATGCAGCGCCGCCGGCGTCCGCGCCAGCAAGGCCACGAGCTTGGCGGTGTCCATCGAACTGCCGCCGCCGAAGCCCACGACGCCGTCGGCGCCCGCTTCGCGGGCGGCCAGCACGGCGGCGAGTACCCGCTCCTCGGGCGGATCGGGCAGCACGTCGGAATAAACGGTGGCGGCGATTCCCGCAGCCCTCAGGCTTTCCAGCGCGGGTGCCAGCAGACCAGCCTGCAGCAAGGGCTGGTCGGTGATGATGAAGAAATGGCGCACGCCGAGCCCGCGGGCGAGTTCGCCGAGGCGGCCAGAGCCACCCTGCTCGCAGACGATGCGCGGCGTGGTTTCGAAATTGAATCCGGTCATATGGGTTCTCTTGTCAGGCAGCGTGCGCCACGCCGCGTTCAGTGCACCAGACTTGGCCCAGCAGGTCTGGCGAATGCTTGTCGTCCGATTCGCTGAGCAGTACGGCCAGGCTGTCGCGCCACAGTTCAGCCTCCATCTGAGTCAGTCGGCGCGTTGGCCTGGGTCGCGGCTCGAACAGGGCGGAACGGTGATACAGGCCCGCCGCCATCCGGCGGGTTACGCACCTCCAGCATGCCGCCGTCGGCTGCGATCCACTGCCACCGATGAAGGCCTGCTGCTTGAGCAGGCCGCTGTCGCTCAACTTTTGTTGCATGGTGCCAGTGACTGCTCAACGGATGGCGACTGGATTGATGATCCCCTGCACGCCCCCGGTCATGCGCGACACGCCGAGCACGAACATGAACTCCCAGCCCTTGTCCTTGACCAGTTCGGAGGTGTCGATGTTCTCGAGGATGTAGATGCCGTGCTTTGGGATCAGGATCTGGTGGACCTCGAACACCCCTGCCCCCTTCTCGGCGGGGATCACCTCCAGGCCCCAGGTATCGGCGCCGACCGCCACCACCTGCTTGCTTGCGAGGTATTCGGCGCCGTCTTTGCCCAGGCCCGGTTCGACGGAGATGAAGCGCTTGTCGTCCTTGCCCACCAGCTGCAGCCAGCCGGTGTGGAACAGCACGACGTCGCCCTCTCGGATCTCGACCCCCTGCCGTCGCGCTTGCTCGTCGATCTCTTTGCGGTTGAACGTCGTGCCCTCCGGAACCGGGTTCTGGCCGAAGTACGCCGTCATGTCCAGCACGACACCGCGCGTGACGAAGGGCGGCAGCTTCTCGACCCCCAGCTTGCTCAGGCCGTTGGCCTGTACGAACTCGCTGTTCTTGTGGCAGTTGTAGTAGACGTTGTCGACGCCGATGTGACCGAGGCCATCGATCTGCGAGCCCGTGCCGACGTAGCCCATGTAGATGTCGTCGTTGTAGTTGGTCTTGGTCGGGCCCAAGCCGACGCCGCCGACCTGCCCGGGCTGGTTGATCGCCAGCGCCCAGCTGCGCGGGCCGTAAGCTGGCGTCTTGGAGTTGGTCTCGACGCCCAGCCGGTAGGTCTTGCCCGTCTTCACCAGCTTAGCGGCCTCGAGCGCCAGTTGAGGATTCAGCAGGTTGGCCGAGCCGATCTCATCGGCCGGACCGTATTTCGAACGGCACCATTCGTGCGCCGATGCACCGGCAGCGAGCGTCGCCAGGGCGAGCGCCGCAGCGAGGCGGGTCATTGCGGATATCGACATTACAGTCTCCTCTAGTGGGTTGCAGAACTCTCGCGGACGACGCCGCGCTCGATACGGAAGATGCGATCAACCAAGTCGGCCGAGTGCTTGTCATCCGATTCGCTCAGCAGGACCGTCAGGCCCTCGGTGCGCAGCTTCGCGATCACCTCTGTCAGGCGCCGCGATAGCACCGGCGCGACGCCCTCGAAGGGTTCGTCCAGCAGCAGCAGCTTGCGTCCCGGCATCAGCGCGCGCGCCAACGCCACCAGCTTCTGCTGGCCGCCGCTGAGCTGCAGCGCCTTGCGCTCGCGGTGCTCGAGCAGTTCGGGAATCAGCTCGTAGATCCATGCAAGGCGTCGTCTTGCGTCGCCCAGGCCGTTGGCCCAAGCCGGCAGCAAGATGTTTTCTTCGACGGTGAGCGACGGAATCAGCCGCCGGTCCTCCGGCAAGTAGCTGATGCCGTGCTCGGCGCGGGTGTGCGCTGGCAGCTGCGCCATCGACTCGCCGGCGCACGCCAGCGTTGCCGAACGTGAGGGCAGCAGTCCCATCACCGCGCGCATCAGCGTTGTCTTGCCGGCGCCGTTGCGGCCGATCAGCCCGGCCATGCTGCCTTGCGGCAACTGCAGCGTGACCTTGCGCAGGATGGGCGTGCCGGCGATGGCCACGTCCAATCCCTGGATGTCGAGGGCAAGCTCAGTCATGCGAGTGCCTCCTCGCGTGCCGAAGCCCGCTTGCCTACCACCAACTCCTGCACGCGTGGGTTGCCAAGTACCGCAGCCGGCGGCCCGTCGGCGATGATCTCGCCGCTGTAGAACGCCAGGATGCGCGAAACGTAGCGCTCCACCACTTCCATATCGTGCTCTACGAACAGCACCGTCACGCCGCTTTGCCTCACGGCGGCCATCACGGCATCCATCAAGGGGAATTTCTCGTCGGCGCTCACGCCACTGGTGGGCTCGTCCAGCAGCAGCATGCGCGGCTTCGAGACCAGGGCCATCGCGATGTCGACCAGCTTGCGCGCGCCCTGCGGCACGGCACTGGCCTCGCTGTCGGCGTAGTGCGCCACGCCGAAGGCCTGCAGGATGCGGCGGGCCTCGCGCACCGCCTCCGCAGTTTCGAAGTGCCGCAGCATGGAAGGCTGCGCTTCGTGGGCGGCCGCCAGCGCCATCAGCACGTTGTCCAGCACGGTGAGCTGGGGGAACAACTGCGCGACTTGGAACGATCGGGCCAGTCCGAGGCGGGTGATCTGGCGCGGCTTCATCCCGAGCACAGAGCGGCCCTCGTACAGGATGTCGCCCGAGGTGGCCGGCAGGTACCCGGTCACCATGTTGATGAACGTGGTCTTTCCGGCGCCGTTGGAGCCGATGACTCCGACGATCTCGCCGCGCTGGATGGTCACATCCAGCGAATTGGCAGCGACCACGGCACCGAAGGTGCGGGTGAGCTGGCGCGTTTCGAGCACACTCATGGGGACACCTCTTTCGTCACGGACGGAATCTCCGCAGGCACTGCGGCACGCCTACGGGACACCAGGCTCCACAAGCCTTTGGGCAAGAAAAGGATCAGCGCCAGCAGGACACTGCCCAGCGTGAGCTGCCACAGGTGCGGCGCCTCCTGAATGGCGAAGGTGCGCACCGCGGAGAACACGATGGCTGCCACGAACGGCGCCGCCACATGCGCCGTTCCGCCGAGCAAGGCCATGAAGACGAACTCGCCAGAGGTGGCCCAGAACGCCATGTCCGGATCCACGTGGCCCGTGGCGATCGCAATCAGGCCGCCGCCGAGGGCCGACAGCACGGCCGCGCCGCAGTAGTTCAGGTAGACAAGTCCGAACGGCGAGATGCCGAGGAAGTCAACCCGGATCTCGTTCTCGCGCACTGCCTCCGAGAGCCAGCCAAACCGCGAGCGCAACACGCGGTGGCAGACCAGGGCCGCAACGAGCGCGATCGCCAACGTGACCAGGAAGGCAACGCGTTTGGCCTGCGACGGATCCGGCTGGAAGCCAAGGTAGCTCGGGTTCGCGACGTTGAAGCCGTCGGTGGAGCCGAGCGCGCTGGACTTCACCAGCATGCCGTAGACAATCATCGACAACGCCATCGAAAGCATGGCGTAGAAGATGTCGCGGTAGCGCGCCACCATGATGCCGCACAGCGCGGCCATCATCAGCGAGGCCACCACGCCCAGCGCCAGCAGCACGATGGCATCCTGGATGCCCAGGTGCTTGGCGGCCAAGCCGGCAGCGTAGCCGCCGATGCAGTAGTACAGCGCCTGGCCGAAGGAGACGAGGCCGGCGCGCATTTGCAGCACCACCCCGAGAACCACCAGGCCTTTGGCAAAGGCCAGGGTGAGCAGGAAGCTCAACCAGTCGGGCCCCGCCCAGCCGAGGGCGGCAATCGACCCGGCCGCCAGCGGCAGCCCAAGTTCGGACTTGAATTTCATTTAGATCTTTCGGGGCTGCAGTTGGCCGAAGAGGCCCTGCGGCCGGAATGCGAGTACCAGGAACATCACGCCGTAGATCACGAACAACTCGATCTGCGGCGCCAGATGGACAGCGAAGGAACGGGCGAGACCGACCAGCACTGCGCCGACGGCGGCGCCGCCGATGCTGCCCAGGCCGCCCACCACCACCACGGCGAACGCCAGCACGATCACCTCGACACCGATGCCCGGTGTGACGGAAATGGCCGGTGCAGTGAGGGCCCCGGCAAGCGCACCGAGCATGGAGCCGATCGCGAAGGTGATGGCGAACATCAGATTGACGTTCACCCCCATTGCTGTGGCGATCTCGCGGTCGTGGATCACCGCTCGCAACATGCGCCCCTTGTCGGTACGGTTGAGCGCCCACCATGCAGCGGCGCCGACCACGAGCGAGATCGCCACCAGTGCGAGGTCGTAGTTGGCGAAGCGCAGCGAATCCGTGATCGAGCTCTGCCCGAGCAGACGGTAGGGCTGGTACGCCAGGTATGGGTTGACGCCCCACACCAGCTTCACCACGTCCTCCAGGATCAGCAGCAGCGCATACGTGACGATCACCATCAGGATCTCATCGCGGCCACGCAGGTGGCGCAGCAGCGCCTGCTCCACCAGCACGCCCACAGCCAGGCCGCCGACGATGGCACATCCGAACAGCAGCAGGTAGCTCCAGTACGGACTAGCCCCAGACTCGCCGGAGAAGTACCACCCCGTGAGCGAGGCGGCGCAATAGGCGCCGATCGCGTAGAAGCTGCCGTGTGCCATGTTGAGGATGCGCATCACCCCGTAGATCACCGTCAGGCCGGCCGCCACGAGGAACAGCCACGAGGCATAAATGGCGCCGTCGAAAACTATAGCCAGCAAGGTGCTCACGACGTGCGCTCCTTTGGCGGTGTCGGTGTGCACTTGGCACCGGGGAAGCCGGCCTTGATCCAGTCGGCAGGGCTCGTGCCATCGGGCGGCATCAGGCAGTCGCCCGGATAGTCCTTCACATTGATGATGCTGGCCTTGCGGGTCTTGGGGTCATAGTGGTATTCGCCGTAAGCCACCCCCTGTACAGCCTGATGGCCACCGGCGCGGCTCATACGCACCGTGCCGCTGGGCGATTCGAACGTGAGGCCCTTGAGACCCGCGAGCACCTGCTCCTGCGTCGGCATGGTGCCGGGCTTGCCCACCTTCTCCGCGGCCGCCTTCATGCCGAGGATCGCCTGCATCATCTTGAAGGCGGGGTAGGTCGGCTGCTCTTTGTGCGCGGCGCTGTAGGTCGTGCGCAGCCAGTCGGAAAGCGCGTTCTTCGGCGCGAAAGCGCCAAACGGGCCGCGGCCGCCGACGATCGTGCCGTTGGGCGCCTGGTCCTTGAAATGCTCAAAGCCGGTCTCGCCCGCCGTCAGCAGCGTCACACGCTTGTCGAACAGACCCCGCGCGCCGCCTTGCAGCACCAGCGCCTCCATGTCGCCGCCCCAGAAGCTGGAGTGGATCAGGTCGGGGTTGCTGACGGACAACGCGGAAATCTCGGCGCCGTACTGGCCCTGCCCCAGTTTCGGCCACTGCTCGGAAACGAACTTGATGTCCGGCTTGAGCTGCTTGAAAGCAAGGCTGAAGTCAGCCCAGGCATCCTGGCCCCAGGCATAGTTCTGCTGAATGCTGCCGACCGATCTCACGTTCGGCTTCGTCTCCACGATGTAACGGGCAGCGGCCACGTTGTCGACCACGGCGTCAAGGCCGGTGCGAAACACGTATTTCGGGTTCTTCAGCGTCTCGCTGAACAGGCGCGAGGTCCCGCAGTCGAAGAAAACCGTCGGGGTCTTGAGCTCCTCGGCCACCGGAGCAATCGCGAGGCAGTCACCCGAGGAGATGTAGCCAATCACCACGTCGACCTTCTGGCGCTGCACAAGGTTGCGGTATTCCTCCACCTGCTTGGTGGCGCCGCCGTTCTCATCGATCAACACCATCTCGACTTCGACGCCACTGATGCCTTTGGTGTTGTAGGGCGCTGGCAGGGCCCCCTTGTTCAGCGCGTCGACCACGAGCTTGGCGGCATTGGCCGCGGGCACTCCGAAAGGGCCCGCGGCGGCGCCCGACAGGAAGGTCGCCACGCCGATGCGGAACTTGCCGTTGTCGGCGGCGGCAGCCGGCAGCGCGAAGGCGGCGCCGGCGGTGACGAGCGCGAAGCTGCGAGCCAGGTGCGTGAGGGGGAACTTCAGGGTCACGTTGTCTCCTTGTGAGTTGTGTTGCTCACGAGGAATATTGCGAAGAGCGTGCCACACCGCGAAAGCGTTGCGGATCAAGGACTTAGGCCTAATTCGCTGAGATGTATTGCGCGGATTCCGCGCATTGCGGCGGTCGGGTCGCGCGGAAACCGCACATGCGGATCGGCCCCGCGGCCTTTGCGGAAGCGATGGTGCGTTGTCTACGGTGCCCCGGCAGCCCGCCTGCGCTCACGCACCAACTCCGGCGATGGCCGCAGTTGCTCCGCAGGGTAGACCCGCCACCGACCCAACATCACCCGGGCCGGCGGAAACCGGGTGTCGACCACAACCTCTCCGATCGCCTGTGCTTGCGCGATCTGGTGCGTTTCGCGGTCGATGCATGAGGCAAACCCGGGCGGATCCTCCGGCAATTCCAGGCAGAGCCCCTCCAGCGCTCCCACCACCTTCTCGACATCGAATGGCTTGCCGGCCTTGCCTACTGCGCGCGCAATGGCCAGGATCCCGGCGTAAGCGCCCTCTGCCGCATAAGTCGGATAGCGCCCCTCCGCCGCAAAAAAGTCGGCCATGAACTTCCGGTTGCGCGTCGTGTCGGGCCAGTTGTTGTGATGGCGCGCCGAGAGCACGAGATTGGGCGGCGCTTGGTCACCCAGCGCCATCAGCACGTCGTAGTTGCCGCCCGCATCAAAGTTGGCCATGGGCATCTTGCCGAGCAGTTCGCTGGAGTGGGCCTGCGCAAGGAAAGCGAGGAAGTCGCCTCCCCAAAGCCCAGTGACGATCACGTCCGGCCGCGAGCGCATCAGGGCCGTCAGGTACGCCGAATAGTCGGGCTCGTAGAGCTTGGGCCAGAGTTGTGCAACGACCTCATAGTTCGCGCCGCTGGCCGACAGGCTGCGTTGCAGGTCGGCCCACATGACGTGGCCATAGTCGTAATCCGGTCCCAGGAATGCCAGCCGCTTCCAGCCACGCTCGCGCTGCTGCTCGACCAGGTATTTCGCGCCCGCCGCCATCGAAGTGTAGGTGTCGTTCGAAACCCGAAAATAGTAGCGGTGAAAGTCTTCGATCGTGAGCCGCGAGGAGGCGTGGTCGGTGCCGACGAAGATCACCTTGCGCGCCCGCGACAGCCGGCTCACCGCCTGCGCCACACCGGAGCTCACCACCCCGCAGAGGAACTGCGCCTTGTCGTGATCGATGAACTGGCTGGCCAGCCGAACGCCATAGGCCGCTTTGGAGCGATCGTCCTCCACGATCACTCGCAGGCGCGGGCGCCAGTCGCGCATGGGCTCGGCATCCAGCTCGGCGAGCGCCAGCTTGATCGCCGCGATGCTGTCGCGGCCGTAGATCGCGGCCCGGCCCGCCAGCGGGTAGAGGCAACCAATGGTGATGTCGGCCTGCCCCGCAGGTGCCCCCAGTTCTACGCGGGCGTGGGCGCCGGCTGCAGCCAGGCAGGCCATGACCAGCGTGACGGCGCAGCGAAGCAGATCGCGAATCCTCACGGGCGGCCCTCCCCATCGATCCCGAGCCGCTGCAGCCGGCGCAGCAGCGCATGGCGTGAAATCCCCAGCAGCTCCGCGGTCCTGCCACGATGGCCCTGCGCGCGGGCCAGGGCATCGCGCAGCAGCTTCTCCTCCTCCACGGCCAGCTTCTGCTCGATGGCTGCCGAGCGGACCTCCCCACTATCCAGGTCGGTGGGCAGCTGCGAGCGCTCGATCACGCTGCCGGGATGGAGGATGGTGAGACGCTCGATGAGGTTCTTCAGTTCGCGCACGTTACCGGGCCATGTGTAGGCTGTCAGGCAGGCTCTCGCGTCGGGCGAGAAACGGATCGGCTCGCAGCGTTCGGACTTGGCATAGCGCGAGGCGAAATGATCTGCCAGTACCAGCACGTCGTCGTCGCGCTCCCGCAGGGCCGGTACCGCGATCGGCAGTACGTTCAAGCGGTAGTACAAGTCTTCGCGGAAGCAGCCCCGCGAAGCCTCGGAGGCCAGGTCGCGGTTGGTCGCGGCCACTACCCGGACGTCGGCGGTCATGCCACGGGTGCCACCCACTGGGCGATACTGACCGTCTTCCAGAAAGTGCAGCAGCTTGGCCTGCAGCGCCAGTGGCAGCTCACCGATCTCGTCCAGGAACAGCGTGCCGCCGTCCGCCAGCGCGACCAGTCCCACGCGCCGCTGCGTCGCTCCAGTGTAGGAACCCTTCTCCGCACCGAACAGCTCCGCCTCGATCAGTTGCTCCGGCAGCGAGGCGCAGTTCACTTCGACGAAGGGCCCTCCACTGCGCGCGCTCGCCGTGTGGATGGCGCGCGCTACCAGCGCCTTGCCGGTGCCGGACTCGCCCAGCACCAGCACGCGCTTGGCCTGGCTCGCCGCAATGCGGCTGATGGTCGCCGCCAGCGCACGAACCTGTGTACTGGTACCGATCACGCCGTCGTGAGCGGTCGATGCCTGCCGACGGTAATCGATCTCACTGGCCATGCGCGCCTTTTGCAGCGCGCCGCGGATCGTGTACAGCAATTCATCGAGCTCGAACGGCTTGGTCACATAGTCCGCTGCACCGGCCTTCACGGCCTTCACTGCCAGCCGCGTGTCGCTCGTTGCGGAGATCATGATCACAGGCAGCCCGGGTCGATCCGTGGCAAGCCGCGCGAGCACGTCCAACCCGCTCATGTCCGGCAGGTTCACGTCGAGCAACACGATGTCGGGCGCGCCTCGGCAGGCAGCATCCAATCCGCCGGCGCCGTCCACCGCGGTCGCGACGCCAAATCCCTCCTCTTCCAGCGCGAACACCAGTGCCTTCAGCACGCCGGGTTCGTCGTCGATCACGAGCACCTGTTTCAAAACCTATGTCTCCTCTTGCGGCATCGGCACGCGCAGCGTAACCACCGTGCCCGCGCCCACCTCACTCTCGATCGTGAGAGTGCAGTTATTCAACTCCGCCAATTGCCGGGAAATGCTGAGGCCCAGGCCCATGCCCTTCGGTCGCGTCGTGAAGAACGGGTCGCTCAGCTTCGCGAGCGCCTCGGGCGGCACCCCGCGACCCGTATCGCGGACCTCGAGCACGCCGAACCCGTCGCCGGCGCGCGCCGCACGCAGTGTGATCAGGCCTCCCGGCGGCGTGGCCTGGATCGCGTTGAGCACCAGGTTCAGCATGATCTGGATCAGATGGTCGGCGTCGACCCACAGGCGCAACTCGGAGTCGCCCTGGATCGCGAGTGACAGCCGCTGCACCTTCAGTTCGGCCTTCACCAAACCATCGACGCGGCGGAAAACCTCGCGCACCGGCGTCACAGCCGGCTCCGGAGGGCGCGGCTTGCCGAAATCCGAGAGGTCGCTCACCACGCGGGTGAGCCGGGTGACCTCGGTCTCCACGTCCTGCAGAAGCTGGTGCCGACGCGGATCGGCCTCACGCCGAGCGAGCGCCTGCACCGTCGTCTTGATGGCGGACAACGGGTTGCGCACCTCATGCGCAATGCCGGTGGCAAATTCGCCAAGCGAAGCGAGCCGCTGCGCGCGTGCCAATCGCGCGAACGTGTTGGAAAGGCCCTCAGCCATCGTGTTGAAGGCGCGCGAAACAGCCGAGATTTCATCGCGCCCCTGCTCCTGGATGCGGTGGTTCAGTTGGCCCGACGCGATGGCTTCGACCCCGCTCACAAGCCGTGCCACGCGGCCCTGCAGGTTGCGCGCGAGCTGGTAGAAAAGGAACACCAGGACGCTGGCGGTGCCGAGCACAACCACCAGCAGCACACGCCGCGCATTCTCGAAACGGCTGAGCAGCGCCGAGGGCTCGATCTGCAACATCGGTTGCCAGCCGGGCAACACCTCCGGGCCCGCGATCATGCGCTCGGCGGGGGTGACGCGCACGCCGACGGCGTTGAAATAGCCGGCCGGCGTTTTCAGGACTGGCTGGACGATGCCGGCCACCGAAGGCCCCCCCATCAGTTCAGTCAGCGACGAGAAGCGTACGTGCAGCGCAATGTCGACCCGGTGCCGCCCCTCAGCAGCTGGCAGGGGATGGCGCACCAGGAACCAGCCGGCGAGGCCATCGCCCGGGGCGGCCGGCCCGACCACCTCATTGCTGCCGAAGCGTGTGACCGGCAGCGAGGCAATCGAGAACGGTTGCTCGCTCCAGTAGGGCGGACCGGCGGCAGCCTGCCCGGGCACGAAATGGCGCAGGCGGCCGCCGTCTTCCAGCAGCAGGATGCCGTAAAGGTCCGGCAGGTCTGCCTCCAGCTGCAGCAGCCCATGCGCCTCCTCGCTGGCGTTGTTGATTTCGGCTCGCAGCAAGGCGGTCATGGCGGGGTGGCTGGCCAGGGTTTCCACCTGATAGCGACGTGCGTCGAGAAACGACTCCAGGCGCTTCGACATTGCCGTGAGCTGGACCGACAGCCGCTCGCCGACCAACTCGTCGATCAGCGCCTGCGCATACCGGTCGTACAGCAGGCCCACTGCGAGCGTCGGCACGATTCCCGCCACGAGCGAGATCGCGAGGTAGCGACTTACGACGCTGTTGCTGATGGCCATTCCGGAACTCGTGCCGCGTTAAAGACCCGTCCCGCGCCGGGGCTCACAAGGTCTGGCAACAGCAGAAGAGCGAGTTGGCGATCAATTCGCCCAATACGATGGCATGGCCGGTCGGTCCATCGCTGCTTCCGAAACCGGCGGCGAGCTCGGCCGTTAGGCGAGCGAGCTTCGCGCGCGCAGAGTGGTCTCATGCAAGTCTCCGTTGTCGTGCTTGGAAAGAATGCCTTCGCTGCCTAAGAGCAGCTGAATCACTGCGCGGATGGACCAACAGCGGGCATGCGGGGCTGGCCGATTGTTCGATGTTGTCTGCGTTATTGGAATAGGCAAGCTACCAAGTGCAAAGCCCGTGCCACGCCTACTCCCATGACACAGTCAAGAGCGGTGCCTCCGAGCAGGGTCTGGAGAATACGAAGAATGCGGCACCTGTGTCCAGTTCCATGGACATGGCGTTGTCTCGAATGTCCGGAATCATGGACACCTGTCGGATAGCAATACATCGCGCCCCACCGACAGCGCACCTCATCCGGCGAATCAGAGAGCCGCCGCATCATATATTTGACGGTCCGGCCACTACCAAGTTTCAGTTGACGCGTCAGAGCACAACTCCGGACGGTAACTCACATGACACACTGCTGCTCAGCATGGAGGGTGGACAGGGCGAGCAGCTTCATGGTCGCTGGTCGCCCTCAGGAGGTGGCACATCGATGATCAGGCCAGGCTCGAACGCCTGGTTCTCGATCCGGCCGCTCCAGTTCACGTACCCGCGCGGATTGCAGACCACTTGGCACGCATGGACTCGGTAGTCGAAGCTCTGATGCGTGTGGCCATGCACCCAGAGCATGGCCACCTCGAAGAAAGTGTCAGGAAGCTCGTTCACGAATGCGCCCGACATCAGTCGTCGGCGTAGCGCGGCGAAAGCGAGCCGCGGTGCGGCGCATGGTGCGTCACCACCACCGTGGGCCCGGCGAACGGTTCAGCGAGCTTGGCTTGCAGCCATGCCCGCTGCGCCTGGTGGATCCGCAGCGTGTCGCCGCCTGGAGCTTTCGGCCCTGCTTGTCCCGCCAGGTGCCGGGTTCGGCCGTCTCGTCAAGCGTCCGGATCAGTGCGTAGTCGTTCAGCAGGTTGGTCGCCTTCTTCATGGCCCACGCCACATCGCTGACCGGACCTTCGGGTGTCTCGATCGCGAGCGCGAAGTCGGTCCACAGCGTTGCGCCGAGGAAGCGCACGCCGTCGATCACCCGTTCGTCGCCATCGAGGAGGTACACGTGGCTGCCTTCGGCCGCGCTGCGTGCCTCGGCCAGGGTCGTGTCCAGCCGGCCGTCGTAGTACTCGTGGTTGCCGGGCACATAGAGCACGGGCTTACCTGGAAAGCGCTCCACCGCCCACTGGATGGCGCGCTTGGCGGGCGAATGGATGCCGCCCGCGAGGATCACAACGTCGAATTCGAGATCGGCCGCCGGCTCGCTTCGGGGTGTGTTTGTCTCAGCGCTGCCGAGACTTTTGGCGGCGTCGCTATCGCCCGCTCGAACAGTGCAAGCTTGAATTGCCGTTCGAGCTGTCGGCTGGACCACTTCTGCTGCTCGACGAGCTTCAGATAGAACTCGCGCTCTTCGCGCCGCTTGCGGCAGGCCAAGCAATGCGCGTTCCGGCCGCAAGGCAGGCGCTGGCCCACGCCCTCGCCCGGCAGCGCCGCGATCCTGAATGCGGGCACGACCTCAGTCCAGAGTGGCGCCGGACTGCTTCACCAGCTTCTGGTGCTTCACCAACTCGGACTGCAAGAAGGCTGGCGCCAGGTCAGGCCCGGTGTTCAGCACCGTGAGGCCTTGACCGGTAATGACATTTCTTGCTTCGGGCGACACCAAGGCCTCTTGCACCGCTGCGGCATAGCTGTCGGCCACCGGCTTGGGCAGTCCGGCTGGACCGATCAGCGCGATCCACGCGTCGAAGCTGTACCTGGGCACGCCCGATTCCATCATCGTCGGCACCTCGGGCAAGGCCGCGGAACGCGCCGGCGTCGATACCGCCAATGCGCGCAGCGTCCCGGCCTTGATCTGCGGGGCAACCTGCGAGATCGAAACGAATGCGAGCTGCACCTGGCCGCCCATCAGGTCGGTGATGAGCGGTCCGGTGCCGCGGTAGGGCACGTGCTTCATGTCGATGCCGGTCTCGCTCACCATCAGTTCCCCCGCCAGGTGGAGCACGCTCCCGTTGCCGGCGGACCCGTAGTTGAGCTTGCCGGGATTGCCCTTCGCATAGGCCAGCAGTTCCTTCACGCTCTTCACCGGAAGCGCGTTGTTCACCACCAGCACGACCGGCACGGTGGCCAGTACCGCGATGGGCGTGATGTCCTTCATGCTGTCGTAGGGAATCGTCTTGTAGATGCCTGGATTGATGACATGGTTGGACGACACCATGCCGAGCGTGAGCCCGTCCTTGGGTGCCTTCACGATCTGGGCCGTACCCTGAATGCCGCCGGCGCCGACGACGTTCTCCACCACGACCGGATGGCCGGTCGCGCGCCCGAAGGCCGGCGCGACCGCGCGGGCGACCGCATCGACCGTCGACCCCGCGGCGAGCGGAACGACGATCCGTATCGGCCGATCGGCATTCGAGGATTGCGCCGCGGCGAACAATGAAGTGGCAAGCAGCGCCGCCGCTAAAGAAAGGGAAATGGCTTCCCGGAGGGAATGTGCACGCATGGGTTTGTCTCTCTCGCTTTGTTGGAATTCATGGATGGCGCGCCTGAAGCTCGGCGAACGAAACGAGTTCGCCCGCAATCGCGCTGGCCGCCACCGTGGGCGGGCTGGCGAGCCAGACCTTTCCGGGGCCGCCCCGGCCGGGGAAGTTGCGGTTGATGGCACTCACGGTGACCTGGTCGGCGCGCACCGAACCACCCGGTCCGCAGTTGCCGCAAGCGCCGCAGGAGGGCTGAAGCATGCGGGCGCCTACGCGTTCGAACGCATCCATGTACCCCGCTGCAATGCAGTGGTCGCGCACCGCGGTGGTTCCGAACTGGAGATACAGCTCCACGCCGGGCGCCACTTTGAGCCCGCGGTCCGCCGCCCACCGGAGCACCGCGTGGTAGTGGTCGAAATCCTCGCGCTTGCCGGCCGTGCACGAGCCGCCGTAGGCGATGTCGATGCGCACCCGCTCGCCGAGCGCCATGAGCGGCAGGCCGTTGCCCGGATCGCCCGGTGCCGCGACCATGGGGGGAATCTGCGTGCAGTCGACGTGGAGCGTTCTGGCGTAGGCCGCGCCGTCGTCGCTGCGCATCCAGGGCTCGACTTCGAAGTCGATGCCGCGGCGCTCGCGCAGGAAGCGCACGGTCTCCGCATCGGGAGTGACCAGGCCGGTGAAGCCGCCGAGTTCCGCCGTCATGTTGGTGAGCGTGGCGCGCTCGTCAGTCGTCATGCGCCGCACCACCTCGCCCGTGAACTCGAACACCTTGCCGACACCGCCACCATCGCGCACGAAGGGCAGCGCCAGCAGATGCAGCACGACGTCTTTCGCGGTCACGCCCGGGACCAGCAAGCCATCGAGCACGATCTTCAGGGACTGCGGCACCGTCAGCCGCACCGCTCCCGTCACGAAGGCGTTCGCTATGTCCGTGGTTCCCACGCCGAAGGCCACGCACCCCAGCGCGCCGCTGTGCGGCGTGTGTGAATCCGTGCCCACCACCAGTTGGCCCGGCAGCGCATAGTGTTCCGCCACCATGGCGTGCGAAATGCCGGCCACGTTGGTGCCGTCGTCCTTCGCAGCCTGTTCTTCCGTCAGCGTGCGGTGCGAGCGCAAGCCATAGGCGGCAGCGAACTCGCGCTGCGCCTCGACCAAGCGATGCACATTCGGCACCAGGCCGCCACGTACGTGCGCGGGGCTCTCCGCGACATAGGACGTGTGGTCTTCGAAGACGACGATGGAACCGGCGTCGTGCAGCACCAGCGAACGGCCGAAGGTGGCGTGCAGCATGTGCGCGGCCATGCCGGTGTAGTACTCGTGGATGAAGCGCAGGTCCGCGCGCACGAAGGCACCGTCGCCCGGCGCGGGATGCGCCTGCGTCAGCTCGGTGGCAAGCGCATGGCGCGCCACGATTTTCTCGAACAGCGTGCGCGGGCGCGCGTCTTGCGCATCGGGCGGCACCGTGATGTCGCGCATGAACTGCTGGCCGAAGCGCAGCAGCCCGCCGCTCTTGAGAATCGCCGCGGCCAGCGCGTCGCGGCCGGCCACCAGGTCTTCGACCGGAATCGCCTCGCCCGCCCGGATGCGCGCGACCAGGCCGAAGTCGGTCGAGGTGAACAGGCCGATGTTGTCGGCGTTCTGCCGGTACAGGCGCTCGAAGCTTTCGGCGACGACCAGCCGCACGCCGGCCGCCTTCTCGGCGGTCGGGCTGTGCTCGCGCGACGAGCCCTTGCCATAGCGCCTGCCCGCGACCACGACCTCGATGCCCGACGCGCGGATGGCATCGGTGCCGATGGGGAATGCCTCGCCCGCCTTGAAGCCGGTGTAGGGATAGCGCCCCAGCTTGTCGTCGTAGTGCGTGAGGATCGGCAGCGGCGTGATCTCGTCGGTCGACACATCGTCACGCAACGGCGACGCGTCGGCGAGTTCGAGGGGTTCTCCCTGCAAACCCAGCTCGACCATGCGTGGGGAACAGCTCAGGAAGAGGATGCGCGGGTCGAACCGGAGGCTTTCTGCACTGGCGGCGGCTGGCGAGGAGGCTGGCATGGCCCGATGTTGGCCGGCCATCGCAGCGCCATAAAGCGCTCGCTCGGCACAGGGGATCTCGCCATCCGCGAGATCGGTGATTACCCTTGCAGGCTCTCGATGAGCGCCGCCACTGCGCGAGGCTGCGGCGTCTTGCGCAGGGCGTAGATGTTCAGGACGCGGTCGGCCCATTCTTCCGCGAGCGGGCGCCGGGCAAAGCGGTCGACTCCCGCATACGCCGTCACGGCACTTCGAGGCACCACCGCGATGCCCAGGCCTGCCTCCACCATGCGGCAGACGGCGTCGAAGCTGCTGACCGTCACCTTCGGGTTGAAGCGCCCGCCCAATGCTGCGGCGCGTTCGTTCAGGGACCGGTCCATCGCGCCGCCCTGGTGAACGCCCACCAAAGGAAATTCGAGCGCACGCGCGAACGTGATGGCCTCCAGGTCCGCCAGTTCATGCCCCGAGGGAAGCACCACGAGCAAGGGGTCGGAGGCGAAGCGCCAGGCATCCATGCCCGCCGGCACCGCGACATCGACGCCCACGCCGACATCGGCCCGGTCGTCCAGACAGGCGCGCAGCACGTCGCGCGTGTCTTCCTCGTGCAGCGCGACCTCCACGCCCGGGTATGCCTCCATGAAGCGGTGCAGGCGCTCGGGCAGGAACCCGATCACGGAAGACATGTTGGCATGTAGGCGCACCCTGCCCCGCACTTCGCCGCCTTCGCTCTGCACCTCGCGCAACAAGGCCTGAAGCTCGTCGTCGAGGCGTTCGCCCCGCGCCAGCACCAGCCGGCCTGCGTCGGTCAGCGCGATGCCGCGCGGCGAGCGCACGAGCAGCGGCGTCCCGAATGCATGCTCCAGATCCGCGATCCTGCGGCTCAAGGCCGAAGGTGCGATGTTCTCCGCGGCAGCGGCACGCACGATGGAGCCGGCGCGCGCCGCCGCCACGAACAACCTGATGCTGTAGGAATCAATTCGACGTGTCACGGGCTTGATCACTTGGTGGAATGCAAAGTGTGGCATAGAGGCTCCTCGGCCATGGCCGCATCGACATTGCCCAGCGGCTTGCGGATCGCTTCGGCGAAGTCGTGCGCCACCTTGTCGGTCGGCCCTCCGGCAGCGAGTGGCACCACGATGGTGATCGACTTGTCGGGGCACTCGGCGAACGCGGGAAGTGCGGCGAGGGCCGCCATCGCGATCGTGAACAGGCGCTTCATTGTTTGTCTCTCGGGATGTGAATCCCGGAATCTTGGGGACGGCCTGCCCTCTGCAGAAGACGCCCGGCCGTTAAGCCGTTCACTTCGGGTGAACGGCGCCAATGCTCGTCACACTCCACTGCCCTTCACCTCGCGCGGCGCGAGCCACCAGGTCGCCCAGGTCGGTATCAGGAGCGTGCCAGGCTGCTCGGCGACAGTTGCGAAAGCGCCTGCCGACGAAGAGAATGCCGCGCTGGCGCACGCGCGCCCGCCGCAAGCGAAGCTTGGATTCTCTTGAAGCGACCCGCAGCAGTATCGAAGGCAAGAATGACAAGAACCGATGTAAAGGCGCGTGCGCCCCTTCGCGGACCGAAGCGGCCAGCCACGCTGGCGGCTCTCTTCGCGGGATTCGCACCCGGTGTGATGGCCGGCAGCATCGCCACCGGCAACGAGGAGATCGAACTGCGTGTCGACCTGACGACACGCTACAACCTCGGCCGCCGTGTCGAACGCCAGGCCCCGGCGATCCTGCTCAACCAGAACGCCGACGACGGCGACCGGAATTTCGGCCGCAACAGCACCGTCAACAACCGCGTCGACCTGCTGTCCGAGATGGACTTCGTCTACCGCAAGCGTTTCGGCGCACGCGTGAGCGCATCCGGCTGGTACGACCAGGCTTACCGCGGTGGTTTCGACAACACCAGCGTCGGCACCTCGAACCATCTCAAGAACGGTACGCCGGCGACGGGCCTCAGCCCTTATGCCAAGCGCTACTACGCGGGCCCGTCGGGCGAATTTCTCGATGCCTTCGTGTTCGGTACTTTCGATCTCGGGGGTGTACCGGTCAGCGCGCGCGCCGGTCGCCATGTGGTGACCTGGGGGGAGGCGCTGCTTGGCGGTGGCGCGACCCACGGCGTGGGTTATGCGCAGTCACCCCTCGACGGCGCGAAGGCTTTGTCGAGCCCGGGCATCGAGGCCAAGGAACTCTTCCGTCCGCTGACGCAGCTGTCGACGTCGGTGCAGGCCACGCCCGAGCTGTCGTTCGCGGCGCAGTACTTCCTGAAATGGGAACAGTCGCGGGGAGCGGAGGCAGGCACCTACCTCGGCGCCGCGACGCCATGCAATTCGGCGGGGAATCGCTGATCCTCGGCAACACGCGCGTCTTGCGCGGCCGCGACATCACCCCGCGCGGCCGCGGCGACTGGGGCTTGGCGACGCGCTGGAGCCCGCAGTGGCTCGACGGCACCATGGGCTTCTATGTGCGCAACTTCTCCGATCGCCTGCCGCAGGTGATCCTCAATACGGGCACGAACGAATACCTGTTGGCCTTTGCCAGCGACATCAAGCTGTACGGTTTCAGCCTGGCCAAGGACATAGGGGGCGCAAGCGTCGGCTTCGACCTCAACTATCGGCGCAACATGCCGCTGTCGAGCGACGTTGCCACCGTTGCCTCGTCGGCGGGCTACCCGGCGCCCGGCCAGGTGCCCGGCGCGCGCGGCAACACCTGGCATGCGGTGCTCAACGCGATGGGCTCCACCGGACCGACTCCGCTGTTCGACTCCCTCGGTTGGTCGACCGAACTGACCTGGAACCGATGGGCATCGGTGACACAGGGTGCAAGCCTCTTCAAGGGCCGCGACGGCTACACCGAGATCGACCGCGTCGACAAGACGGCCATCGGCTTTGCGATCAACCTGACGCCGACCTGGTACCAGGTGCTGCCCGGTGCCAACCTGTCGATGCCGCTCAGCTACTCGCGCGGCCTGCGGGGCAACTCGGCGGTGACCGGCGGCGGCAACCAGGGTGCCGGCAGCTGGTCGGCAGGCCTCGCGCTCGACCTTTCCGGCCGGCACAGCCTTGAGCTGAAGTACGTCGGCTACTTCGGCAGGTACGTCACCGACGCCACGGGGGCGGCCTCGGTGGCCAACGGCGGCACGGCCCTGCTGAAGGACCGCGGTGCCGTCTTCTTCACTTTCAAAACGTCGCTATGAAGCATTGCCGCGAAGACAACAAGCCGTGAACTCTCCATTGAAGTCCCTGATCACTGCGGGCGCGTTGTGCCTGTGCTTCGCCTCGGCCCATGCGGCCGTATCGCCCGAAGAGGCAAAGCGCCTCGGCAACGAGCTTACCGGCACCGGCGCCCAGAAGGCCGGAAACAAGGAAGGCACGATCCCGGCCTACACCGGCGGACTGACGGCGGTGCCGGCCAGCTTTGACAAGAGCAGCAACCTGCGGCCCGATCCCTTCGCCGAAGAGAAGCCGCTGTTCTCGATCGATGCCGGGAACATGGACCGACACGCCGAGCGGCTGAGCGAAGGTGCGAAGGCACTGCTCAAGGCGCATCCCGACTTCCGCCTCGAGGTCTATCCGACCCATCGGACCGTGGCTTTCCCGAAGGCCATGCTCGACAACACGTTGGCGAACGCGACGCGTGCCAAGCTCACCGACGACGGCCTGGGTGCGACCGGCGCGCGCGGCGGCGTGCCCTTCCCGATTCCTGCCAATGGCAACGAGGTGATGCTGAACCACTTGCTGCGCTACCTTGGTGCCTCGCTCGCGATGCCGGAGTTCAGTTCCTACTTCGCCAACCGGGGTGGCACGGTGCAGCCGCTGGTGAAGGCCTCGTGGTTGATGGATTTTCCATACCACGACGACACCCGCGTGCCCGCATCGCCTCTCTACTACCGCTCACGTCTCGCTTTCACGTTTCCGCCGAATCAGGTGGGGAACGCGATCGTTCATCACGAGCCTGCCGACTATTCGTTCGATGAGCGGCGCTACTGGCTTTATCTGCCCGGCCAGCGCCGCGTGCGCCAGGCGCCGGAAATGGCCTACGACACGCCCAACGGCGGCACGGGAGGCATCTCGACCCAGGACGACGTTTACCTCTTCAACGGCAAGATGGATCGCTTCGATTGGAAGCTCGTCGGCAAGAAGGAGCTTTACGTTCCATACAACGCCTACCGCTTCATCTACAACACGAAGCCCGACGAGGTGTTCCTGCCGAAGTTCATCAACCCGCAAGTCGTGCGTTGGGAGCTGCACCGCGTGTGGTTGGTCGAGGCCACGCGCAAGCCGGGCGCCAGGCATGTGTACTCCCGCCGCACTTTCTACGTGGACGAGGACAGCTGGCACGTCCTGGCCAGCGACCAGTACGACGGCAAGGGCCAACTTTGGCGCGCTGGTTTCGCCTACCTGACCCAAGCTTATGACGCGGCCGCTCCGGTCTCGATCACTGCCGGGCACTACGACCTGGCGGAAGGGGCGTACTACGTGAACCTCTGGCCCGGCGCGTCCGGCATCCGCTTCCCAACTACACTGGAGCCCGATGGCAACTGGACGCCGGAAAGCCTCGCGGGCCAGGGCATCCGCTGAGTCCGTCGCCCGGTTGATGGCCTGTGGGAAACAGCACGGCGCGCCATGCGCCGCGACCCTCAGGGAAAAAAATCGTCATCTCGCCTGAGGACATCGAACAATGAAAAAAGCATTCGCAGCGGCACTCGCGTTCGCAGTTGCTTGCGCCGCGGCGCAGGGTCAAGAGCCCAAATTCGACCCCGAGACCGGCCTGCCGGCATCACCGGGGTTCGCCTTCCCCGCGGATGGACAGCTTGCGCCCTTCTGGGCCAAGCGCATCAGCGGCGACATCACCACCTCCGACGGCGTCAAGCTGCGCTACACCGCGCTGCTGCCCAAGGCGACGGGCAAATTCCCCGTGGCCCTGACCCTCAACGGTTATGACGCCGGCTCGATCGGCGGCTCGGCCTACCTGAAGAACCAGACCTCGATGTCCGTGGCCTTCGACAAGCGGCTCATCGAGGCCGGCTATGCGGTGATGGGCGTCAGCACCGCGGGCACCGGCTGCTCCGAAGGCCGCCTCGAATACACCCGGCCGCAGCTCGGCCGGCACGGCGCCGAAGCCGTCGAGTTTGCGGCCGCACAGGCCTGGTCCGACGGCAAGGTAGGCATGGTCGGCGCGTCCTACAGCGGGTCTTCTCAACTGGCAACCGCGCAGAACCGGCCACCGCATCTGCGCGCCATCGTGCCTGGCATGGTGTTGACGGACTACCGCGACGC
>Ga0182006_1000301_pt1 | contig 43124 bp, 45 predicted proteins | sample Sormic07211104_1_FD_123022 | JGI IMG/M metagenome (GOLD analysis project Ga0182006, IMG submission 123022) | Rhizosphere microbial communities from Sorghum bicolor, Mead, Nebraska, USA - 072115-104_1 MetaG | ecosystem: Host-associated > Plants > Roots > Rhizosphere | place: USA: Nebraska...
ATATCCCCGATGAAGAATCGGGGATGCCGCTTCCATCCCGTTTAGTTACAAAGGCTTGTGCTGATGAACTTGGTTTTTTAGGCAGCTCGCTGCAAAACGAAAATAGCAGCAAATATTGGCCACCTAAACCCGACTGGCGCGTAAAGCCCGGAATGAGGCACGAGTGAGGACTTGAAGCAAAGGCGGGACTGTATAAACCGAAGTGCTTGTGGCCTGCTTTCCGAAAAAAACATCGAAAATATTAAGGTTTTGGTGGAAAGGTGCTGTGGTATTTCATTATAGAGGTTCTGTCGGGCTGTTTGCTATATCCCCGATGAAGAATCGGGGATGCCGCTTCCATCCCGTTTAGTTACAAAGGCTTGTGCTGATGAACTTGGTTTTTTAGGCTGTTCGCTGCAAAGAGAAAATAGCAGCAAATATTGTCCACCTAAACTGCGCTACAAATATTCCTTGCCTCCATGACAAACAATTACTTAGGATTATTAATGTCTTTTTGCTTTTTTTCTCCGATTTTTTTAACGCTAAACGTAAAGTAGTGCTGATAGAGGTAACTGAAAAGCGCCATAAAAACTGAAACCAGTATTCTCGAAAGCATTGCCAAAGTTGGATAATCTCTTAAAAGTTCCAGCAAAAACTTTAATAAAACATAGTTGGCCAATATGTTTATGAACTGGAGGTTTAAAAACCTGAAAAGCTGAACCCTGCCCTTTAATTCGCTATGTGTAAATATGATATATTTATTGAGCAAAAAACTGGTTGGGATGGCAACGGCATAATCAACCAATAATGATGCGGTTTCTCTTTGAAGCACAATAACTCCAAAATTTACCTCTTCTGTTTTAAAAATAAAAAAGTAAGCAAAATAATAACTTAAAATTCCTAACAACAAAGTACCGCCACCAGTGGCCAGATACCTGAAATTATGTAGGGAAATGAATTTTTTAAAAGGCGGGTAAAAAAAATCTATTACGGCTAAAATTGCTGTACGCATTGAAAAAATATTAAAAGTTTCTAGGCCGAAATATTAACAATCGGTTTATCTCATATTAGTTTAAGGCGCAAAGGTAATTTTTTATATAGAATTTTGTAGAAACAAAAGATATCGAGATTTAATTGCTTTGGAGAAATTATACATTTTACTCGTTATTGGAGTAATATGCAGGTTGCGCAACAAAATCAATAACTGCACACCAGGTATAAGAGGGGTGGGGCTGTATGCTTACGCCAACGGTATTGAGCTTGTATTTTTGATCGAGTAAATTAAAACGGTGGCCAAGAGAAGGTACACCACAATCTAACAACAAATGGCAAACAATATCTAAACTGTTCGAGTAACCAAAATCGATATTTTCGCTCATGGCTTTATTGGGGAAGTACCTGGATAATCGTTTCGAAAATTTATCCCCGTTACTACTTTCATGCGTATCTAGATTATTCCTGTTTAAATCCTGCGCATGGCTCTGGCTTAACGAAGTTAATTTATCATCAGGATAAAACATCTGCAGGTTTTTTACGCCACGTAAATGTTTAAGTAAAGAAGTGTAGTAGGAATTGTTTCGGGTAATCCGGAGTTCATTGTAATTTCTGTACTTCCGCACTTTAGCATTGTAGTTATTGATGTAGTCTTCTAAAAATGTATAATAAAACTTTTCGCCATCAATGCGGATCAGGTTCATATACATCACAATATTTTTTTCTTCGTTGCTTAAATAAGAAGCGTTTGTTGCGGTATTGGCTTTGCGGAATTCGGCATCAGTCCATTTTTGAGCGTTAACCTGGCAGGAAAAAATGAAGAGCAAAAGGGTAGGTAGAAGTATTTTAAACATAGGAGGGTTTTCATGGATAACGTCATTTAATTTTTTTTATTTCTCTGCTGTTAAAAATAATCTCGCGTAAGCAATTAGTTACAGCCTTTATCTGATAAGGCAATATGAATATTCGTAATTTTAGTTTTAGAAAACGGCGATGAAAAGAATATTGATATTAGGCTGGTTATTAAATTTTGCGGTTTCTTTAAAGGCGCAGGTAGATACGGCAGCTTATAGAGCGGTTTCAAATCAGATAAAGAAAGAATTTGCCCCAGATAAACGGTCTGTTTATTTTAATATTCAGTTTAAAGGAGATACTGTTTTTGCAGAAAGTACCTCGGCGCAAGTACTTGAGGTGCTAAATAACCAAAGCAAAGATTTTAAGGGTTTCGTTAAGATCAATGCACTCCTTCCTTCAAACAAACTGGCCGGAATGGAATACGGATTAGCCAATCTTTCGGTCTGTAACAATAGGGCAGCCCCTCAAAATGCAGCAGAAATGATGACCCAGATGATTTTGGGTACCCCCGTTCAGGTATTAAAAAAACAAGGCGGTTACTATTTGGTACGCACACCCGATGGTTACTTATCATGGACTGATGCTACTGCTGTGAGTGTCATGAATAAGGCGGCTTTTGAGGAATGGAAAAAATCAAAACGGATTATTTTTACTTCCGAGTTTGGTCATGCTTTTAGCAAAGCGGATATGAACTCCCCACGTGTTTCCGATTTAGTAAATGGCAATATCTTAGTATTAACTGGCGAAGAAAAAGCTTATTATCAGGTTATTTTTCCTGATAAACGTATAGGCTACATTAAAAAATCTGATGCGATGTTGTTTTCGAGCTGGATAAACAGGCCTAATCCAAGTGCTGAAGCTATTTTGGCTACAGCAAAAACATTAATTGGCGTGCCCTATCTTTGGGGTGGTACATCGATCAAAGGGGTAGATTGTAGTGGTTTTACCAAAACAAGCTATTTCCTGAATGGAATTATTATTCCGAGAGATGCCTCGCAACAAGCTTTGGTTGGAGAAGATGTAGATATTTTAGAACAAGATTCGATTAGCCTTACTAAATGCCTTAAAAATTTAAAAGCTGGCGATCTATTGTTTTTTGCAGCGGCAAAATTGAAAGGAACATCTGGAGGAAGAATAACACATACCGCTATTTATATGGGCAATGGCGAGTTTATTCAGTCAGCTGGAATGGTTAGGATTAACAGTTTAAAACCAGATGCACCTAACTTTGATGAACGTGAAAGCAAAACCCTGGTGAGTGCTAAACGTTTTCTAAACCAGATTGGTGCCTTCGAAATTACAAGGGTAAATCGACATGCCTGGTATGAGGCCTCACCTTATTAACGGTTGGGTTGAAGCAGTGCTATTCAAGAAATTGTATCATAAAGATGATTTCACGCCAGATGATGTCATGTTGTCCAAAGGACTCCTACGGAGAGCCTGTCCAAACAGCTTAAAGCTTATTTAATAGGCCTTCAACAAGCTCAGGATGACAAATCTATATTTATGATACAACCTCAAGCTGAAACAGATGCTGTGGTTACAAACTTAAATAGGGGGAGGCTACAAAAACATACCACCAGATGCTTCAATGCGTTGTGCATTAATCCATCTCGCATCTTCAGTACATAAAAAGGCCACCACGCCACCAATATCATCAGGTAAACCTACCCGACCTAAGGCTGTATTCGAAGCGATTCCTGCATTTACTTGATCGTTATCGCGCACTACGCCACCACCAAAATCGGTTTCTATGGCGCCTGGTGCAACAATGTTCGATCTAATGCCCCTTGCACCCAATTCTTTTGCCTGGTATTTTGTTAAGGTTTCCATAGCACCTTTCATCGAGGCATAAGCTGCATAGCCAGGGGTAGCAAAACGTGCCAAACCAGTAGAAAGATTAATAATTCCACTGCCATCATTTAATAATGCTAAAGCCTTTTGGGTTAAAAAGAAAGCTCCTTTATAGTGGATGTTCACCAAAGTATCAAATTGTTCTTCGGTGGTTTCTGCAAATGAAGCATGAATGCCGATTCCTGCATTATTAACTAAAAAATCAAATTTTTCGGCATTAAAAACAGATTTTAATACTGTTGCAACTTCTGCGAAAAAAGCATCGAAAGTTTTAGTGTCGGCAACATTTAACTGTAATGCTGCAGCCTCAACCCCTAACTGTTTTATTTCGTTAACGGTATCTTCGGCTTCTTCTTTTTTGGATTGATAGGTAACAATTACCCCAATTCCTTTTGCTGCAATTTTTAAAGCAGCATTTTTTCCTAATCCGCGGCTACCACCGGTTACCAGGGCAATTTTATTTTGTGTTTCCATTTTCTTTTAATTTATTAAACAAAGTTAGATGGAAAACCGCTGTAAAAATGGTGATAGCTTAAGTAAAAATGGTGACTGTTTAAGTTTTATATGGTGACAATTTCCTTATTGGCGGCCAAAGACTGGAAATACGCCTCTCTGTATTGTTTGGGTGTTTGGCCAGAGAAGTGTTTAAAAAACTTGGTAAAGTTAGAAGGATCGTAGGTTAATGTCCTTGCAATTTCGGAAATAGGCATACTTACATTCTGTAACATCGATTTCGAAATTTCCATTAAACGTTCTTCAAAGAAATAACAAGGGGAGTGGCCTGTAGCCGATTTAATGGTATTGCTTAAGTGTGTGGGGTGAACGTGGATTAGCTCGGCAAAATCTCTTACTTCGAACATTTCAGTTGCCCTGCCCGATACCACATCGTCTAAATGTTTATCCAGTTCCTTCAAAAAATCGGCTGCGATTTCGTGTTGACGGGCAAAAAACTTCTGTGGGATTTTCATATTAAAGCGATTGCTGTTTAAACAAATATAATATTCGGATAATGAATATGAAATCCGAAACCTATGGTAATGATATTTTTGACCAAAGGATTACGCAGTATAAGGCAGCTTATGGCATTTATTTAATTTTTTTTCTACCTAACCACAATAGGCTATTGATAATCATTTTGTTCTGTATTTCGTTGCCGAAAGTATAAGAAAGCGTACTATTGGTTTTACCGTACTTATGCTCGTAATCGATATCATTATGCCCCATGTTTATATAAACCATTTTAAATTTTTTATTGCTCCAAACTACCGGATAATATCCACTACGCCATATTTCGTGCGCTTTTGGTCCTGTGCCCAAAGGAAAGCTAGATGAATCAATAGACAGTAAAATCTGGATGTCGGTATTTTTTCTTAAATCATTCTGCCAACGGTACCACTCATTGGGTTGTGCTTTAAAGGTATTGGGCAAGTTTTTGGTTACCGGGTGTTTCTTGTTTTCTATTTTAAGTATAGCTGATGTTGGCCGCCAGGTATTACTGCCATATTCACCCGACCCTAAAAAAGTCTGGTGATACCAGTCCCAGTTTTGATCGAAAGCCGATTTTGATAGGGCAAAAGCAGAGAAATGAAAACCCATCCAACCACCGCCATTTTCCATATATTTTTCAAAAACTTTGCGTTGTTCAGGATCTTCCGGACGGGTATCTAAAAACAGAACAACCTGATATTTAGCAAGGAACCCGGCATTTAAGTTATTCCAGTTTGCGGTAGAATCGTAGCTGAAATGATATTTTTCGGCCATTTTCGGGAACCACTTATTTGCTTCATGAACAAAACTGATGTGCGCCTGATCGTTTTTTGCCGTGTAAAAGGCAATTACATTGAATTTAGCACGGCTTTGTGCCTTTGTAAGGGCAAAGCTGAAAACAATAAATAAAATAGTAAGTATCGATTTTTGGGTGAAGTGCATTTGGCCAGATTATCTTACTAAATTAATTAAATGCTATTTAATTGAATTTGGCTCAAGTGATAATAAAGTCAAATTGTGGTTTTACAAACAGTTCAATCGATTGATAATATTATCCCAGTTTAAACACATGTAGTTTTTTCACAAATCTTTCCCGTTGGTACCAGTCATTATAAACCAGCTCTACCTGTTTCACTTCGAACGTGCCAAAGTTGAAATTTCTGTATTTTTCTAACAGATCAATCAAAGGTTCTTTGTTTTTTAATTCCGATCTGAAACGGATTACTGTAGCGTGTGCGGTTTGGATGGCATAACGTTTATCGATACTCTGTTGCAGGTCTGAATTTTTAAATGCTGCTCTTAAATCGTCTCTGATTTCGTTTAAGGTATCGGTTAAAAAACCTTGAATTAAAATGCAGGATGGCGATGCCGTAAGCCCTTTAAACTGAATCTTGAAACGCTGATGCCTGGCTAAAACCTGTTGAATGAGCTGAATGTAATCCTGAATATTGATATCCTTTAAAGCAAAGCCCTCATAACAGGAAATGATAGACATTAGGGTAACGTGTATGTCGGCATGCTGATAATAATATTGTTCAGGTTCAATGGCTTTTGCTTCAGTTAAAAACTGTTGGATTTTATCTTTTGTTGCAACATCTGGTCTGATTACCAAAGTAATTCCAAAACGCCGATCGGTATCTGAATCGATTAAATGATCTGTTTCATGATTTCCGGCAGCTATCTTTGCGATTGATTCGGTATAAAGTTTATGGTAATGCTCGGCTAAATTCATTTTTTTACACAAAAAAGTCGCAGGTTTAACCTGCGACTTGATAAAACGGTCGTCATCTCGACTGAAGCGTAGCGAAATGGATAGATCTACAAAGGCAGATTTAGCTTCGCTGAGCACTTCGTGGTTCTCGATTGCGTTGCACTCCGATCTAAATCAATGTTTGATGATTTTTAATCGCTATTTCAACGATTTTGAACTATATCTGAACTATCAGAATAATGATACTTTTTATACTAACAAAGTTTTCCAGCTTACTGCTGAGCCGATAATGTTTCCTAAATCGGCAATAGCTACACGTTCCTGCTCCATGCTATCGCGATGGCGGATGGTAACGGTGTTGTCTTCTAAACTCTGGTGATCAACCGTGATACAGAAAGGCGTACCAACAGCATCCTGACGGCGGTAACGTTTACCAATAGCATCTTTCTCTTCGTAAATACAGTTGAAATCAAATTTCAAGGTATCCATAATTTCGCGTGCTTTTTCTGGTAGACCATCTTTTTTGGTCAGTGGGAAAATGGCTACTTTATAAGGTGCCAAAGCTGGATGTAAACGCAATAACGTACGGCTATCCTGTTTATCATCGGTGCTTAAATCCTGCTCTTCAAAAGCATTAATCATGGTTAACAAGAACATACGGTCTAAACCGATAGAGGTTTCGATAACATACGGAACGTAGTTGCCATAAGGTTTACCTTCTTCATTTAAATCGTTATCGAAATATTGCATTTTTTTGCCAGAGTACTCCTGGTGTTGTGTTAAATCGAAATCGGTACGGCTATGGATACCTTCAACCTCTTTAAATCCAAACGGGAATTCGAATTCAATATCAGTTGCTGCATTGGCATAGTGTGCTAATTTAACGTGGTCGTGGTAACGGTATTTTTCGGGCGAAGTACCCAAAGCTTTGTGCCATTTCAAACGTGCTTCTTTCCAGTATTCGAACCATTTTTTGTCTTCACCCGGGCGCACAAAAAATTGCATTTCCATTTGCTCAAACTCACGCATACGCATAATAAACTGGCGGGCAATTACCTCATTTCTAAAAGCCTTACCAATCTGCGCAATACCGAAAGGAATTTTCATTCTTCCCGATTTTTGAACGTTTAAAAAGTTTACGAAAATACCCTGTGCTGTTTCCGGACGAAGATAAACTTCATCGCTACCTTCAGCCATTGCACCGAATTGGGTGCTAAACATCAGGTTAAACTGGCGTACATCAGTCCAGTTAGAAGTTTTAGAAATTGGGCAGATTACTTTATAATCAACAATTAAATCTTTTAGCTGTGCTAAATTTTCAGATTTCAGCGCTAGGTTCATTTCCACCTCAAGCGTTAAACCCTTTTTAACAAATCTCCAGCTTGCTTCCTCCACAAAAGGATATTTAGTGTGATCTAAAATCGTTTCCTCATCTTTAAATGTGGGTACCCAGCTCGCCTGACCTTCATCACTTAAGCCCAATATTTCTTGTTGAAATTCTTCGAATTTGGCTTTATTTTCTACACTGAAATTGGCCAGTTCCGAATATAGCTCATCAATTTTATTCTCCAATAACTGATCGGCACGGTAACGTTTTTTAGAATCCTTGTTATCGATCATTGGGTCGTTAAAACCATCAACGTGTCCGCTGGCTTTCCAAACTTTAGGATGCATAAAAATTGCAGAATCAATCCCGACAATGTTTTCATGCATTTGTACCATGGCTTTCCACCAATAGGTTTTAATGTTGTTTTTTAATTCAGCACCCAATTGGCCGTAATCGTAAACGGCACTTAAGCCATCATATATTTCGCTGCTCTGAAATACAAAACCGTATTCTTTAGCGTGTGATATTACATTTTTAAATTGTTCGTCGTTATTCTTTTGAGCCATAATGCAGCAAAGATAATAAAAAGGCGGAGGGTTTAAAGGTATAAGGTTTTGATCAAGCTAAAAAAACAATGCGATCGTCCTGCTGCCCTGAAGCGATGCGGAAAGCTACGAAGTAAACCGAGCTTTAAGCGAGCTCACCGAAGGTAATTTATTTCAGCATCATTCAAGGGAATCAGATACGTGACAGGTTAGCTTATATGTCTTTAAATCTCTTAGGTGATTCAAAATAATTAGGAAAGCAATAGTCGTGCTGGTCTGTTTCGGAGCTCCTGCTTTCCGCTTTATTCGTTACACTCGTGCTCGCTGCAATCAGGTTTAGGTGGGCTACTTTAGTGCTTCTATTTTCGTTTCGATAGCAGATTGCAGAAAAAAGATGATCAGCAGGAACCATGATAGCTAAACGATAAAAATCAATATAAATGACTGAGGTTTTTTATTGCAGTGATTTTTGAGAGGAATCGTCATTGCGAGAAGGCTTTTTCAGCCGACGAAGCAATCTTACAACGATCGCTACTAGTCTGCGCTTTAAGATTGCTTCGTCGTTCCTCCTCGCAATGACGATCTTTCTGTGGATTCTGTCAATGGTAGCGGAGTCGAAGGGTAGCAAAAGATATAGCAAGCAGCCTGGCCGAACCCTCCCCATAAAATGCTACAGCACCTTTACTAATCATTTGCATGATCTAATCAGGCCTAAATCAGCTATAAAAAAAATCGGTGCAACTAAATGTCGCACCGATTTTTAAAATTAAGAGAGTGATTAGGTTTTGCTGGCTTAAATGCTGATGTCCCTTTCCTCTTCAACACTTATTACGCCATCAATTTTTTTGATATCTGCAAGTTTATGATTGCCCGGAACAATTACGATTACACCAATCGAATCTAAAGCCTCGATATCTTTAACACCGATTTCCTTGAGTTCTTTAACTACTAAATCCATAGTGTCATCCTTTACAGATATTAACCATTTTGTTTTCATCTTATAATTTTTTCAATTGGACCAATTGGATCGATAGGGAATTTCGGATTAACTAAAATTGGGAGTTTATCAATCGGGAATCTATCAATTGGGTATTTTATCAATCTTGTTTTTGTAGGTGCCTGTACCAATCCGGCCCCTACATCTCTACCTGGTAAAGGTAATGCTTTTGCTGTTGAGGTTAATTTTCTCCATAAGTTAATTCCTCTCAAACCCGATGCCTGTGCCCATAGTGCGGCAATACCGGCAACATGTGGGGTAGCCATACTGGTTCCGTTCCAGCTTGCATACTTAGTAGGCAGTTTTGTAGAAGAATACACATTAACACCAGGAGCAGCAATATCTACAGCACCATAAGTTGGGTAAAGACCTCCGTTAGAAAAAGCCGCTACGTTCATATTTACATCTACAGCACCTACAGCCATTATTGATGGGCAATTTGCAGGGTGCATTACCTGTCTTACCGTGCCTGGCCTTGCCGAATCGTTTCCTGCAGCGGCAATAATTAAAGTACCTTGTGCTAAAGCACGGGCAGCAGCGGTTTCAAAAACAGCAGAATAGCCTGCTCCGGTTACAAAGCCCCTTAACGACATGCTTACCACATCGCAACGGTTAGCAATTGCCCAGTTAATGCCGGCAAGAATGCCTCCATCTCCACCAGAACCGCCATTGCTTAAAACTTTTCCGATATAAATACTGGCGGCGTAGGCAATACCGTATCTTTCTGTTGCCGATGGCGAGCTAGAAGGACCACAGGCAGTACCGGTACAGTGTGTACCATGGCCATGTCCATCCTGTGTGCTTTCTCCGCTAATAAAACTTTGATGAACAACGGGGCGGCCAGCAAAATCAGGGTGATGGAAATCAAATCCTGTATCCAATATGGCAACTTTAATACCTGCGCCATTATATGGATTGTACCTTAAAAAGCTGGTGGGTACCACATTAGTAGCTTTTAATCCCCAGGTGGCGCCAACAGATTCTACTTCCGATTCTTGCTCTTCATAGTTGTAATCTTCTGTTTCGGTTCCAACCAATACATTGGTCATTTGGTTTACCGCATCTCTGTAACCCTCTACATAATTTTGGGTACTTTCATCCAGCATTCCGATAGCATAAACTACCCTTTCTTTTTCTACAATCATTTCACTTTCGCCTAAACTGCTAATTGAATTTTCGATTTTTGGTTTTTCGTTTACGATAGCAATACCCAGCTTGTCTAGGATGATACCATCTGTTTTTGCGAGGTCTTTATCAGTGAAAAACTCGTTTTCAAATTCTAAAGAGCTTTTTAGGTTTAATCCGCTAATGGAATTAATCTGGTTAATAGAATCGGAGGTGTTGGATCCTTCTGGCAGTAGTACCAGGTATCTTCCTGTATACTCTACTTTTTCTTCTTTTTTCAATGTTTTTGACATGGTTTTAATGTTTTAGGTTTTGCCTACTCTATTCAGGATTTTCGGCTTGTTCCTTTGTGTTAAACAATACCCAAAATTGAAGTAGTTACCGTGAAAAAATGGCAGGTAAAACACTAAAAACCAGTAGTGAAAGCAACAAAATAAAAAGCAGTAAAAACAACAATAAAATATGGGGAAAACCCCATCTGTTATCTATAAAAGTTTTATCACATTTGGGAATAAAAGTTAACTTTAATATAAAACTCAAAAATTATGGAAATGCAACATCTACCTGGCTATGCTATCGCATTTTTAAGTGGGGTACTAGCATGTTATCTGTTACTAAAACTAATCGATCTTATGAAAACAAATGAAAGGCGGGGACGTCCAAATACGATGGATCCGACAATAATCCAACAAATGGTAGATAATTACCGCAACAACCATTTAGCAGCAATTAATAAAGTATTGGGAATAAACGATGCCCACTCTGTTTCTTTCGGTTTAAAAACCCTGAAAAAATTCATTGCTGATATCGAATTTTTTAGCAGAAAAGTAGACCCACGCATTGCTGATGGTGCATTGGGTATCCGTTTCTATTACGCGGCTTATCCAAAAGATAATGAATGGAATGGTTTTGAGGATAATAAATCGATAGGAAAAAATTATGCGCAAAAACATACACTTGTTATGATCCCTACTTTAAAAAAGAAGAGCAGTGATGGGAGCTACCAGGATTACGACTTTAATCCTTTAGACCGTACTACTTTCCTTTTAAAAGAAAGAGAAAAAGAGCAACCCATTATCTTAATGGCCATGAGTTCGGATAGTAGTAATAGTCAATCGCGTGAGGTAATGGCTCAAAACCATGGACAAACCATTCCACCAGCCGATTCAGCAATAGAAACTTATTAATATCTTAACGAAATGAGCGACTTCCAGAAATTTCTGAGCGACATTTTTCTCTGGATTGAAGGGGGGACTGCATTGATTGCGTTAGGCTACTTTAAGCAATTAAAGGGACAACATTGGAGGTATTTTATCTATTATCTGATCACTATTTTTATATGTGAAGTAATTGGGAAATGGGGAGGAGAATATATCAGCTTTTCAAAAACTAAATATTATAACTATATCGTTATCCCTTTCCAGTTTATCTTTTTTTACTGGCTTTATGCGGTAAAATCATTTAAGGATAAAAGACTATTTTGCATACTCGCTTTGTTGTACATCATTTCATTTACACTTAGTAGGTTATTCTTTAAAGAAAGTAAAGTATATTTTTCCTTTAGCTACACTTTTGGATGTTTACTCTTAATGTTTTTGGTTATCAAAGAATATTATAATCAGGTAAACTCAATCAACATTCTCAGCTTTCAGGAAAATAGAATGTTCTATATTAATTTGGGCGTAACCTTATTCTATATCGGTACATTACCTTTTCTTACGTTTTATTCGTTATTGAGGGCTTATATCCAAATCTGGAATATTTATTTCGATTATTTCCTGGTTTCGGGTATTGTAATGTATATATTATTCTCAATTTCATTTATATGGGGAAAACAGAGCTCTTAATTACAATTATTCTTTTTAACCTGTTTTTTGTGCTCTTTATAGTGGCCATCATGGTTTATATCAAAAAATATAAGGAACGGAAAAGAGAATATCTGAATGAAATTAAAATCACCAACGAAATACACCAAAAGGAACTTTTAACTACCCAGTTAGAAATACAACAGGCCACCATGCAGCAAATTGGCCGCGAATTACATGATAATATCGGGCAAAAATTAACATTGGTTAGTCTTTATACCCAACAATTGGTGCACGAAAACAAAGTGCCTCAGGCAAGTAATAGAATTGAGCAGATTTACCATATCATTAATTCATCATTACAGGACCTGAGGAGTTTGTCGAAAAACTTAACGAACGATAATATAAGTGAAAATGAAATTGTAACTTTAATACAGGAAGAAGTGAACAACCTCAATGCTTTGAAAAAATGTAAGGTAACCTTTCAATACAATTTCGAAAGTATAGATATGGAGTTTGTGAAAAAGAATGTATTATTAAGGATAACACAAGAATTTCTTCAAAACAGCTTAAAGCATGCACATTGTAGCAATATTAGAATCCAGTTAAACTCTTCTCCTGAAGTTTTTTTAGCATTAAAAATACAGGATGATGGAGTAGGATTTAATTATGGTAAAGTCACTTCTGATGGTATAGGATTAAAAAACATGAAGAAAAGAGCCGAAATTATCGGTGGACAATTTAATTTAGAAAGCAAACCCGGTTTAGGCACTACACTTACTATTATTTTAAATGGCCCGGCATGAAAAAAACTATAGTTATTGTTGATGATCATATTCTGATTGCAAAGGCACTTCAGGGCATTATAGATAATTTTGAAGCCTTTGAGGTGATGTATGTCTGTGAGAACGGAAAAGAGCTGATTAAAAACTTCGAAAACAGCAATAAAATCCCCGATATTTTACTTTTAGATATCAGTATGCCAATTATGGACGGTTTTGAAACCGTAACCTGGGTAACTACACACCATCCAGAGGTAAAAGTAATGGCCCTGAGTATGCAGGGTGAAGAAAAAAGTGTAATTAAAATGGTTAGCAACGGTGCCAAAGGTTACCTGTTAAAAAATGCGCATCCTGTAGAACTCGAAAACGCGCTTACAAAGTTGAATATTAACGGATTTTTTTACCCTGACTGGGCATCGAAAATCATTTTCTCCAGTCTAAATAAAAGTAAAGATGTTGAGATCAAAATTTCAGATCGGGAGAAAGAGTTTTTAAAATACATCGTTACAGAGCTTAATTATAAGGAAATAGCCGATAAAATGTTCTGCAGCCCAAGAACTGTTGAAAGCTATCGCGATCAGCTCTGCGAAAAACTCGAACTTAAAACCCGGGTTGGATTGGCTGTTTTTGCCATCAAAAATGGATTTGCTTAGCAAGCTGTTTAACTGTTTAAATTGTAAACTGGTTAATTGAGGTTTAGGAACTGCATTACAGTTAACCGATTTCAACAATTAACCAATTAACCTTACTTTTGAAGCATGAAATTCCATCATTTGCTATTTTTGGTTGTGGTTGCAGTTTTTACCTCGTGTAAACCAGAAGAAAAAAGCCATCAATATATTAAATTTAATACGCCAGCAGAATTATATCAGTTCCTAAAATGGTCGCCAGAAAACCGTTTTCCATTAATCAGTGCCCATCGTGGTGGTCCAATGCCAGGTTTTCCCGAAAACTGTATCGAAACATTCGATAATGCCACCACTTATAATCCGGTAATCATCGAGTTCGACATTGCTTACAGTAAAGATTCGGTAATGGTGATTATGCACGATGATAAGCTCGATCGTACTTCGACCGGAAAAGGGGCGATTGGCAATTATACCTATGAAGAATTGAAGGCTTTTAATCTTAAGGATGATGAGGGCAAAGAAACAAAGTTTAAAATCCCGACTTTAGATAGTGTATTAAGCTGGAGCAAAGGAAAAGTTTTATTAACCATCGATTTGAAAAAGGGTGTTTCTTATGCCAAAGTGATCGAAAAAGTAAGACAATATAAAGTAGAGAGCAATTCAATAATCATTACCTATACGGCCAATCAGGCCAGGGAGGTGCATCAATTGGCACCCGAACTCATGATTTCAGCCTCTGTTCAAAAGAAAGCAGAATTGAAACGTTTAAATAGCCTGGGTATTCCCAATAACCGTATTGTAGCTTTTGTTGGTGTTTCTGCCCCAGATAAAGAATTGTATCAATACCTGCACAATAAGGGCATTACCACTATTTTAGGTACCATGGGGAACATCGATAAAAGTGCCATGGCTAGTCCGGTAAAAAATGTTTATTATCATTTGGTTAACAATGGTGCAGATATTTTATCGGGCGATAATTTACCGCAGGCATCAGAAGAACTGGATAAGTTTAGGTATAATAAAAAAGTAAGTTCAGCGCATATAAACTAACCACAGATGGAAAGGATGAACACAGACCGGTTTAACCAATTATAAAATCTGTGTTTATCTGTGCAAATCTGAGGTAAAAAACATAAAATGAGTATTTCAGTTAAAAACCTTTCTAAACATTACGATAAGCAAAAGGCGGTCGATTCGATTAGCTTTGAAGCCAGGCCAGGTCGTATTTTGGGTTTTCTTGGACCTAACGGCGCTGGTAAATCTACTACCATGCGTATGCTTACCGGTTATTTGGAACCTACATCTGGTGAGGCTGAAATTTCTGGTAAAAGCATGCTGTCTGATGCCATTGAAGCTAAAAAGCATATTGGCTATCTCCCTGAGAATACGCCGCTTTATACGGATATGTACGTAAAGGAATTTTTAAATTTTGTTGGCCAAACGTATAAACTTACCAATTTACCTGCGCGGATTGATGAGGTCATCAAAATGGTCGGTTTAATACCCGAGCAGCATAAAAAAATCGGTATGTTATCCAAAGGGTACCGTCAAAGGGTAGGCCTGGCCCAGGCGATAATCCATAACCCGGAGGTACTTATTTTAGATGAACCTACATCAGGCTTAGATCCAAACCAACTGGTTGATATCAGGCAATTGATCAAAACATTGGGAGCGGCTAAAACGGTCGTCATCTCCACGCACATTATGCAGGAGGTTGAAGCCATTTGTGATGACATTATCATCATCTGCAAGGGTAAAATTGTAGCTAACAACTCACTTGAAGGTTTGAAAAAAGCTCACCAACAACAATCATTAGAGGATATTTTCAGAAAACTTACCGCTTAATTTCATGTCTGGCTCAAAAATCGCAGTTTTACTCGTTGCCCTTTTATTTTCAGGTCCCATACTATTAAATGCTCAAAATAGTACTAACATTGGCATCGCTGCAGAAATTGGTTTACCATCAGGTAACTTTTCCAATCTTTCAGGAATTGGCCTGGGTGCATCTGTAAAAGCTGATCTTCCTGTTGCAGAAAATTTGGCGTTAACATTAAATGTAGGTTTTATGAACTTTTTTGGTCGGCGGAATCAACTTTTCAATGTTCAGGATTTAACTTACATACCCGCTAAAGCTGGCTTGAAAAACCAGCTGGGAGAAAGCTTTTATGCCGAAGGGCAGTTAGGTGCAGCATTGCCTTTAAATAAAAATCAGAAAACCTTATTTGCCTGGTCGCCCGGCATAGGCAATCAATTCAAACTTTCAGGAGGAGATAAACTCGATTTAGGCATCCGATATGAAGCGTGGACAGGGAAGAATAATACGATTGGCTTGAACAGATCTGATACAAAAGGATTTGTGGGAATAAGATTTGCCTATGTTTTTGGGCTGTAAAACAATTGTAGTGTTTAATTGTTTGGTTTATTGGTCAAAAAAATACAATACTCCTAAACCTTATAACTTAATACAACGTTTTAGAATAAATTATTTTTTGATTAACACTCAGTTAGTCAGTGTTTTGTGCTTTAAAATTTCTTTTTCAGGTTTTATTTGTAACGTTTTTGGCATCATGATTGTCTAAAATCCGAAATAATTAACGAACAATAAATAAAAATCACATGAAAAAAGTATTACTATCTTTATTAATGGTTGCAGGCTTGGGCTTTGCAGCTTCAGCTCAAACAGAAGGAGCGGTTCAAAAACTAAGCATTGGTGCTGAATTTGGTTTACCGACAGAAAAAAATTCAAATACCTTAATTGTAGGAGGTTCGTTGCAGTACGAACATCCAGTGGCTAAGGATTTAAATTTAACGGGTTCAGCTGGTTATTTATCATTAATGGCTACAGGAGATGCAAAAGATTTTTTAAAGTCTATTGGGGCAAAAACGAGTTATGGTGTTATCCCATTAAAAGCTGGTGCTAAATACTATTTTGGTGGTAACTTTTATGGCGCTGGCGAATTAGGTGCAGCAATTAGCACTGAAACAGGTGGTAGTACTTTATTTGCAGTTGCACCAACTTTAGGCGCATCATTTTCTGTTGCCGATAAATCTAGTTTAGATTTCGGTTTACGTTACGAAAATTGGTCAGGAAATGGCGGTTCTACAGGCTTTATTGGCTTACGTGCTGCCTTTGCTTTCGGTTTATAGTATTAGACCATAATTTATTCCAAAGCCCTCAAGAAATTGGGGGCTTTGTTGTTTATCAGCTATTTAAGGTTTCATTGGTTACAAAATAATTTTAACTATCAAGTTAGTTTGTTTATCATTGTACTGTTTTTGCTTGATAGGCGAAGACACGGAAACTAAAAAATAATTTTCAAAAAAACTCTCAAAAAAATCAGATGAAAAAACTAGTATTATCTTTATTAATAGTTGCAGGTTTAGGCTTTGCAGCTTCAGCTCAAACAAACAAACCTGTAATTTTTGGCGTGAAGGCAGGGGTAGCCTTCCCAAACATGACCATCTCATCAGGAAACGCATCGGTAAGTTTCGATGCAAAAACATCTTATTATGTTGGCGGTACGGCCGAATTTGTATTATCTGATGTAATTTCAATTCAACCCGGTTTAACTTTTATAAACAAAGGAACAAAACTGGCCAATGGTGATATTGATTTCGAAGATAACGATATTAACACTACTGACGAGGCAACATTAAACTTTAAATATCTGGAGTTACCGGTAAACTTATTGGCAAATTTTAAAGTAGGAAGCGCTGGTAAGGTATTTCTAGGTGCAGGACCTTATTTTGCGTATGCATTAAGTGCAAATGGTAAATATGGCTCGATAAAAGAAGATATTAAATTTGGTGAGGCAGAATCAGAATTTAAACGGACCGATTTCGGTCTAAACTTTTTAGCTGGTTACCAATTAAACAATGGTTTTAATATTCATGCAGGCTACGGATTGGGGCTAAGCAGTATAGCAGATACAGATCTTTCGGATGATATTACCTTTAAAAATAAAGTCTTCTCAGTTGGTGTAGGTTTTTCTTTCTAAACCGAACCAAGACATAGTGAAGCCCCGAAGTTAATTTGGGGCTTTTTTTGTAAACAATGATTTCTATTGAGATGGGAATCCTTGTTTAAATTTAATTGTAAATATTACTGATTTAATAATACATTCATTTAATCAATTCCTTTTAAATTTGCAGGAATAAATGGTTAACTTCGGCGTTTTAATAGCACATGTACGCAGTTTTTAAACGCGAGTTATTCAGTTTCTTAAGTTCGATGGTTGCTTATATTACCATCGGCATTTTTCTATTGGTTTCTGGTCTGTTACTTTGGTTTTTTCCTGATACTTCAATACTTGATTATGGTTATGCCGAACTTGATGGTTTTTTCAGTCTGGTTCCTTATCTTTTCATGTTTCTTATTCCGGCCATTACCATGCGTTCTTTTGCCGAAGAGCGGAGAGAGGGAACTTATGAGCTTTTAATTACCCGGCCCATCCAAATCTGGCAGATTGTTGTAGCAAAGTACTTAGCAAGTTTGGTTCTGGTATTATTTGCCCTAATCCCAACCTTAATTTATTACTACAGCATTTCAAAACTGGGTTTTCCTGAAGGAAATATCGATTCAGGATCGGTTATTGGCTCTTATATCGGTTTATTTTTATTGGGTGCTGCCTTTACATCCATGGGCATTTTCTCATCTGCGTTGACTAAAAACCAGGTGATTGCTTTTGTGATCAGTGCAGCTTTATGTGCGTTTGCTTTTTTAGGTTTTGATTACAGCAGTCAGCTTGCTGCATTTCAAAGTGTGGAGCACACCATCAGCAATTTAGGGATTAATCAACATTATACTTCGATAAGCCGTGGTGTTTTAGATACCAGAGATCTGATTTACTTTATTACGTTTTCTGTGCTGTTTTTATTGGTTACCAAAATAATAATGGGAGGGAAACGATAATGAAGCTGAAGAATAAATGGCTTAATGCCATCATCGTTATAGCCGCGTTAATGATTTTAAATATCGTGGGGCAATACACTTTTCATCGTTTTGATTTTACTGCTGATAAACGTTTTACGCTGAGCGAAAAAACAAAAAGCTTACTGCAGAAAAATGAAAAGCCGGTAATCATAACTGTGTTTTTAGCGGGAGAGTTACCACCTGCTTTTAAAAGGTTGCAGGCTGCGGTGTCGGATATTTTAGCTGATTATCAGGCTTATGCTAAGACAGAAGTTAAGGTAGTTTTTGTTGACCCTTTAGCAGGGCTGAATCAGGCTGATCAAGATACCGTAATCAATAATTTGTACGAAAGTGGCATAGAAGCAACCAGCTTAAGTGTTAAAACTGAAAGTGGATTAACGCAGAAGCTCGTATTTCCAATGGCCATGATGGAAAGCGATGGCAAGGAATTTCCTGTTAAACTCTTCCAGAATTTAGATACCCGCGGAAATTACGAAGACAATATAAACCGCTCAATTGAAAACCTGGAATATCTTTTTACTTCGAGTTTAAAGAAAGTGCTTTCTGGTGATAATCCCCGCATTGGCTTTTCAGAATCAAATGGCGAACTTTCCGATTTACAATTGGCTGATGCCATTCATACCCTATCTAGCAGTTATCTGGTTGGCCGTATTGATTTAAACAGTATCGATAAAGCAGGGCTTGATAAATTGAAAATGTTGATTATTGCAAAACCCAAAAAGCCTTTTACCGAAACGGAGAAATACAAAATCAATTACTTCGTAATGAACGGGGGGCGAGTACTTTGGAGTATTGATCAGGTAAATGCCGAATTGGATAGTTTACGGGGAAAAAGCGGGCAGATGGCTGTTAACAGGAATTTGAACCTCGATGATATGCTTTTTATGTATGGTGCAAGGATTAATTATAATATTATTGCTGATCCGGCAAACAGTGCAGAAATTCCGGTTTCTACAGGTGTTGTAGGTGGGCAAAACCAGATGCAATTGGTTCCCTGGATTTATTACCCGATTTTATTGCCCGATACTGCAGAAAGCGTTGTAAAAAAACTGGATGGCGTGAAATCTGAATTTCCAAGCACAGTAGATACTATTGGGGTTAAAGGTGTAAAGAAATCATACATTTTGGCTACATCTCCTTACAATAAGGTGTATAATTTGCCGAAATTGTTTAGCTTGCAGATGGTAAGCGAGCAGTTAGATCCACGGTCTTTCCAAAGTAGACCACAGCACGTGAGTTTAATGTTAGAAGGTAATTTTCCATCGGTTTTTGCCGGGCGGCCCTTACCCGCTACCATTACGCAACCTTACACCCTGGAAAGTGTAAGCAAACCGGCTAAAATGATTGTGATAGGAGATGGCGATATTTTTAAAAACCAGGTATCGGAGCAAAATGGAACGCCCTTTCCGCTAGGTTTCGACCGTTATTCGCAGCGTACTTTTGGTAATAAGGCCTTATTGCTCAATATTGTTGATTATTTTACGGATAACGACAACTTAATTGCGCTACGAAATAAAGAAGTAAAGATTAGATTGTTGGATAAAGCCAAAATTAAGCTCGAAAAAACGAAATGGCAATTTATAAATGTGGTGGCACCCTTGCTATTGTTAATATTCTTTGCGATTTTTCAACATTATCACCGCAAATACAAGTACGCTAAATAATTTTTATATTTTTGAAGAAGACTAAATAATATCATGAGATTTATTGTATCCACATCAACTCTATTAAAACACTTACAAACCGTAAATGGTGCATCAAGCAGCAGTACGGTTTTGCCTATATTAGAAAATTTTCTCTTCGAAATTAAAGATGGAAACTTAACTATCTCTGCTACCGATCTGCAAACCAGCATGACAACCGCTTTGGCTGTAGAATCAAAAGAAGAAGGTAAAGTAGCTGTTCCATCTAAAATTTTATTAGATACCCTTAAAACATTGCCAGATCAGCCCATCGCATTTAATATCGATGATAGTACTTTTGCGATCGAGATCAGTGCCGGAGATGGTAAGTATAAATTAAGTGGTGAAAATGGAGATGATTTTCCGAAGATTCCAGTAGTGGAAAACGCGTCTTCTGTAAACTTACCTGCGTCAGTTTTAACTGAAGCCATTACAAAAACTATTTTTGCTGTAAGTAATGATGAGTTGCGCCCGGCTATGACAGGTGTATTCTGTCAGTTATCCCCTCAGCACATTACCTTTGTAGCTACAGATGCACATAAGCTGGTGAGGTACCGCCGCATGGATAGCAAGGCAGATAAAGCAACATCATTTATTCTCCCTAAAAAGGCTTTAACACTTTTGAAGGCTGCTTTACCTTCTACTGATATTAATGTATCAGTAGATTATAATGCAACAAGCGCTTTCTTTAAGTTCGAAAATATCAATTTAGTGTGTCGTTTAATAGACGAGCGCTATCCAGATTATGAGGCGGTAATTCCAACCAATAACCCTAACAAACTAATTATCGACAGAAGTTTGTTTTTAAATACACTTCGCAGGGTTGTAATTTTTGCGAATAAAACGACACATCAGGTAAGGCTGAAAATTAGTGGAAGTGAATTAAATATTTCTTCAGAAGATTTAGATTTTGCTAACGAAGCACACGAGCGTTTAAGTTGCCAATATGATGGCGAAGACCTTGAAATAGGCTTTAATGCACGCTTTTTGATCGAGATGTTGAGTAATTTAAGCGGTGATGAAGTTACTTTAGAACTTTCGACACCAAATAGAGCAGGACTTTTAATTCCGCAGACCAATGATGAAAATGAAGATGTTTTAATGTTGGTAATGCCTGTGATGTTAAATAATAGTTATTAAGAAAAAAAAACTAATTTATTAGTTTTGATAAGAAAGTGGCTTGGTTTTTGACCGAGCCATTTTTGTTTACAATCAACTAACACAACCAATGACAATCTATAACAATCTCTCGAAATCACTGATTTTGCTCATTGTCTTATGTAGTATGGGCCTATCATCCTGTAAAAAGGACAACCCGGATGAAGTAGTAAAAGGCCAGGCCAAGGTAAAAATGGTCAATGCAGCGCAGGCCAATGTGTATCAGGATGTTTATTTAGATAATAAAAAACTAACTACTGCTGCTTTAGCCTTTGGCGAAACCAGCGATTATGTAAAAATACCTTCTGGTAATAGAAACGTTTCTTATGCCGGCACAAATAATACAACTACTGATACCTCTTTAAACTTTACACCATCTATTACTTACACTACTTTTTTGGTTACCAATAAAAAAGGGGAGCTGGAAATAGTAAGTTATGAAGATAATTTAAGTAATTCGGAGACAGCCAAAGCAAAAATCAAACTGATTAACCTGACACCTAATTTTGCCACTGGCATAAATGTTATGGTACAGGGTGGTACCCAGTTTGTTAATGGACTGGCTTTTAAAGAAGCATCGAACTATTTTGCGGTAGATACCGGCATAAATTTAAGGTATTCGGTAGTAGGCTCTGGTAATGTTAAAACCATTCAAAGTACAGCTTTAGAAGGGGGAAAGATATATACCATTTGGTTTAGTGGCACTACTGCTGCAACACTGGAAGCTCATATCATTACCGATAATTAATTTCAAAGTTTAATATGCTTTCTGCTATCTTTACGTTTTATTAGCATCAGCGATTAATTATGAAAAACAAAGTATTGTTTCCTAAAATATTTCTTCTCCTTATACTTGCCGTTTTAATCAGCTCATGCATCAAAAACAATAATTTAATTGAAGGCGATGCTAAAGTTCGATATTTCCAATCAGCAGTAACCGATACTACACAAAACTTTTTCTTAAATGGGATCCAATCGGGTGCTTCAACAACGTATGGCTCAAATAGTAATTATGTTGTTATTGCAGGGGATTCAACCTATGCCATTGCCTCTAGAAATATAAACACTGGGGTGGATGTAGCAAATACAAGTTTTAAGTTTGGTATTGGTGCTAATTATTCGATTTTTTATACGCGCACGACAGCTACAAGCCCACCAGTATTAAAGGTCTATCAAGATGATGTAAAACAGGACCTTAATGTAGTAACGCTGAATTTTTTAAACTTAGGCTATACGTTAGGTTCAGATGTGATTATTAAGGATGATGGAGGTGCTTTTACAGAATTCGTTGCTAAATATGGCGAAAAATCGACTCATAAAGTTACTTTAAGTAAATCTACGCATATTTCTTTTGCCCTTCAAGCCCCAATTGCGACCCAACCACTAGTTAAAACCTTAGATTCTGCCGCTACAGATGCAACGAAATCAGTAGCTATATCGAAAGGATTGGTTTACTATGTATTGTTGGACGGATCAAAAAAAGGAGAACTGCAAATGCGCTTAGTTTCTACCAACTAATTTTATTGCAATATATTAGCATTTAATCCCTTTGATATTCATACTTTTGCCCAAAATTAGATAAATGGAACTACTACAGCAGCTTATAGATTTTATTCTTCATATAGACGTACATTTAGCTGAAATTGTTAACGAATACCGTACCTGGACTTACCTCATTTTATTCCTGATCATTTTTGCCGAAACTGGTTTTGTTGTAACACCGTTCCTTCCTGGCGATTCGTTGCTATTTGCAATGGGTGCTTTAATTGCTGGCGAACATGAAACCGGCTTAAATATCTGGATCATGCTTGTTATTTTAATTGTGGCAGCAATTTTAGGAAATACAGTTAACTATAAACTTGGCAGTGTTTTAGGTGCAGGTGTATTTAAAGAAAAAAATAAGATTTTGAAGCTTAAATATTATCATCAATCTCACGAATTTTTTGAGAAACATGGTGGTAAGGCCATTATGTTGAGCCGATTTCTTCCAATTTTCAGAACCATTGCACCATTTGTAGCCGGTATTGCCAAAATGCCATTCGGTCGTTTTACCTATTATAACATTATTGGTGGAGTAGCCTGGATATTTGCTTTATTGTTAGGTGGTTATTTATTAGGACAAATTCCGGTAATTAAAAACAACTTCGAACTGGTTATTATTTTTATTGCTGTGGTAACCTTTGTTCCCGCTATCTGGGCAGCCATCAGAAGCCGTTTTCAACCTAAAAAGATTGAGGCAATAATTGAAGGAGAGGATATAAAGGCATAATTATAGTTCCCTACCAATTAGGGAACCATTTTGATATTTTCTTTCTATAGCTTCACTTTCTATTTTCTCATCAGGTAATAAAGCTGTTTTAATGAGGTTTTTAAGTACTGGCTGACCCGCGTCAACCCAGGCAGAGTACCAGAACGATCCTGTTTTTAATATGGCAGCACGCATTTGCTTTTCTACCATGTTATTCATTTTAGTATGATAGGCTTTTGAGTAAGCTATAGCGTATTGTTTCAACACAGTATTATTTCTTTCAGAAAAGCTATACTTTTTGTCAGAAGGAAATGATGCGCTCAGTTCAGCTTCAAAAGTTAGTACGGTATCAACCAAACTGTGCGTATGCTTAAGTATTTTCCAGATTTCTTGTAGTGGGTTTTCTATATACGCTGCTTTACCAACAACAAAATTATAATGAGTTGAAAACAATTCGGGTAAACGGCTTTCCCAAAAGGCATGTATACCTACCTGGTTGGTGAGTTGACCATTATGATTGGCAGTAGTGTGTAAAGGAACATGTGCATCGCCAATGTAATGGCCCAGGTCTGCAGAATATTTTAGGATTTTTACCGAATCACGCATTTTGAAGGCTTTAACTAGACCATAATAACTACGTTGTATTTGCCAGGGGATAATACCATTAGTGTTAAGTTTTTTTAGGCCGTATTTAACCAGGGCATCATCCCATTTTTCGGGGATACTATCGATATTTTTCTCATAGTTCTCCACATCGAGGTAATGCCGTGGTGCTTCAAGCGTATCAGCATACCTACGTTTGTCTGGGTCAACGGCATGTTCGGTAATGTATTTGATATTCTTTTTATAAAAACCGATCATATCAGAAGGCAAAGTGAAAACAGCAAGGTTGTTTATCCTTTGATGTGCAAAGAACCCCCAAGAGGTGCAAAGAAATATAGGGATGATTAACGCGGTTAAAATCGTTAATCTTTTCATATAACCTAAGGTAAAAAAAAATCTTTATAACTCAAAGGGTGTAGAAGTTAAAAATTATGCCTCTTCCATTTTTTTCATATCAAGCTTTTTCATCTTCATAACAGCGTCCATTACTCTTTTTGCTCTTTCGGGCGTTTCCATTAGCTCGCCAATGTTTGATGGAACAATTTGCCATGAAAGTCCGAATTTATCCTTTAACCACCCGCAAACGCTCTCTGTGCCCCCGTCGTTTACGAAAGTATCCCAATAATAATCTATTTCTTCCTGACTGTCGCAGTTTACCATAAGAGAAATAGCTTCATCGAATTTAAACTGTGGACCGCCATTAAGGCCCATAAATTTATTTCCGTTTAATTCGAAAGTAACAACCATAGGAGTAACCTGCGTAATTTTGGAATCTTTAAAAACTGTACAATAGTATTTTGCTGCTGCTTCGGCTTGTCCGTCAAACCAAAGACATGTTACAAGTGGTTTTGCCATTTTATATAATTATTTTGTGTTACCACAAGTTAGGCAAGTTTTTTAGTCTGTGTAAGGTTTAAAAGTGACGATTTAAGGGGGCGATTTGGACAATAATCTGCTCTTAAGCTCTTGGCTAAGCCCCAAATTGTGCTAAATGGTGGTCCAGGTGTTTATAAAACATATTGTTCCACTCCGTTTTTGCTAAGGGGCCAAACGAATGTGATTCTTTCCCGTCGAAATGGATTTCGCCAAGTTTTTGGGTTTGATTGATGTAATTGATTAAACGGGTTTTCTCTTTCTCGAAATCCTTTTCACCTTTAATAATAAACTGTGGTGCCGTCTGATTATTTTTAGGATATGGTTTCTCGTTTACTACTTTGCTTTTAACTAATTTTTTCAGGATAAACTTCATTATTGGCCCTGGTTTTGGATGAATATCATCGTAAACCATCTCGTAAGTTACATTGCAATGTGCCAGCATCTGTGCAACATTCATTTTACCCCAAAGTTGAGAGGTAGTGGGGGTCAGTTTGTTAATTCTTTCAATAATTTCGCTAGTTACGGCGGGTTGGAAAATGTTCTTCATGGTTGTTTAGTTGCCAATAAATCTATTAAATGATTGCCAGTATTTATCTCTGTAAATTTCGTAGGATATCTGAAACCTGTCGGCATATTTTATAATGATCTGGTGCATTATTTTCGAGGGTTTCCTAAATTCTTTGCAGGCGTAAAAGATCTCTCTTATGCCATTGGCGGTCTCTCTGCCAATGTTTAAATATCCATCTATATCTTTTAATAATATTAAGATTTCATCTTCCAGATCATTTAATTGATCATATTCGTCTTTAGCGGGTAAACCATTTCCGTCAGGAGAAAATTTAATTTCAATATTTAAAATCCATGGGTGCGACGCTTTATCCTCCCATGATAATAAATCGGTATTTACAACAGCAATCAATGGATTTCCACTTTCTAGCTCAGCTTCCAGCATGTTATAGCTATCATTTTCAGTACTGTGCCTTGTACCATCGTATTTTTCTATAAATTCTTTTTCACGCCAGATCAAAAAATCTTTTAATTTTTCTATCGGAATGAGTTCTTTTTGCAGTTGTTCTTTTCCAACTATCTTTAAACGATCAATCGTAGTTGCGAAGTTCAGCTCTCCCAGGTAATTATCAAGAAAAATGTATACACCGTTAGTGATCGCCTTTGAATTTTGTTCGTTCAAATCGTCATGAACAATGGTTACATCTATTTCATCCGGAGAGTCTGGATGCTCGGTATAATAAAAATTTAAATTCTCTTTATTAAACTGAAAATTTCCCATACTTATGTTTACATTTTCTATAGCTAAGGGTGATTTTAGTGCGGTAAAGGTCCAACCCTCAATTTTTGGTGCGGCAGCAACAAGTTCTTCTACAAAAACGATATTTTTAATATTCCCATCAGCCGTAAGAACCAACTCAGCGGTCGTATCATTGATCATCCCTGTTAAAAAGAAATAACCATCTTTCAATTTGGCCAATTTAGGTGAAAGCTTATTGAAGAAGTCCTTTTCAAAATCTCCATGGGTTTTAACCACCCTGAAAAAATCTTGTTCATTTTTCTTGAACCAGATCCAGAAATCTTCATTTGATTTTATAGCTTCTTCTTTTTGTCCAAATAATTTTTTTAATAAACTCATCTTTAATAATAAATCTTAATTCCTCAACATTTTAAATGAAAACCAGCCCAATAGTGCGATAATCACTGCCATTAATACCCAAAGCCATACTTTGTTTTCAAATAGTGGTTTTTCTATTTTAACGGAATAGGCAGGGTTTTGCTGTTCTGTTCCAATGTTTACGCCGGTTAAATTATTTGGGATTTTACTTTCAAATTTTTCAATTTCATAAACCGGACCTGTAGCTTTTTCATTGCCATAATATAAGGCGTATTCATCTTCTGGTTCGTCAAACCGGGCAATAATTTCATAAATGTTTCCTTTTAACTGTAAGCCGCTTAAACGTAACGGCTTATTGTCGTTATTTTGGATGGTAATTTTTAATCTGGATGTAATGGTATTAGCGAAATTGAATGCTTGCTCTTCCAGAGAACTTATCGTGCCTTCATAGAGATTTGCATAATTGTACTGAATGCCTTTGTCGGTTTTAAAACTATCTGTTGCATATTCTATTTTGATGGACCGGTAGAAATCGAAATCGCTTTGTGCATTCAACCTTAGATACGATAGCGGAACCGGATTGGCCAAGGTTATATCAATAACTGTTTCCTTTTTGGATACGTCGTTTTTAAGATCGAAAGATTGATACTTAACCCCCTGATAGGTTCCTTTTATGGTATCTGTTTTCGAAATTTTTGCTTCCAATAATTCGGGCTGTATTGGACTTTTTACCGCAATCCTAAAATATTGATATTTCGAATCAGGAAAATTCAATTTGGTAAATTGGTAATCTGTATCGTTGTTCTTGATCGAAAGAATTCGATAGTCGGTGAAGATCGAAAACCACTCTTTATTATCGTTACTGCCTTCGAGGGTAACTTTCCAATCGAAGTTTTCTTGCTTAAAAGCCAAATTAATCTGGTTGATTAAATTTATTCCAGGCGATTGAAAAGTATAATAATAACCATTTGGCTTGGCACTTTGGTTAATCTGTTTAAATGCAATATCATTTGTAGTTACCTTATCGGCAAGCTGTTTTAACAGGTAAGGAACTTCTATGGTATCTTTTCCCTTGATGCCAAAAATCCTTAAATCTTCGAAACCTGCATTTGCTTTTTTATATAAATCATCTGGCAGTGCCATTTTATGCCAAACGGAATTAACACCGGTTATACTCCGCTTAAATTTGTAAGTATTGGTTTGTGCATTTGCGATGGTGGCACAAAGGAAAAGCAAGGTAAAGAGGTTAATTTTCAATTTTAGCATCATCTATAATTAAATGTTTGTATTTATTGTAAAGGAAAGAAATGATGAGCAATAACACACCCAACGACACAAAAACTATGGTTTTGGAGATTGTGCTTAAAGAATAGATATCGTAAAAGAAAAGTTTGATCAATGTTATCCCAAATAAAACCATGGCACCAATACGCAAGTGTTTTTTGTTTTTGGCCAGACCCATGCTAATTAAGAATAATGAGAATATACCCCAAAGGATACTCAATCCAAGTTTATAACTTCCTTCTGAATGTGATAGTTCTAAAATATTGATCAATTCGCTGCTGATGATCCACAAGAGGGAAAGATAAAGCAAGTAATCGAACATGGTTTTCAAATCTTTTTTCAATAGCCCTGAACGCTGCAACTGGTAGCATTGTACAATCAGCAAAGCAAAAAAAGCGATTGCTACATACCTGATGCCGATATTAAATGAACCAAAAATGAAATATTTACTTTCAGGAAGTAAATAGGCATCCCTAAGCTCACTTAGTTTATAGAGTCCAAAAGTTAGAAATACTATGATAACCCAGATGTTAATAACAAGGTTAGTGATGGCGAGTTTGCTGTTTTTTGGTTTTTTAATGTTCAGATAACTTAATGCCGAAGCAAAAAATAGGGTGTAAATATAAATCCACGCTGTTTTTAAGGTCTTGTAATTATAGTTGTATTCACTGATTGAATCGTAAAATCTGGTTTTTGGAGTAGTGTTGATCTTGCTCAGTTCGAAGAGGTTATTAAAGTATTTAGAAATCTCGATCCTAAAGGTAATGTAGATTACAAAAACCAAAATAGCAGGAATGGAATAACTAAGTATCTGTCTCATCCAGATCCATGCTACGGGTTCTTCACTTTCTTTTTTGCTGATGCTGAACATCCAGAAGAAGCAGGCAATAAATATGCATGCGGTTAAAAAGCCAACGTTAAGGATTGGCGTGATTACGGTTGCATTTCCGTTATAGATATCATAATAAGTTATCCAATCTTCCAACAGACTAAAAAAGGCCAGAAATATTAATGGGAAGGAAAGTTTTTCGTAAATAACAATCTTCTTTACCCGTGCTAAGAAAAATAGTACAGCTGCCTCCACAACCCAGAATATGGTTACCCAACCGCCATCTAACTGAACAGGAACAGCCATGGTAATAAAGGTGATCACCATTGCCAGGATGAGGTAAAAGAGATTTTTATCTGCAAGATTTTTCTTGTAAATAATTAAGCTCACCACAAAGTGGATCACGGCATTTGCCAACGTAAACAAGCCTAATAATTCAGTGCTGTTCTTATTGTCTGATAATATTAGATAACCTATTCCGTAGTATACAAATGAATTTAGAAGTAAGATGATTACATCGCTAAAGCCAAAAACTTCTTTCTTGTTTACTTTGTAGGTCAGGTTGGTGATGTAAAAAATAAGGAAAAATAGGGTAGAAAATAATATTGCGAGGCTAAAGTAATTGTTTGTGCTACTTAAATCTAAACGCCAGGCAGAAAAGATGACCCATGTTAAACCAAAAGATGCATAGAATAAAGGCTTCCAGTATTTTTTGAAACTGAGCACGAGGATACCAATATTGATAATGGCCATGTAGGTAAATAAAACGCCAACTTTGCCCGAACCATCGCTCAGTAAAAAAGGCACGGCATAAGCACCAACTAAGCCAATATGGGCAATAACCTGTTTGTTATATTTAATTGCTGCAACAACCGTAAATGAGGTGATTACAACCATTAAGGCAAAGGCCAATGCCTGCGGAATTAAAGCGTAGAAATCGTAAGCTGCATAGGTAATAAAATACATAATGGCAATCGCGCCACTAACCAAAACGGCTGAAAAATTTTCGTATTTGGCTTTAAGCTTTATGGCAAAAGCCATTAAACCTGCTCCAACGGCATAACCCAATACAATCCTGGTAAGTGGGCTAATCATATCATGATCAATGGCATATTTAGCGCCAATAGCCACACCAATGATTAAAATCAGGATTCCAATCTTACTAATCAGGTTTTCTCCAATAAATTTCTCGAAATCAGATTTAACCATGTTTTCGCGTTTAAATCTCTCGGCAAAATTAGGATGAGTTTGGTTTGCCGGAATAGGCGCAGGGCTAGGTTGAGGCACAGCCGAATGTTGTGCGACAAAGCTTGGAGGCGTATTTCTTGGTGGTGCCATAATGATTGAATAAGGATTTATTGTTGAAGGCGTAGGCACTGAATCTGGCGATTGCAGCGCGCGAACCTCGTTTCTTAAAGCTTGAATTTCCGCTTCAAAGCCTTGTTGCCTGAGCAATAGGTTTTCTAGCTTAATTAATAGCAGGTTTAATTTTTCTGAATTATCCATTCGATATCTGGTAGTGCGTAATTTTACTTTACTAAATATAGGAATGTATTTTAGAACGAGGTGAAAAATTTGAGTAGATGAATTGAGGCAATGCTTTTACTACCCTAGTAGAATGTAGTTTGGCGTTTTCAACCATTGATATACACAGATAAACACAGGTTTTTGTATTTGAGCTTATCTGTGTGCATCCTTTTTTATCTGTGGTTAAATAAATTCCTTAAATTTGCCTCAAATTGTCCCCATGGAATTATCTTGCCCAATATCAGCAGAAAGAGTAAATGAAAATGTTGTGAGGATTATTGCCTTTATGGTTGCTGCGATCGCAATTACTTGTGTTGTGTTTTCAAATTATTGGGCAATTGTTTTTCTGCTGTTTGATTTTGCCTTAAGGGCATTTACAACAGGTAAATTTAGTTTGTTAAAATTTATCGCAATCAAAATAGCTGACGGGCTTTCGCTTTCGCCTAAAATGAAGGATCTGGCGCCAAAAAAGTTCGCGGCAACCTTGGGCTTTGGATTCTGCCTTTTGATTACCGCGGTATTTCGATTTGATTTTTACAATGCAGCGCTGATTTTTACCTCCATCATGATCGTTTTTGCTTTGTTAGAGAGTTTATTCGCCATCTGCGTCGGTTGTTATATCTATTCTTTTTTGCAGATTTTCACCAAAAAGAACGAGGCTTAATCTATTTCTTTAAAGCTTCGCGTACTTTTGGCGCAATTTTGCTTCCAAATAATTCAATTGATTTCATTAAGGCTGCATGAGATGGACCTCCTACATCCATATGTGCTGAGAAACGCGTTAAACCAAAGGTTTCTTCCATGGCTAAAATTTTCTCTACCGATTCGTTTACATCGCCAATAATTAAAGCACCGCTACTGCTTCGGCCTGCATCAAACTGATTGCGTTGATAAGGTGCCCAACCACGTGATTTACCGATCCTATTCATTTGAGCAGAATAAAGTGGGTAGTAGTAATCTGCAACTTCGTTACTGTTTTCGCCAAATAAGGCGTGCATATGTACACCTACCTCAAATTTACTCATATCGTGTCCATACGCTTCGTAAACTCTTTTGTAGTAATCGAAAAGCGGCTTAAACTGTATTGGCTGACCGCCGATGATGGCAAACATTACAGGTAAACCTAATCTACCGGCACGTTCTACTGATTCTGGTGTTCCGCCAACGGCCACCCATATTTTTAAATTATCGTTTACAGCTCTAGGCAACACTTCTTGATTGTTCAGTTCTGGTCTGAATTTGCCCTTCCAGCTGATTTTGGGCTCCTTGTTTATTTTAAGGAGCAATTCTAACTTCTCTTCATAAAGTTCGTCGTAATCTTGCAGGTTATAACCAAACAGCGGAAACGATTCGATAAAACTTCCACGACCGGCCATTAATTCGGCCCTTCCATTCGAAATTAAATCTATTGTGGCAAAATTTTGGTACAATTTAACGGGGTCGGATGAACTTAAAACCGAAACCGCACTGCTTAATTTAATATTTTTGGTTACTGTAGCTGCCGCGGCCAATATAATTTCGGGGCTCGATACAGCATAATCAGGGCGATGGTGTTCGCCAATCCCATAGAAATCTAAACCAACTTCGTCCATTAGTTTTATTTCTGCTATAATTTCCTGAAGTCTTTGCTGAGCGGGTTGATTTTCTCCTTTTGCATTAATCTGCAAATCGCCAAACATACCAATACCTAATTCCATCATGATAAATAATTTCAACAAAGTTAATGGATAAGGGGGGAGTAGTTTTTGATGTATGGTAAGAAAAGAACTGAAAGACTTATAATTAATCAGCCAGTTTACCTAAAGTCTTAAAAATGGTTTCGAGTTCATGGTTGGGATAATCGAAATTGGTAGTGTCGATTTTAAACTTTTTACCATTCTGTAAAGTAATACTCATGAATTTGTACCTATTGCGGCTAAAAGGTGCATCAGGAACGGCTTTAATCATCTTGATCTCATTCCACTTAAAAGTTCCCAATTTTAAGAATATGATCTCATTTTCATCCGCTATGATGGCATATTCTTCTTGTTTAGCAATTAGATTTTTGAAAAAGAATATCAGAAACACTACCAGTATCATCATTGTAATTAATGTAGATTGAAGAAAACTTAGGTCAAAGATAAAAGTGAGGTTAACTAAAAATAATGGGAAGAAACCAAAAACATAGAGTAATGGTCCTAAATTGCTATTGTCTTTAACTTTTATCGATGTGGTCATATTTGAACAGGCATTGGTTTTTACAGCTTCATAGAAATGAGCCCGTTATAAACCCCATCAATTACTTTGCTCATCCTTTTGAGTTTAAATTATTCATAGATTAAATATCAGGCTATACATGCACGTATCCTTAACCGAAGATAATTATTTGGATGAGTTTATGCACCCTGCAACCTGAGTTTTTTACACTGGCCTACGTTAGCTAAACCCGATTATAGCGAACACGAAGTGCAACGAAGTAAAGCGGCAAGCGGGACTATCGGAACCGATGAGCATTGCCTTTGCTTTCCAAAACAAAAATTAAACATGCAAGTCTTATTTGCAGGATAGATTCTGAAACAAGTTCAGAATGACGACTGCTACTGGAATACTAAGAAAGATCCTGAAATAAATTTAGGATGAAGTACCGAGGCTGAAAACCGGCAATTGAAAACTGCCAACTAGTTATTCTATCTTCTTACCTTTCATTGCTGTAGAAATAGCTGCATCCATCACGCGTTCGGCAAATGGGCGGGTAAATTCATTCAGCTCGTCTGCTTTCTTCAGAATGGTATCTTTTTCCTGACTGGCTAAAGCTATCTTTAATGCCTCGATATGTGCCTCAGTATCCGAAATTTCGACTTCGGTTAAATGTTCTGCATGTTTTTTAATAAAACCTTCGGCGGTGTAAACCAATTGCTCTCCCTCGCTTCTTGCTTCAATAAGCATACGCTGCTCCACATCACTTTTGGCATGCTCAATACTATCGAGGAGCATTTTCTCTACTGTATCATCACTTAAGCCATAACTTGGCGTAATTTCTATCTCTTGTTTAACGCCTGAACGTAATTCTATCGCCTGAACAGTTAAAATTCCATCTGCATTCAATAAAAAATTGATGTCTACTTTAGGCAAACCAGCAGGCATTGCAGGAATTCCCTTTAAGTCGAACTCAGCCAGTTTTCTGTTTTCTTTCACTAAATCGCGCTCGCCCTGATAAACAGAGATCTTCATGTTTACCTGTCCATCTATTGAAGTTGTATATTGGCGACCAGCTTTAGTAGGTACTTTGCTATTTCTAGCAATAATTACATCCATCAGGCCACCCATGGTCTCGATGCCCAAAGAAAGTGGCGTAACATCTAATAATAAAATATCAGAGCGGTTTCCTGCCAAAACATCGGCCTGAATTGCTGCACCAAGTGCTACTACTTCATCAGGATTGATATTATCTTGTGGTTTTTTACCAAAGAAATTTTCTACAGCCTGTTTTACGTAAGGTGTACGTGTAGAACCACCTACTAAAATTACCTCATCTATATCACTGGCAGACAGATCTGCATCGTTTAATGCATTTTTACAAGCGGTGATGGTTTCTTCAACCTTTTCTGAAATTAACTGCTCGAAAGTTTGTTTATCCAATGTGCACCAGATTTCGCCAAGCTGTTCGTTGTATAAATTTTGGGTTGATAATGCTTTTTTTGCAGCCTCAGCCTGCAGACGTAAGGTTTGCATCAAAATATTATCCTGAGCAACTACCGCTACATCAAGGTTGTTTCTCTCCAGCCAGTAGTTTAAAATGGCCCGATCGAAATCATCGCCACCTAAATAAGTATTTCCGTTTGTGGCCAAAACCTCGAAAATTCCATTCTGGATCTGTAGGATAGAAACATCAAATGTTCCGCCTCCCAAGTCGTAAACTGCTATTGTTTTTTGTTCTGAAGGATCTAAACCAATTCCGTAAGCCAAACTGGCTGCGGTAGGTTCGTTTACAATGCGCATTACATCCAAACCGGCCAGTTTCCCGGCATCTCGGGTGGCCTGGCGCTGACTATCGTTAAAATATGCCGGAACAGTGATCACAGCCCTGTTAACCGGAGTTTTTAGCGCATGTTCTGCTCTTGCTTTAAGTTCTTTCAAAATTTCGCCCGATAATTCAATCGGGGTATAGAAACGGTCGCCAGCGTAGATTTTTACCAAAGCATCGCTATCGTCGTCTATAATTTTGTAAGAAAAAATAGCTGCGTGTTCGGCTACATCTTTGTAAGAGCGGCCAAGTAATCTTTTAACTGAAAAAATGGTGTTTGAAGGATCAGTGGTTAAGTATTCTTTAGCCTCGTTACCTACAATGGCTTCATTCCGGCCATTAAAATATACCACTGATGGCACCAATATTCCTTTACCTGCATCGTTAATTACCTGCGGATTCTTATCTGGATTGATAAATGCCACCAAACTATTGGTTGTACCTAAATCTATTCCTACTATAATTTCTTCCTTTTGAAACGAACCTGTAGCAAGGTTAATTGATATTTTTGCCATGGGCACAAAAGTAAGCAAATGTTGTACTAAAATTGTTGAAATGTTGTAAAGTTGAAATGTTAAATAGATTAAATTTGATTTCTTTCAAATACGGTTCGTATTAGGAAATGAACGCTCCGGTAATTCTTCGGTTGCAGCAGCCCTGCTGTCCCTCCCGCCGATTGAAGGATCGGCTCCGTACCATCAGGTTTATTTAACAAGGGTTCTGTTACCGAAGTGAAATCGTCACGGATAAAATTTGCTCCCGAATCTATACTAATTCTAAACTTATTCTTCTTTAAGCCACAATACTTCGGATCTCTGACTCCCGACTCCTGACTGCGGACTAAAGACTCTGGACTATCTCTTATTCTTCTCCTCAATCCACAAACTCATGTATTTGGTGCTCTGGGCGGTATGGTGATTTAATAGCTGTCCGAAAAAGTTATTTTGCCGGTGTGCCGTTAAATCTGAAGCTAGTTTTTCAACTTCTTGTATGAACTGATCAGCAAAATGTTTTGCCGAATACCTTTGGTTAATGATCTGTACACCATTTTGTTGGGCGATTTGCCAGGCATCTTTATCCTGATAGAGTTTTACCGCTTCATCAATAAATAGGTCTAAATTATCTTCGATGATACCATTCCAATCTAAATTGCCTTTCATGGCTTCTGCGCCAACGGATGTGGTAACCGAGGGTGTACCTGCCTGCATAGCATCGATAAATTTACCTTTTACACCTGCACCGAACTGAATAGGGGCGAGCAATATCCGATGTTTAGCAATTGTATCTTTGGCATCTATAGCTCTGTCTTTGATCAAAAACTTTTCGCTCTTGTTGTCTAGTTGCAGCACTTTTTGCGAGGCATAAGATCCAAATATATTCAAATTCGCACCTGGAAGTCTTTTTCTGAGTTCTGGCCAGATCTTGGTTTTTAAAACCTGAACGGTATTCCAGTTAGGCTCATGAAGGAAATTGCCAATGAAAACAAAATCTGCCCGATTTTCAAAGGGAATCCATCTTTCGGTAGCCTGCCTATCGATTTCTTCTTCGAGAAATGGTAAATAATAAATCAGTGAAGGATCAATTTTGAATTGATTTTTCAGTATATCCATCTCCACTTCCGAAATCATTATAGATAAATCGCAGCGTAAAATTGAAGCCATTTCTCTTTTGGCAGTATCCGAGAATAAATCTAAAGTTTGTTTTTTCTTGTCACTTTGCTGGCGGGCACTTCGCAGGCAATGTAAATCTTCGGTATCTAAAATCCTAACTGCATTGGGGCATTCTTGTTGAACCCGCCAACCATATTGCTCTTCTACCATAAAGCGGTCGAACAATACCATTTCTGGATTTAATTCTTTCAGAAATACGTTGAAACTTTGGTCGTTTAATTTGATTTGTTCCTCAACAACGCTGGTCTTACTAAAATCATAACTGAAATCGCTTTTTGATGCTGCCGATGCAAAAGTAATCTGATAACCTTTGGACAGAAATAAATCAACCAATTGGATCATCCTCGTGCCCGCTGCCGATGAAGTGGGTTCGGGCCAAACAAATCCAATAATTAATAATTTCTTAGCGCTTGTATTCATTTACCTGCAAAATAAGTTCTTTTTTTTGGCTCCCGCAGATAAATATGATTTTCGCGGAGTGAAATGTAAAATCTGCATCATCTTTAAATCTGCGGTGGATATAAACGTATCTTAAATATTCTTAATTTTGCAGCTCAATTACAAGCACTACATGTTAGGATTAAAATTATTGACAGACCCACGTTGGGCAAATATTGCGGAATCAAATTTAGAAGAAATTTTATCTGACCATGCCTGGTGTGAACAAAAGGCGGCAACCAATGCCATTACTTTAATTACTCAAAATTCAGAACATCAGGATCTTGTAGATGAATTAACAGCGATTGCCATCGAAGAAATGCAGCATTTCCAGATGGTAATTGAAATTATAAAAAAACGGGGTTATACTTTAAGTCGCGAGCGGAAAGATGATTATGTTGGTCGTTTGGTAAAATTTAGCAAAAAAGACGGAAGCCGGAATATGGCTTTTATTGATCGGTTATTGTTTGCAGCAATGATTGAAGCCAGAAGCTGCGAGCGTTTTAGGGTACTTTCGTTAAATATAAAAGATCAGGAGCTGGCCAGGTTTTACCACGAACTGATGGTGTCAGAAGCCGGGCATTATACCACATTTTTGAATTTTGCACGTAAATACAGTACTGATGTTGATGTAGATAAACGCTGGAAAGAATGGTTAGATTTTGAAGGAGAATTAATTCAGAGTTTTGGAACTAAAGAAGCGATACACGGATAGTTCAGTTTTCGGTTTGCAGTTTTTCATCATCAACCGTTAATTGGCAACTGTCAACTCCTTTTTATGTATATTCCATAGCCAAATTACAATATCCTGATAACTATCGATTCCTTTTTTCTGATTGTTCAGTTTTAAGAAACTGTCGAATGCGGCATCCATATAACCAAACATATCGCCATTGTATTTTCGCCAGAATTCTTTTTCGGTTTTGAAGTCGGCTAAAACCTGTGGTAAGAGTTTCAAATAAAGTAATTTATAATCGTCGGGAGATTTCATCCTGATCTCAAACAAAATGTACCGTAACATTTCATAATTGGCAGAATATTGATAATTTACATCTGGGCTGTTGCTTGCAGTTAAATAACCCAGTAGGTTAGCTTCATCCTCATAAGCGATGCCCAATTGATGTCCGATTTCGTGGCAGCTTACATAAGGTTTTAGAAAGTCGGGCAGATTCATATTCATATTGGCTTCGCCCGAAAGTGGCGCGTAATAGCCTTCGATGCCAATTTTACTGATCAGCCATGAATTTAAAACCGATTTTAAGCAAGGGTTTTGATATTGGAATAATTTATTTTTTCGCAACATAAGCGAATATGCTTCTGCTGATTTTGATTTCAGTTCTTTGATCGTGTAAGCTGGAATTTTGCCTTGCTTCAGTTTTAGATTATTGGTTTTTTGGATAAAATAATTGCCAAGAACAACTAATTCTTTAACGTTATATTTTTCATTACCTATGCCTAACTCTTCGCTAACACTTGGTCGACTGTAATTTAAACCCCATACAATTTTGAATATGATATAGAGCATCAGGAAGAAACTGAGGATCTGTAAAGGAACAAGAATTCTATCCTGTCTTTTTAGCGATTTTCGTTGTTTATAAAATCTCATGATTTTATAAAGTACAAAGCCAATCAATAAGGCATAAATGATATCGCCAATGGCAAAAGGGAAAATGGATGATATAAATCTTAGTGCCGAAGAGATATGAGGGTAAAAGCCTGTTGAATAATGTTTTTGGACAAGAGTGGGGAATAGGCCAAAGAAATAAATGAGTAGAGCAATTATTAAAACTGCAATAAATTTAAAGTAAATAGGTTTATTTTTTTGCATTTATATTACCAGCTAAAAATAACGACTATCAACATAATAACAAATATAAATATTGGCCTTAACCACTGTTGTTGGTCTGCTTTTCTAATGTATCCATCTTTCCTTAATTCCCAGGAAACTATAACTTCTATAAAAGTACTTGGCTCAAAGATAAAGTCGAAAAAGGAATAAGATTCTTTCGCTCTTTTTAGATCTTCTAATCTAACCTTTTGTTTGGACTGGTGTTTTGCCAGTTTGATCTCTGATTCATCAACCTTTCTTAAGGTTAACTCTAGTTGGGCCTGTTCTATGGCGGATTCATCCCATTCATTTAGAGAGCCTACAATTAATAGCAGTTGTTCTGTCGTTCTTTCATTTATAGGAGGGTTAAAAGTAATCATTGCTTAAATAGCTTCAAATCCTCAATATTCTTGAAATGTTTGTAATTAAGTGTATCGAAATATAAATCGTGGGCAATAGCTGTCGCTGCAATGAATAAGTCAGCTTTATCTATACTTTTGCGATGCCTTTTTAGTTTGTTTTGAACTTCTACCGCCATCAAAGCTGCATCACTATCGAATGGAAATACAATAAAATTAGACAGCATGGCTTTCCAGAAATCTGCCTGCTCACCTTTTGCATCTGTATAAATTTCAAATTCAGTTATACTGGATATGCACAGGTTTTCTGATTTTTGAGATAAATCAAATAATCTTGTTTTTGATTTATCCATTTTTCTGAAATAATCAATCAAAATTGAGGTGTCAACCATTATTATTTGGTCCGCCATTCATTTATGGATTTTCTTGCTTAATCGATTTTTTGAATTTGTGTTTCAGAAAATACTGGGCCATTTAATAAAAGATCCGAAAATTTTGTGCCATATTTTATAGCAGGCTCTTCAACTTTGTTATCAGAAATTACATTTCTATTCTTCGCTTTTTCTTTCAACTGAGCAACAAAATCCGAAACCTCCTTCTTCATGTTTGAAGGGAGGGCTGAAATTTCCGAAAATAACTGTAAATCTGTCATTGCTAATTTCTTAAACTAAACAAATATAACAAATCTATCTGGCAAAAGTTAAGCGTTTTCCGATCTGATCGGTTGTGAATTTGCCATTTTGATAAGCCAGGTTTCCTGATACAAAAGTGTGGGTAATGCTTGCCTGGAAGGTATCTCCATCAAAAGGACTCCAACCACATTTGTAGAAATTATTAAGCTTGGTTACTGTCCAGGAATCTTTTAAGTCTACCAATACTAAATCTGCCCAATACCCTTCACGGATGAAACCACGTTTTTCGATATCAAAACAGATGGCCAGGTTGTGCGCTGTTTTTTCTGCAATTTTCTCTAAAGAGATTTTACCCTGTAAATGCATTTCTAGTAATGCTGGTAAGGCATGTTGTACCAATGGGCCACCAGATGGGGCTTGAGCATAAGGCTGCTGCTTTTCTGCCAATGTGTGTGGCGCGTGATCTGTTGCAATCACATCAATATAATCTTCTAGAACACCTTTAAGCACACCTTTCTGATCATCTTCGGTTTTTACCGCAGGGTTCCATTTGATGAAATTTCCTTTTGAAGCATAATCTTTATCGTTAAACCAGAGGTGATGTATGCAGGCCTCAGCTGTAATTTTTTTATCCTTTAAAGGTGTAATATTATCAAATAGTGCTATTTCTTTTGCTGTAGAGATATGTAAGATATGCAAGCGGGTTTGATAAGTTTTAGCCAGTTCTACCGCTAATGATGAAGATTTATAACAGGCCTCCGCACTGCGGATTAAAGGGTGCATTTCTATTTTTAAATCTTCGCCGTATTTGGCTTTAAATTCGGCCAGATTATGGCGGATGGTTGCTTCATCTTCACAGTGGGTAGCCACTAATATTGGCGCTTTGCTAAAAATGTTTTCTAAGGTTTTTTCGTTATCAACCAGCATATTTCCGGTAGAAGAACCCATGAAGACCTTAATTCCGCAAACGTTTTTAGGGTCGGTTTTTAAAACTTCTTCAATATTGTCGTTGCTGGCTCCCATGTAAAATGAGTAATTCGCTAACGAAGTTTGAGCAGCAATTTCATATTTATCGGCTAATAAATCCTGTGTTAAGGTATTGGGCACGGTATTAGGCATTTCCATGAAAGAGGTAATTCCTCCGGCTACAGCGGCCATGCTTTCGGTAAAAATATCGGCTTTATGGGTTAAGCCTGGTTCGCGAAAATGTACCTGATCGTCAATCATGCCTGGTAAAAGGTATTGTCCTTCTGCGTTAATTTCTTGCGCATCAGGTGCAGAGAGATTTTGACCGATTTTGGCTATCAATCCGTCTTTTATCAATACATCGGCAACAATTTTTTGTCCTTCATTTACAATTGTGGCGGCTTTTATCAGGTAAGTATTCATGGTTTCAAAGGTAGTAATTTAGTGTTAAGTAGTTAGTATCAAGTATCGGGATTTTGATGCTGTTGGTAGGGGGAATTGAGTTTAATGTTACTGTTTTAGGTTAAATAAACCTGATCGTAGTGGGCATCCCGATTCTTTATCGAGATAAAGCGGATAGCAGGACTGCCGCAACCGAAAAATGACAGAAATTGCTTTACCTCCTCATAAAAAGAAGCTTAAATTCTGCATCGGAATGAAACCTTCTGCCTTACACCTTCAAACCCTCAACCTTAATCACTATCTTTGTGCGCTATGGCAAAATCGTTCGAAGAATTTAAGTTAAACAGGCAAATATTAAATGCAGTTGCCGATGCAGGTTACACCGTTGCCACGCCGATACAGGAAAAAGCAATTGCACCAGTATTATCTGGACAGGATATTTTTGGTATTGCCGAAACTGGTACAGGAAAAACCGCGGCTTTTGTTTTGCCAATTTTAATGCAATTGAAATATGCTCAGGGCGATAATCCAAGAGCATTGATTTTATCTCCAACACGCGAACTGGCCATGCAGATTGCCGAGCAGGTAAAGTTGTTTTCTACTTATACCGATTTACGTTCTTTGGTGATTTTTGGTGGAATCGGTCCGAAAACACAGAAAGAGCAGATTGCAAAAGGGGTTGATATCCTGATTGCCACACCCGGAAGATTCCTGGATTTATATTTAGCAGGCGATATTAATACCCAAAGCCTAAAGTTTTTGGTATTGGATGAAGCCGATAAAATGATGGATATGGGCTTTATCGGTTCTATTCACCGGATTTTGGAAATCGTTCCGCGTAAACGCCAAAATTTATTGTTTTCGGCAACCATGAGCGATTTAGTGCAGAAAATTGCAGGCGATTTCTTGAATAATCCACTTGTGATTGAGGCATCTGCGCAAGCAACACCTGCTGCAAACGTAACGCAGACTTTGTATTACGTTCCGAACTTCAAAACGAAAATTAACCTACTGCAGCATTTGCTGAAGAATGATGAGGCTTTTAACCGCCTGATCATTTTCTGCAAAACAAAAACCGTTGCCGATAATATTTTCAGTTTTATTGAGCGCAGATATGGTGCGGAAAATGTTCGCGTGATCCATGCCAATAAAGGACAAAACACCAGGATTAACTCTATAAATAGTTTCAAAGAAGGTAATATTAGGGTTTTGGTGGCTACAGATGTAGCAAGTAGAGGTATTGATGTAAGTGATGTAAGTCATGTAATCAATTTCGATGTACCTATCATTATCGAAGACTATGTACACCGTATTGGCCGTACCGGTAGGGCTTTTGCCAAAGGTGATGCAATTACCTTTGCAACAGATGCCGAGAAATATTATATCCGCAAGATCGAAAAATTAATCCGCCAATATATTCCAGTGGCCGAGATCCCGGAAGGCGTTTTTATTGATGAAACCCCTTACGATGAGCGTCAGCATATTGCAAAGGAAATCGATATGCAGAAACGTAAGGAAGATCCTGATTTTAAAGGGGCTTTCCACGAAAAAAAACATGCCGCAGCTATTGAGAAAAAGGTAAGAGAAAAAGCCAAAGCAAAGGCTGGGAAGCAGGTAAAGAGTTTTAAAAAAGGTAAAAAATTCGATAAGAAAAAGTAATGAAGTTTAGGATTACCCCTTTAAATATAGTTACATCGCTAACTTTGGCGTTTTTGGTAGCTAGTATTTTTCAAAGCAAACCAGCTGGGCAGCATTTTGACCTGAGTGCTTTTTACAAATTTATTTTAGGGTGCCTAATTCTGGTTACTTTTATTACTGATCTTATTTTTCGCTTCACTTTAAAGGATATTAAACGTATCTGGATAATAGAGTTGATTTTTATCTTCATTGCCGCAGTACTCATGTTAATTCTGCAAAAGTTAGCGTAATTAAACCGTAAAAATATCTCGCTAATGTTAATCAATGGAAGCTACTAATCAGCGGAATCAAATTAATTAATCATCTTTGCATCCGAAAAAAATAAACTGATACCTAAGAATCCCTTTATCGGTGTAATCATATTTTAAAAAAAAATGAAAAAAGCAGAAATAAAAATAACTGTTGAGTTAGACGAAGGAAATAATCCCGATAATATACTTTGGGAGAGTACAGATGCTGGAAACGCTGATAAAGTGCCTGCAAAGGCGATGTTTTTATCGGTTTGGGACCACAATTATAAAAACACTTTAAAGATAGATCTTTGGACAAAGGATATGCCTGTTGATGAGATGAAACGTTTCTTCTACGAAACTTTACAAACCATGGGCGATAGCTTTTTAAAAGCCACAAACGAAACGTTGATTGTTGAAGATTTACGTGATTACTGTGCCCACTTCGCAGATAAGATGGGGATTATTGAAGGACAATAGTTGTAGTCATTAGTCATTAGTCATTAGTCATTAGTCATTAGTCATTAGTCATTAGTCATTAAAAA
>Ga0182006_1000303_pt1 | contig 43074 bp, 35 predicted proteins | sample Sormic07211104_1_FD_123022 | JGI IMG/M metagenome (GOLD analysis project Ga0182006, IMG submission 123022) | Rhizosphere microbial communities from Sorghum bicolor, Mead, Nebraska, USA - 072115-104_1 MetaG | ecosystem: Host-associated > Plants > Roots > Rhizosphere | place: USA: Nebraska...
AACGGTTGCGGAAAGATAGTCGTGGTTATTTCCTGAAAAATATTTTTCAAAGACCTGTTCCCCCTGCTGGTTGAGTTTGACTAAATGAAAATCGTAGCCGTTATTCTGCTTACTGCCTTCAGCTTGAAGCTTACTGCTTTGAATACTGCTTCCCGTGATCAGATACTGTTGATCTATTGTTGTGGTCACCTGGCTTAGAAAATCCTGCGTCGAGGATTTGATATCTTTTTGCCATAGTACTTCCTGGGCAGAAAGTCCAAGAACTGTGCATAGAATACATGCACCAGAGTAAATTTTCTTCATCTGTTCGTATATCGAGTTTTACGGTTAGTTTGGTTGAGGCTGCGAATTTAACATTTTTCAACGGCCTTTCAAATCTCGTTACGGAGATTTAATGTGAGTTTTATCATTTGTATAATGCAAAAATATTACGGGAAAGCGACAGAATGTGACGTATTAAAATCATAGAGATGATATTTTAAAGTGATTATTGAAAAGCTTTTATTTAACAACAATTAATACAATGTAAATCAATTAATTAAACAAAAATATCCAATTACTTGGCAAAACATAATACTATCTTTTACATTGGTATGATTTTTAGTGCTACATTTGTATAAATTTTCACTAATGAAAACAAACCAACAAACTATAAATCAAGCGAATCATAAAATAAACTGGTTCCAGAAGTTTCTGATGGTATGCTCCGGAGGAAATATTCATATTTTAAGAAAAACTCCGAGTGAATGGAATAAATTTTCAGGCATCGGAGGGATCGTATTATTCACTGCGGTTTTTGCTACCCTATCTGCAGGCTATGCCATGTATACTGTATTTGATAATGTATGGACTTCAGTGGGTTTCGGAATCCTGTGGGGACTGATGATTTTCAACCTGGACCGTTATATTGTTTCATCAATCAAAAAAACAGGAACATGGTGGAATCAGATTTTAATGGCTATTCCCCGTCTTGTTTTAGCAACATTTCTAGGAATTATTATTTCTAAACCTCTGGAGCTTAAAATTTTTGAAAAAGAGGTCAACAAGCAGCTCAATACCATCATTCAAAGAAATAAAAAACAGCTTGAGGGCGAAATGAGCGGCAGAATCCTGAAACAGAGCGGCCCTTTTGAAACTGAAAAAAAACAGATTGCAGAAAAAACCGTACAGTATCAGAAAGCTTATGATTCAGCGGCTGTAGAGCTTGAAAAAGAAATTCTTGGAAAGCAGTCCGGACTTACAAGTGGAAAAGAGGGTTATGGTCCCAACGCAAAGCGTAAACAGGAACTGAAAGAACAACGTCGTCTGGATCTGGAGAATTTTCAGAAGCAAAACGCACCCAGAGTGGAATACTTAGACAAAGAGATTTCTAAAGTTTATACCAACCTGGAAACAGAAAGAAAATCTTCTGAAACTTTTGAGGATAAATTCAATGGTTTTGCAGCAAGACTCCAGGCTTTGGATGAATTGGGGAAAAACTCAGCAATTATTGGTTTGGCAGCAGCTTTTATCATGGGACTTTTTATCTGTCTTGAGATCTCTCCGGTACTGGTAAAACTGATTTCTCATGTCGGACCTTATGATTATCTGTTAGAAAAAACAGAAAATGATTTCAGGCTTTATTCTAAAGAAAAGATTGAGAAGGGAAATGCACTGACTGATTTCAGAATTGATGATTTTAAGGATAATTTAAAAAAATAGCGTATTTTTCACGCATGATTATTGATAAAGAAGAGATCAAAAAGAAAAAGAAAAAGCTGGATGGCTGTAAAGCATTCCTGAAAAAAGAATTCATCGGAATTGATAAGATCATTGATGATTTAATGGAATACATCCAGATCTGGTATCTGATGCCTGAAATCTTAACCCGTCCCGTAGTGATCAATCTGTGGGGAATGACAGGTGTAGGAAAGACGGACCTTGTGCGAAAGACAGTCCGGTTTCTTGAGTTTCAAAACCGTTTTGTAGAAATAGAGCTCAGCAACAGTGATGAGACTTCATGGAGCAAAAGCGTATCCGATATTTTACAGAGCAACCGCCTCAGTGATGAAAAACCCAGCATTGTTCTTTTTGATGAGATCCAGCGTTTTAATACTATCGATCCCGATGGCACTCCGGTACCACAGACAAAGTTTACCGATTTCTGGGAACTTTTAAGTGACGGAAAATTAAGCAAAAGGGAACGGGATGATCTTGAACATTATCTGTTCTCCTACCTTTTGCGTAAAAAGGAAAATGAACGCAGAAAGATGAACGGCGAAACAGAAATGGATGAAAATCCTTATCTGAATCTTTGGGATGCCAAGGAACTGAAAAAGTACCTCAGCATGGAAGATGATGTGATGAGCATTATTGATATGAAAGAGGAAGATATGATTAAGCTGATTCTGAAAAAGCAGAAAGAGAAAAAGATCTATGAGCCGGTAGATTACAGCAAAATGCTGATCATCATCAGCGGTAACCTGGATGAAGCTTTTCAGATGTCCCGTGAAACCAGCGAAGCGGATATAGATGCAAATATATATCATGCATTCACAAAGAAAATAACTGTTGTTGATATAAAGAATGCCCTGTCGAGGAAATTCCGCCCGGAGCAGGTGGCCAGGTTTGGAAATATACATCTGATTTATTTTTCATTAAAGACAGAAGATTTTGAACAACTTATCCAGAGGGAAATAAACAATCTTAAAAGCAAGACAAAATCAAAATTTGGCATCAGCTTAAAAATCAGCAGAAGCATCAATGAGCTGATCTATAGAAACGGCGTCTTCCCTGTGCAGGGAGTACGTCCGGTATTTAGCAGTGTAGTCGATATTCTGGATACAAACCTCAGCAAATTTCTATTTGAAGCCATCATCAATGATGACAAGACTATCGAGATTGATTATCTGACGAAGCAGAAAACAATCACAGGTAAAATAGGAAAACGTATTATTGAAATTCCTTATACCGGAAGAATCGACAGTATACGCCAATCCAGCCAGCAGGATGCAGTAGCCAACATCAGTGTTCATGAATGCGGCCACGCCGTTTCTTATATGCTCTATACAGGCTTTGCTCCATTACAGCTGAAAAGCAAAGTAGCCAGCAGTTATGCTGCAGGATTTACCTTTCCACACCAGATCCATGATACGAAGGAAAGTATTCTCGGCAGAATTAAAATCTATCTGGCCGGTGGCATTGCCGAAGAAATTGTCTTTGGAGAAAATAATGCAAGTATAGGAAGAAGCCATGACAGGGAACAGGCTACCGTACTGGCCACCGATTATATCAGAAAATACGGATTTGATGAAGAATATCAGGCAACATACAGCCTGGAGGAGTATCCACATCGTATGCAGCATGATATTACGGATAAAAAAATTGAAACGCTGATGCAGGATCTCGCTGCAAAAACGAGGGAAGATTTGCTCCTTCATTTGGATCTTCTGAAAGATATGAGCATTGAACTCAGCAAAAAAGGGAGTATGCTGCCTAAAGAAATCTACCTGACCGCAAAAAAACATAAACTTGAGGTAAGCATTAAAGAAGAAGGACATCTGCATATTGCAGCATATCATAAGATGCTAGGCCAGTAGAGAAAAAATCCAGAATAATATAAATTAAAATTAATAACATCTTACCTTTCAGTCAATTCTGAGAGGTTTTTTCTATATATGATTATTTTATCCGAATATTTTATAATTTTACTCTACTAAACTAATCATCATGAAAAACTCAATTTTAGCATTCACGCTTTTCATAAGCGTTGCATTCATTTCTACTTTAAAGGCACAGTATGAACCTTTCCTTGGACAGATCGCTTTTGTACCCTACAACAGGGCACCAAACGGATGGGCAGACTGCAATGGACAACTCCTGCCTATAGCTCAAAACCAGGCTCTTTTCTCCTTATTGGGAACCACTTATGGAGGAAACGGAACCACTAATTTTGCGCTGCCTGATATGAGAGGAAGAGTTTTAGTTTCCCAGGGACAGGGACCAGGCATTTCGCAGAATTATTTAATAGGGGAAATTGGTGGCAGTGAAACTGTTACACTGACACAGCAACAGATGCCTATTCATAGTCATACCGTAAATGCTGTAACCGCAGAAGGTAATCAGAATACCCCTACAGGGAATCTTCCTGCAGATACTAAACTTTTAGACAAGGAATATTCTGACAGCAATGCAAATACAACAATGAAGGCTACCATGGTGAATCCAGCCGGGGGATCTCAACCTCATGAAAACAGACCTCCCTTTGTTACGATGAGATGCATCATAGCTTTACAGGGTATTTATCCATCTTTTAATTAATAAGTTATGAGAATTTTATACTTATTAGCTATAGCTCTTGGAAGTACGATGGCCGCACAGACCATTACTTTCAATGGATGTCATAATCTATTTGACAACCAGAATTTTATATTCACGAAAACCGGAACTGATGCATTCAACAAAAACATTTACATTACAACACCAGTTGACGGTCAGCCATGCGGAGGACTGGGAACCTGCGAATTTAAGATTCAATGGAATAATACCCTTACCAGATGGGAGTTTTTGGCTGATGAAGGAAACGGAACCTTTACCACTCCTTCGCTGATTTATTATAATTCAACAGGAAGCAGCAGCAGTATAAGACCGCCAAGCAACACGTTTGGAACATGGGTGGAAAATTCTGCTGTAACGGCTGGACAATGCGGAGGCAACCTTACTGCCGCCAATTCCACAATGACAGGGGATGTACAGAGTTCGCCACTGGGAACATCGGACGTCATAAAATCTAAAATTCAGATTTTCCCGAACCCAGTCTCAGATATTATACGTATTTCGGGGATAGACTCCGGACAGACGACACAAATTTATAATTTGGATGGACAGCTTGTAAGGTCTGAGCCATTTGATCAAAAAATCGATGTTTCTGATCTTGCTGCAGGGGTATATGTTTTAAAAATTATTACTAGAAATTCAGAATTTCATGAATTTAAATTCGTGAAAAAATAGAAACTATAATGTCTTATAGCATTACTTGATTATTGATATAGCCTTCGGAGTCTCTCTGGAGGCTATTTTTAGGAATATTTTTTGCAGGATATATTCCATGCCTTCGAGTGTGGTCAACAGTTATATTTATTTTCCTGAGACTGAGATATTAAGAATTGTGTATCAGTCCGGAGCAGTTTATGATTATCTTAAGGTTCCGTTATCCATCTCTGAAAAATTCAGGGAAGCCCAATCGAAGGGAAGATTCCTGAACACTGTGATCAAGCGAAGGTTTAAATATATTAAGATCAGCTGATCCAATCATAATAAAAAATGCCTCCATTACCGGAGGCATTATATTTTATATTTTGTATGATCAAATTTTATTTAATGATCAGTTTAGAAGTCTTGCTATCTTTCCCGTTGGAAATCTGAACCATATAAACTCCTTTTTCAAGCTGTTGGTTGATTTTGTAGATGCCGTTTCCTTCGTCAGAGACAGATGGGCTTGCCACCAACCTTCCTGACATATCAGAAATAGAAACTTTTAAATTCTTACCATTTTTAGCTTTGATAAATACTTTATCACCCGTTGCAACCGGATTAGGATAGATCACAAGATCATTACTGTCTGCTTTAACTTCACTTGTAGCAAGATTAGTTACCAACATTACAGAATAATCTTCTGCCTGACCATACCCAAGCTGGCCACACGGCGTAAATGTACTTTCAGCATCTGCCATAACTCTCATTCTTAATGGAGTGTTTAATGTCGCAGTAGCCGGAGGCGTAAATGTACCTGTAAATGTACCATTATCATCAGCACCAATTGCCACATCATCTCCAGAAGCCACAAGTTCATTGGCTTCAAAAGTACCATTATTATTATAGTCTATCCACACACGTACCGACTGGGGGTTTCCAAAAATTCCAACACTGACAGTCTGCTGTTGATTAACAACCAATGGTGTGTATATATTCATGGAGCATGCCTTTGTAGTATAATCTACATAATACAATGCATGTGCCTGCCAATATCCGGGAGATGCATTATCTATTTGTCCTAACTTAACAGAAACAGGACCTGCTAAATAATCCCCTGGATTTGCTATACCTGCCGGTGTACAAGCTGCAACGGGAACAACCGACGGCGCAGGAGTAGAAGGCAGAGCTGTACCCGCTTTTGAAGTTGTCAGACTACTTCTGAATAACATAAAAGAAGCATTAATCCTATCCCCTTGCCCTGCTGTAAATTTCTGAGCAACAGAATTGGAATAATTCATCATATTATACTGTACACCTTGATAGTTTGAACCGGTACATGAATTAATTGCTGAATTAGAAGGAACAGGCCATGCAGAATAACCACTTCCTGATCTTTCGGTATCACAAACCTGATCATCATCCTCATCACAAACTCCGGTAGTAGGTGGACAATAATCCGAGTCTGCAGGAACAGCATCATATCTACCACCTTCGAAAGTGTGGTACAATCCCATTGCATGTCCAAATTCATGAGCAAATGTTGTATCGTGAGGGTTAGTTACAACCCCGGTTTTCATAAATGATTCGTAATTAGCATCAAGATTATTCGGGAATGCAGCAAATCCCATCAAGCCTGCGTTAGGAGTCGCGCTCCCATCAAATGTGGTAATTAAATAAATATTAAAATAAGAAGCTTCAGGCCAGTGCGGAGCCAAACCTTTAATGGCAGCTCTAGAAGCACCATTCGCTGTTTGAGAAGCCATTCCGGATGTATTATATCCACTTAAGGTACTGCCATTATACCTCACAATACCATTAGTCGCATTACAGTTCGGATCTCTTTTAGCCAATACCAATCTGATAGGGAACACTGCTGATGTTCCAAAATCTGCCGGTACTCCATTAGCGGGCCAGGCATAAGTTCCTGCATACATCTGGTTAGCTTTATCCAGCCATTGCTGAATCTGAGTGTCCGTTCTAGTGTACGTTGGATTATTACCTTCAATCACATGAACTACAACAGGTATTTCATAGGCACCATTCACCATTCCTTTAGCAGCTGATAAAGGATTTGCCTTTCTTTTGGCTTCGATATTTTTGATAACTTTATCAAAAATCTGTCTTACCCCGGGAATCGTTCTCTCCTGCAGTTGTAATTCCTGATCAAAACCACAGATTCTCTGCACTTGTTGCTGTTGTTGTGCAGTTAATGAAAGTGAGAATAGCATTGCTCCATAAAGGAAAGTTTTCTTCATAACTTCAAATATTTAATTTTAATTTTATCAATCTCTTTATTGTAATAAAAAGATTAGCCCAAATGTTTTCTATTAGTAGCAATAAAAAACATTTGTTACAGAAAATTATTTATTTTTCTCAAATTTGCAAGAAAAAAAAATTAATCTATATTATTTCACCTTTTTTATTATGATAAAACAATATAATCTTTGTTATCAACCTACTCATAATAAATATTTAAAAGCCTAAACAATTCCACACTTCGCCATAAAATAAAAATGCCATACAGTCTGTATGGCATTTTATATAGATTAAATAATTCTAAAAAGAATAATTAGGAGCCTCCTGGGTGATAATCACATCATGTGGGTGAGATTCCTTCAAACCGCTTCCTGTGATCATAACCATTTTGGTGTCTTTCTGTAAAGCTTCGATATCCTTAGCTCCGCAGTATCCCATACCGGCTCTCAAGCCTCCGGTAAGCTGGAAAATCACATCTTCCAGTTTACCTTTGTGTGGTACTCTTCCTTCAATTCCTTCCGGAACAAACTTTTTAGCTTCACTCTGGAAATATCTTTCTTTTCCTCCTCTCTTCATGGCAGAAAGACTTCCCATTCCCTGGTAAGATTTGAATTTTCTTCCCTGGAAAATAATTTCTTCTCCCGGAGCTTCATCAGTTCCTGCTAAAAGAGATCCCAGCATCACAGCTCCTGCTCCACTTGCAATCGCCTTTACAATATCCCCGGAAAGCTTGATCCCTCCGTCAGCAATTACTGTTACATTTTTGGATGCTGCATATTCGTATACGTTGTAGATAGCAGATAACTGGGGAACCCCTACTCCGGCTACAACTCTTGTGGTACAGATGGAACCGGGCCCTACTCCTACCTTAAGAACGTTAGCTCCAGCTTCAATAAGATCTTTTGCCGCTTCCGCAGTTACGATATTCCCTCCTACGATATCTAAATCCGGATATGCTTTTCTGATTTCTGATATTTTATCCAAAACACCTTTGGAGTGTCCGTGTGCAGAGTCGATAGCTACGATATCCACACCGGCCTTTACCAATGCTGCAATTCTGTCCATTGTATCTTCTCCAACACCAACACCTGCTCCTACAATAAGACGTCCTTTGTGGTCTTTATTGGAATTCGGATATTCCAGCTGGTTGTCAATATCTTTAATGGTAATTAATCCTACCAGCTTATTGTCTTTATCTACAATCGGAAGCTTCTCTACTCTGCTCTTAAGAAGAATTTCTTTAGCCTGCTCAAGATTGGTATTTTTATCAGAAGTGATCAGATTTTCTTTGGTCATGATCTCTTCAACCTTCATGTCAAGATTTTCCTGATATTTAACATCTCTGTTGGTAATGATTCCGATCAGTACATTATCTGCATCTACTACAGGAAGGCCGGAAATTTTATATTTGGCCATAGTTTCCTTAGCTTCAGCCAATGTATGATCTTTTGAAAGGGTAACAGGATCAGAAATCATTCCGTTTTCTGAACGTTTTACACGGTTTACCTGTGCAGCCTGCTCAGCAATCGTCATGTTTTTGTGGATAAAACCCAAACCTCCTACTCTTGCCAAAGCAATAGCCAGATCTCCTTCGGTAACTGTGTCCATCGCAGCAGAAACTATCGGAACATTCAGCGTGATTTTGTCGGTAAGTCTTGATTTTAGGGATACCTGGTTAGGTAAAACTTCTGAATAAGAAGGGACTAGAAGAACGTCATCGAAAGTGATGGCTGTCTCTACAATTTTGTTATGAATAGACATCTTTACTTTCTTTGCAAAATTAGGTTATTTTAACGAGATATGAAAATCCTTTTCAATAGTTTAAATAAAATTTAATAATCAATAACTTAAATGAAAAAACCGCTCTTTTTAAGAACGGCCTTTCCTGTACAAAATAATTAGTATAGTATGAAACTACTTGTTTTTATCTTTAATGATGCGTACTGATGAGTAGGGGGTTACTTATCTGTAGCGGCATTAATTACTTTTGAAATGTCGTCTGCTGTAAAGCTTCCCTTCACATCCACGAAAACCAGTTCTTTATCTGAATTGACAGTAATCATCATGTTTTTAATGGTTTCCCCATTCTGTTTTACCCTTACATTGACATTTTCACCGTTATGCTTTATGGTTGCCCATTCTTCAAAGTTATTATCATTCAGATACCTGGAATATTCATTCAGCATTTCTTTACTCCCGTTATCTACGGTCATTACTTTTATTTTTGAGACCTTTTTAACCAGAGCAATGACTTCTTCACTTTCACCATCTTCTCTCAAGGCTTTTTTGATAAAAGGTTTTGCCATAAATACCGGTACGTTGAAACTCGCAAATTTTGCTCCTTTAAAATCATACCCGGACTGCTTAAAGAAATCCATATTGGGTCTTCCTGAAACAATACAGGACTGAAGTATAAGCAATGTAAAGATTCCTAAAAAAATGTTTTTTAAAGTTTTCATGGTTATCATTTTTTTAATCGATAGGCTTCAGATTACCTCCGGTCATTTTACTGATATTGGATTCTATTTCAGGTCTCCCTCTATATTTAACCATTCCTCCTGAAGAAGCTTTTACTTTCAGTTTTGTGGAAACATTTACCGAAAGGTTTGCCCCGGACGTAGCTTCCACTTCAAGGTTATCAAGTCTCAGATCGTCAGCTTTACAAAGGGCACCGCTGCTGATATCTATTATTCCGGAATCAGCTTTTCCTTCAAAGGCTGTATTGGAGCCGCTGGATGCTTTTATCATGATATTTCCTGCTGTAATTCCTGCTCTTATCACTGCTCCTGATGAAGTTCCAACATCCAGTGTGTTGGAGATTTTAAAGTCACCTTTCACATTAGCTCCGGATGATGCATCAATAACCAGGTTATTTTCTTTTATGGCGTTCACTACATTAAAGTTAGCTCCTGAAGAAGCTTTAATATTGTCCATTCTTGGAGAGGAAATGTTAACGCTTAGGTTTTTAAACTTTAAATTCTTTGTTTTCTTATTGTCTACGTAAACTTTCAAAACTCCATTTTCCACTTTTGTAATGATATATTGAAGTTTATCGGAATCAGCGATTACCTTTACATTGGTAGGACTTTCCTGTTTGAAAACCACATTCACTCCGTCACTTACCTGAATTCCTGAGAACTCGCCTACATTTCTTGCTTCCCCGTTAAGATAAGAGGAATTGTTTTCAGAGGTAAGGCTGGTCCTCGTATTGGTCCTGGTATTGGTTTGGGTTTCACTGGAATTAATGATCTTATTTACATCATCCATAGAAAGTTTTCCATCCAGCATAACCAGGATATTTTCTCCTTTTCCTCCATCAATGCTAAGCAGGAGATCATTCAGCATTCCGTCTTTTGCATCAGAAGAAAGAAATTTTATCTTTGATCCGGAATTATTGACAGACATGATCTCATTGTAATTAAGGTTTTTTAAATACACGGAAACATCTTTGCTGAGCCTGGAAAGATTATCCTGAACTTTGCGCCCTTCCGTTGTATTAATATTTTCCGGATTTTCTGTAATAAGGATTTTCAATCCGTTAATTTTCGACAGCAGAGGTTTGATCTGATCCAGCTGGGAATCATCAATATTAAGGCTGCTCAGCATACTGAACATTGGCTTTGCAATTTTAATAGAGGTTACTCCTTCTACCTCCTGATACCTGTCAAAAAGCATGTCGAACTTATCCCGTTGCCCATACACCGTAAAGAAGTGGGAAAAAGCGAGTGCGAATACTATAAATATTTTTTTCATGAGTCAATTTTTATTTTCTTAAGCTGATTATTGTTGCCTGATCAGGAGCATAATCTATTGTTGTTGTTGTTGTTGTTAATAATCGTCGTCTACTACTGTAGGCTGCGCTAACTTTTCACTAACGTTATTGGCAAATATCTGGAATGAATATTTAGTTACATTAATAGCTTCATCTACATTATCAATCCTTTTACCATTGACTATGACATAAGAATCCTTATACCCGGTAGAATCTTTTAAAGCCTTATTATTTTTGAATGAAGAGTTACTGACAAACTTCGGTTTTATTTCTTTTTTCAGTCTTCCTCTTTTTGGCAATATCTCATCCAGCACATCCTTTTCCGCTACTGAATTCTCCTGGAAAATAGAATCTTTTCTGGCCCCGGAAATGGAATCGGTATGGTTAACCGCTACCTGCTCCTGATGGTCATTATTCTCTTCAATAAACTCAGATTTCTGTTTCAAAACCTCATCTTTCACCAGCTTTTCTCTTTCTATAACCCCTGTACGGTAATCATTAAAGAAAAAACCAATACTGAAAAGAAGCACTAATCCGGCTGCCATCCAGAACCATTTCGGAAAAGAAGGCTTGTTCTTTTGGAGCGGAATGACAGATGCTTCGTTGGTTTCAGAGTCACCAGCTCCGCCTTCTGCTTTCTGAAGAAAATCTTCAAAACTCCAGTCCATTTTTTCTTCCTTTATTTCACGGAAGATCTCATCGTATTTATTCTGAAATTGATCTTTGTTCATAGCTCATCAGTTGTGATATTTGTTCTTTTACTTTTTGTCTCGCCCGCATCAGGTTTACTCTTACTGCGTTTTCTTCCATTTCCAGCATTTCGGAAATTTCCGAGACCTCATATTCTTCTACATCTTTCAGATGAATCACCATTTTCTGTTTTTCCGGGAGCTGGTTGATAAACCCTATAATATGCTCCTTCAGATTATTGATGTCCATGCTGTACAATTCTGAGCGGTGAAGCTGCAAATCTGCAAATCCCAACTTCACATCATGGTGCTTCAGCCGATTCAGACACTCATTCCGGACAGATTTCAAAGCATAGGACTTTAAATTTCCAAACTTCTCCAGTTCCTCTTTCTTCTGCCAGAATTTTATCATCAGATCCTGCACCACATCTTCTGCCTCATCACTGCTCATAACGAATCTTTTCGCAAAACGATACATCTCGTCTTTGAGAATAAACACCGTATTCTTGAAAGTTTCTTGGGTCATGAGTTTTGTTTCTATTAGTAAGACAATTAAAATCTTTATTTTATTACACTAGATTATAAAAAAAGTGATGTTTTTCTAATTCTGTGTCTTCTGTATACTCATAAAACCCATTTACAAAGGAGTTTATATGATTTTTATAAAATTACATTTTTTTTCTTTTTTTCTGAAAGATAATTTAAAATCTATAGCTTTTCTGCTGCTTTTCAACAAAGTAAATTTAGAATTCTCAAATAGATCAAACCTTTGAGATCAACTGAAAGGACATTTTTGCTGTCCTGCGGATTTCACAGATGGCACATATTTTTTAGATTCCATGGAGCTAAGACATAAATAATAAAGCATAACTATCTGTGTAAAAATAAACAAGTTTTCACATCATGAGTATCTGATAACATAAAAGCCTCCGACATGGAGGCTTTCAATATTAATACGTATTAAAAATATGTTTCAGTATAGCTTTATCTTCATCCGTTAAAGCAACTTTTCTTCTTGCCATTGCTCTCTCTGCTACTTCGTAGGCTTTATCCAGCTTGAATCGTTCATCATCTTTACTTCCGCCCCATGAGAAATTCTCCACAAGGTTTGGCGGAAAACCTGGCTTAAATATATTAGAAGCGACCCCTATTACTGTTCCGGTATTCAATTGGGTATTGATTGCTGTTTTAGAATGATCTCCCATGATCAGTCCGGCAAACTGAAGCCCTGTGTCTTCAAAAGCTTTCGTTCTGTAGCTCCACAGTCTGACCTGGCTGTAGTTGTTCTTAAGGTTGGAAGAATTCGTATCCGCTCCGAAATTACACCATTCACCGATCACAGAATTTCCTACAAAACCTTCGTGCCCTTTACTTGAGTATCCGAATATGATGATATTATTCACCTCTCCGCCCACTTTACAATGCGGGCCAACAGTCGTAGCTCCATAAATTTTTGATCCCAGGTTAAATTTAGAATCTTCTCCCAGTGAAATCGGTCCACGGAGATTACAGCCTTCCATCACCTCAGCATTTTTCCCGATATAGATTTTTCCTGTTTTGGTATTGATCGTAGAAAATTCTATCTGAGCTCCTTCTTCAATAAAAAGGTCTTTTTTATCACCTAAAAATCCGTTGGTAGATGAAAGTTCCTGTGAAGTTCTTCCTTCAGTCAGCAAATTGAAATCAAAATCTATAGCAAGGTGATTATAGGTAAATAAGTCTGCCGGTTTTTTAAAGAAAGTTAATTTCTCCTTTACATCTGTCATCTTTTCGATCTGGTTCAGGGAAAAACCTTTCATATTAATTCTCGCTGCAATCAGCTCATCTTCATAAACAAGAGCTTCCCCCTGTTTAAGTTCCTTGATTTGCCGGATTACCGTTTCGGTCGGCAGAAAATTAGTAACCAGGAAAAGACTTTCTTTTTCTTCGGGGTTTTTAAATTTATCCTGAAGATAATTTTCAGTAAAATAAGAAACCTCGGTATTTTCTAAGACCTTCTGCCATCGCTCGGAAAAGGTAAGGATTCCGCATCGCATGGCGGCAACAGGACGGGTAAAAGTTAACGGAAGAAAATCTTCCCAATACTGGGCATCTGAAAATACTAATTGCATTGTGATATAGAAGTTAGAGATTAGAAGTTAGAAGTTAGAGACCCAACGTTGAGTTATGATTTGTTACAAATTTGGGCATCTAATCCTATTCAGAACAAAAATACAAAAATAGCTGGAAATAGAAATTAGATGTTAGAAATTAGAAGTTAGAAGTTAGTTAGTGGTAAATATTCCAACTACCTGTATAACAAAAAAGTCTCCCAATAGATTGGAAGACTTTAGTATGTGTGGTAACAGAAAATTACTTAGCGAATTTTTTGTATTTGTTCATAAATTTATCAACTCTACCTGCAGTGTCAACTAGTTTCACTTTACCAGTGTAGAAAGGGTGAGAAGTTGAAGAGATTTCCATTTTGATCAATGGATATTCTTGTCCTTCATATTCGATACTGTCTTTTGTTTCTGCAGTAGATTTGCAAAGAAACACCTCGTCGTTACTCATATCTTTGAAAACAACAAGTCTATAATTTTCTGGGTGGATTCCTTTTTTCATAATACAATTTTTAAAAAATTAAAGTTTGCTTCCGAAATAGTAATGGTATTTCTCTGCTAATTTTAGGTTGCAAAAGTACAACATTTTTTCAAATATACAAATACTCAATTCAATATTTTTTATTGATAAGAAATTCAAAGTATTTTCGTTAAATTTGGAATCTATTAAACTTTAATTTCGATGAAATTCAAACTATTACTGGCTTTTTGTTTCTGGATGCTTCTTGTGGCAGTATCATGTAATAAAGACGATATTACTTTTGACGCTCCATCACAGCAGTTACGTTTTTCAAAAGATACCGTATTCTGTGATACCGTTTATCATCAGGTGCGTTCTGAAACTTATTTTGTAAAAGTATATAATAATGAAGACAAGGATGTTTTAATTCCGAGAATCAACCTTGAAAAAGGAAGTGCATCCTTATACAGGATCAATGTAGACGGAAAACCTGGCTATGATTTCAAGGATGTACCGCTGAGAAAGAAAGACAGTATGTATATTTTTGTGGAAATAGCACCTGAAGCTACCGGACCTGAGGCTATAGCTGAAGACAAGATCCTTTTTAGCAGCGGTGCAGGACAGCAGCATGTGACTTTATTTTCTGTTGTTCAGGATGCAGAATTCTTCATCCAGTCTCCTACCAACCCCAATTTGATCACCACCCACACCGTGTGGAACAAAAACAAGGCTAAGATCATCTATGGTGACCTTACGGTGAATCCAAATATAACACTGGATATCCAGGCGGGAACTAAAGTGTATTTCCATACCAACAGTGGTATGAAAGTGTCAACGGGCGCTACATTAAATATTAACGGAGCTTTGAACGATGAAGTCATTCTCCGCGGAGACCGAAATGACCTGGATCACGATACACTTCCTAAAAACTGGAACTCTATCCGGATGGAACCCAATTCTATCCTCAATATGAATTTTGCAAGACTTTTCGGAGGAACAAGAGGTCTGGATATGAAACAGAATACAGCAAATATCAGAAACTCGTTCATCCATACTTTCTTTGAATATGGTATTTATGCCGTGGGCTCAACGGTTACTGCCAATAATTTAGTGATGAACAATTGTGGTGAATCATGTATCGGGATTTTCAGAGGCGGAAATCACAGCTACACTCATGCTACAATTGCAAATTATTCTAAAACAATGGGATCTTACACCAGAAACGGAATTACGGCAGCCAATGAGTGGAAAAATGCAGCAGGAACTACAGAACAGGGGGCGCTTCAACGCCTTGATATAAAAAACAGCATCGTCTTTTCAGACAGGGACAACTCTGTGAATTTTGAACAGACGCCGGGACAGCAGTTTGAATTCCTTATCCAAAACTCACTGATAAAGTATTCCGGCACATCAGAAGCCGGGTTCAATTTCGACAATAATGTGAATGTAATACAGAGCATTAAGAACGAAGATCCACAGTTCCTTAATTATTTTGCAGCGAAGATGAACCTGAGGGTAAAAACAACATCTCCGGCAAGAGGAAAAGGAAACGTCACTGTAGCTGCAACGGTACCTTTTGACATTGTGAATGTATCAAGAACAACCAACCCTACTCTCGGAGCATATCAATAATGGAAATCACAAAGCTGCAGGAACAGGTTGATGAGTGGATCAAAACCATAGGAGTCCGTTATTTTAATGAACTGACGAACATGGCCATGCTGACCGAAGAAGTAGGCGAAGTAGCCCGTATCATCGCCAGAAGATATGGTGAACAGAGCGAAAAAGAAAGCGATAAAAGCAAAGACCTTGGTGAAGAGCTGGCAGATGTATTATTTGTTACCTTATGTTTAGCCAATCAGACCGGAGTGAATTTACAGGAAGCTTTCGACAAGAAAATGAAGATTAAAACTGACCGTGATAAAGAACGGCATCAGAATAACGAGAAGTTGAAATAATAAACAGATATCAGATACGGGATGTCAGATATCAGACTTTAAAACAATCTGATATCTGGCGTCTGTTGTCTAAATATCTTCAAATTGCAGAAATAATGAAGTTAGAAAAATCAAAATTAGCATCAGATAAAACAGTTCAGATCAGCGGTTCGAAAAGTATTTCGAATCGTTTGTTGATTTTGGAAAGTTTATTTAAAAATATACAGATCGGGAATCTGTCCAATTCCCAGGACACACAGCTGCTGAAAAAAGCACTGTCTGAAAACACAGAAACTGTAGACATCCACCACGCAGGAACAGCTATGCGCTTCCTTACTTCCTACTATTCCATCTTTGAAGGGAAAACCACTGTTCTTACAGGATCCAAAAGGATGAAAGAAAGACCCATTAAAAACCTTGTCAATGCTTTAAAGGATCTGGGTGTTGAGATTGAATATCTGGAAAACGAAGGCTTCCCGCCTTTAAAGATCACAGGAAAAAAGATCACTCAAAAGCAGGTCAATGTCCCGGCTAATATATCCAGCCAGTTCATCACCTCCCTCCTTCTGATTGCCGGAAAGCTGGAAAACGGACTGGAGATTAACCTGGTTGGTGAAGTTACCTCAAGATCCTATATAGAAATGACGCTGGATATCCTGACAAGATTCGGGATAAAGAACAGTTTTGAAGGAAACACAGTCAAAGTGGAACCGTTTGATGTAAATGGTAAATTATCTGCAACAAGTTATGAAGTGGAAAGCGACTGGAGTTCGGCTTCGTACTTCTACTCGATCTGTGCACTGGGAAGGGAAACCATCCACCTGAAAAGCTTTTACAAAGAATCTACCCAGGGAGATTCTGCCATTGCTAAGATTTATGAAGAATTTTTCGGAATCAAGACCATCTTCACAGAAGGCGAACATAAAATTACCCTTCAGCCGGAACCTGATTTTGTTTTCCCGGAAAAAATTGTCCTGGATATGAATAACTGCCCGGATATTGCACAAACACTTTGCGTAACAGCCGCAGCCTTAAAAATTCCGTTTGATATTTCCGGACTGGGAACACTAAGGGTAAAAGAAACCGACAGACTGCAGGCCTTATATAATGAACTGAAAAAACTGGGCACTGAGACAGAAATTACAGAACTTACCATCAAGTCCGTAAGCTTCGGGGAACCCGAAGAGCACATTTCTATCGGGACTTACCAGGATCACAGGATGGCGATGAGCTTTGCCCCGTTCTGCCTTATTAAAGAACTTAGTATTGAGGAAGAAGACGTGGTGGAAAAATCTTATCCTATGTTCTGGAAAGATTTGAGCGATATTATGGTTTGATGAAAGTGCGAAATTGAATATCATGAAAAAGTATATCGTATTATTTTCTCTGATACCTCTGTTTTCCTGGGCTCAATATCTGCTGCCCAATGAAGAAACAGTTTTCTCATTTAAAACAAATAATGGGAAGATCATGGCTTTGGTTAAAGATAAAAAGAATGAATATATCCAATATAGATTCGGGAGCAAGGATCATGTAGATATGGAATTTCCAAAGACCAGGACAAAAGAAAGCTGGGAGCAATTTACTTACAGCTCTTACTTTAGAGGCGGCGGAAAACAGAATGCAGGTATGGACCTCAACTATCTGACATTTACCAAAAATAACTACAAATATCACCTGTTCAGAACCTATTCTGCAGAAGATGAATCATTTTCTACAGGCATCACGGTAACTGACAGTAAAGGAAAAGAAACTGTTATTGCAGGAGTTTATAAAACAATTAAGGGCTGCATGTGCAATCTGGACGACACAGAAGTACAGAAAAAAGATTTTGGGTTATAATTTTAAAATGCTCAATGAAAAAGCTTTTTTCTTTTAGTGCCTCACTGTTAATCACAGGTTTGCACGCTCAAATCCTGAAAGATTTCTCTGTTCCGAAAGGCTATCAAAAAATTACCGAAGCCACAGGTAATCTTGATAAAGACGGCAAAGATGAAACGGTAATCATTAAAAATTAGATAATGATATATTTAATACTGTATATATAATAGAACAACTTAATAAATTCAAAGCAAGCATTTTACTAATGTTATAAATTTAAAAATTCATTGAAAATAATATAAACTTACAAGAATAATTTTCTGGAAGTTATATAAAAGTTATTATAATCTATAACAATCAAAAATGTGTGTTAAGTCTTCTAAATAAAGGTTTTTTATAATATTTTACCTTTAAAAATTGAAATAAAGATGTTACAATATATAACATTTGTTATACATTTGTTCAACAATTATCGTACATTTGTAAAACAATTGTTGTACTAAAGATACAACAACTTCTAAAATACAAAACTCCCTGCTTTAACAGGGAGCATAAAGGTTGATTATTTTATTTCAACATAGAAAACAAATAAGCCTCCTTTTGGATGGTAGATAACTTTACCATTTTTTCTGATACTTCTGGTAAAAATTTTTTTGTAAGTTTTACCATTTTTTTCAAAAATTTCCATTGTTCTGGGTTTTTGAAATTAAACAAAATTACCGAACAACTCAGGTGGCCGCCTGAGTTGTTCTGATTACAGACTCAGCGTTACCGCCTGTGGAATACATCCACATTTATATCATCTACTTTAGCAAAGATAGGAATTTAAAAAATCAGAACTGCATAGTTCTTAACATATTGTTAGTAACTTATAATATTATATGTTTTAAAAACAGCTTTTATTATCATAAAATTTAGCAATCATAAAGTTAAAAATAATATTCGCTATGATTTCCTGAGAACATTCTTTATCTTAAAAAATATAGACGGAAAACTAAAGTCTAGAAGGAAAACAATATTGTTCTCTTTTCCAGCGGAATGGGGTTCTATTCAGAAAATAATGCACCTCCCGAAATAATCATCAAAAACAGCAGCCTTTCTATCACCCAAATATTCAATACCAATTTGAGACATACACAGACTTATAACATACCTTCAGATTTCAGAGCGGTGATTTCTATCTCATTGTTTCTCATGACAGATTTCAATTACCTCACGGAGATCAATTTTTCAATAGGGAAAATAATTACAGATCAAGAACATTCCTCCTGTGATGATGAAGAAAAGGATATTCCGAAAGATGTTCACAAAGAATTTGACCATCCGTTTAAGACTTTGCTTAAATGAACAGTTTCAGGATTGGGGAAAATAGATTTAAAATTCCCGGCTCATAAAGATTTCATTTACTAGCTTTTTCAATGGATTGGAAGATCCACTACTCTTATACTTTAACACAACTTAATTATCTCTTAAGGTTGAATTAACTTCTCTTGGTAAGATATATCCCTATTTTTAATCAAATAAAAATACCATAACCTATATCTAATCAAAGTATGAGATCTTCAACAGTTTTATTCCTTGGCATTACAGCTGCAAGTATGTTTTTCTCTTGTTCGGAAAGAACAGCCGAAATGGATTCAGACAGTACAGACCTAAGCCTTCATCAGAAAAAAAATGAGCGGACTTCATTAGTCTCGATCGAAACCAATAGCTGGATGTCCGGACTTCAGGATAATATTTCAATAGCTAAAATTTCGATCCCGGGTACTCATGATTCCGGTGCTATGAGAGAAGTGCCTTCCAACAGCGGTACTGCAAAAACCCAAAATCTTACGATTGCCGAGCAACTTAATGCCGGAGTCCGTTTTCTGGATATCCGTTGCAGGCATATTGATAATTCATTTGCGATACACCATGGTGCTATTTACCAAAATTTAAACTTTGATGATGTGCTCAACGCTTGCTACACATTTTTGGAGAGCCATCCTTCAGAAACCATCATTATGTCTGTTAAGGAAGAATACAACGCCTCCAACACATCGAGAAGTTTTGAAAAAACATTTGATACCTACGTTCAGAAAAATCCTTCAAAATGGGATCTGGGAAATAACATTCCGAACCTGGGAGATATAAGAGGAAAAATCAGATTATTGAGAAGGTTTCCTGCTGAAGTTTCTAAAGGGATTGATGCAACGGGATGGGCAGACAATACCACGTTTGAAATTAACAATACTCCGGGTACATCATTAAAGGTTCAGGATTATTATAAAGTGACAAATAATGATGAAAAATGGACAAAGATTTCAACTCTTTTTAATGAAGCAAAAAATGATACAAGTGGCAAACTTTTCATCAATTTCACAAGTGGATACAAACCTTTACTATTTGGAATACCAAGTATACCAGGAGTTTCCGATAATATAAATCCTAAAGTGACCACATTCTTCCAAAATAACACCAGAGGATCTTACGGAACAATGCCAATAGATTTCATCAACACAGAGTTATCAACACTGATTATTAACACGAATTACAACTAGATGGCCCTGATCATCCGGTACATAAAAAATGTAGTCTTTAGTTGCTAAAGACTACATTTCTTTAAAAGTAGATCGTTTCCTGATTATCTCTTAATCCCGTAGGCTGAAAGTATTTTGTTAAAAATCTCCGTATTTTCAAACAGTCCTGTGAATTCCTGTGAATTGGGCCCGTAGGCAAATACACCTGACGGAATCGACGTATGATCATTCGTGCTGAAATTCCCGAACACCCAGCCCTCTTTAAGACTCCCGTCCAAAAGTGTCAAGCCTCCGGTCTCATGATCTCCCACTACGATAACCAGTGTTTCTTTATTTTCATCAGCAAATTTCATCGCTTTTCCTACTACATGATCAAAATCCAATAATTCAGTCACCAGCTGCTCCAGATTATTGCTGTGTCCTCCTCCATCAGTCTGTGAAGCTTCCACCATCATAAAGAAGCCTTTTTTATTGTCTTTTACATTCTTTAAGGTAAGATCGAAAGCATCAGCCAGCCAGTTTCCCCTTCCGTTACTTATTCTCTGGGAAGCCAGGGGATCAACCACCAAAATGCGGTTGTCTGTTGTAGTGACTGATTTCAGATCCTGATAGAAATCAATCCTGGCATCTTTTATCTTTTGCACATTCTCCTGGCTCAATCCACCTGTAGGCCCTCCCATTAAAATTTTCGTTTTAGAATTGACAAAATCTTTAAGGATAGGCTCCGAACTGTTTCTGTTGTCTGCGTGTGCGTAAAAATCCGCTGGTGTTGCATCGGTAATATCTCCAGTGGAAATTAATCCTGAAACCATTCCTTCAGCTGCAATAATATCCGGAATCTGAACCAGAGCTTTTCCTTTATCATCTACTCCTACAAATGTATTTTTTGTTTTAACACCTGTGGCAAATGCCGTTGATCCGGGTGCAGAATCCGTAATGTATGCATTGGAAGAATTTGTTTTGGATAATCCGGTGGATTTCATATTAAAAACATTCAGCTTCCCTTTGTTAGCTGTAAAAGCAGCATAATACTGGGGAAGGGAAGTTCCGTCCGGAATCAGGAGAATAATATTTTTAACTTTCTTGTTGGTCCGGTCTGTTTTGTACGTTGGCTGGTATACTTCATACCCTTTTGTACTCTTATAAAAATTTTTAGGAATGGTATTGATGAACTTTTTAAGATCAGGAATATGATCGGTATTGATATAATCTACATCAAGATCCATCAGGTTTACCCAAGCATTGGTAAAATCAGGGGCTCCATAAAAACGTACAGGCTTCTGCTGAGCATGCGCTTTTTCTACTGTTTTTTTGATTCTTTCCGTTTCCTCATCCCTCGGAATCCCTTTTCCGTTCCATTTGACCAGATCCTGGAAGTCTGCACTGAACATTCCAACTCTTTTCAGCTGATCTGCGGTATAATTTGTATCAAGATTACCATCAAACCAGAGATAATCCGGATAGTTTTTAAAATCACTCGGCTGGGGTCTTCCTCCGGTAATCACAATTTTAATACCCGGACAGCCGGTAATTTCAGGATACTTCTTCAAAGTGGCTACCAATGCGCTCAGAGATGTTTTATAATCCTGTTTGATATCGATAAGGAGTTGTAGCTTCTTAGTACCATCGGAATAAATATTCCCTTTATTGAGTTTGATTTGTTTCGACATCGGATCAAGATAGAGGCTCTCCAGTGTTCGCTCTGGCAGCAGTTCTTTTTCTGTATGAGCGACCCACAGCTTTGCTTTTACGAGGAAAACATCCGCCTCAATAGAACCAAAACTGGCATAATACGCCTGCCAGAAAGGAATTTCCTGCTGATAATCATTATGAGAATGGGCATTGCCCACTGTATACTTCAGATAATTCTGCGCCTGGCTTTGAGTAAACAATCCAAAAGCCAGTACAGCTGCTATTTTTTTTGATAATTTCATCATACTATTAAAAAAACTGTATCACTGCGTGGCTCACACAATGATACAGTATCTATCTATATTAACATTTTACCACCCTTCATTTTGCTTGATCACGCCGTGGCTGTTGACAATTTCAACCTGCGGAACTGCCCATACATTGTGTATGGCCGGGTTGAAGTTTCTCGGAGCCCAGACTTCATTACCATTGATACCATGGAGTGCTTTTGCATAGGTATTTTTAGCATCTCCCCAACGGACAAGGTCCCTGTGTCTGTCTGCCCATTCTCCTGCAAGCTCACAACGTCTTTCATGCTTCAGGTCAGCCAGTGTACACCCGGTCTTTGGTGCCAATCCAGCGCGGACTCTGATCAGATTGATTTCCACATCAGCATTCTGTCCCTGCATGAGCAAAGCTTCCGCTTTAATAAGGATCACTTCTGAGTAACGCATAATCGGAACGGCCAGATCTGTACACGGATAATCTCCATTCGCACTTACGTGACCACTGTTAAGCGTATATTTGAAAGCATCCATATATTTATTAAACTGATAACCCGTAAGTGAATTCGTAGAAGCATACGTTCTTGTTTTTCCGTTAAAAGTGAACGAATCTCCCAGTTTCAAAATGGTTGCGCTTCTTCTCTGGTCACCTGCTTCATATTCGTCGTATAGTTCTTTCGTCGGCTGGAAATAACCCCAGCCGTTATATTCTCCCCAGCCTTTATTTTCAAGCATTACGCCGGGAAGAATACTTCCCCACGAGGTAAATTTAGGCGTACCCGGAATGGACCAGATGTATTCTGAACTGTAATTATTCTCTGATTTAAAAACATCTGAAAAGTTCCCGAGCAGCTTTCTGTTTCCTTTGGTCATTACTTCATTGGCCCAAAATGCGGCGTTCTTCCAATCTCCCATAAAAAGATAAACCTTTGCCAGAAGTGCCCAGGCAGCTGCCTTATGCGGTCTGCCGTAATCTTTAGGAGAAAGCTCTTCCTGAGAAGGAAGCAATTCAGCGGCCTTCTTCAGATCACTCACAATATAATTGTAATTTTCATTCACATTGGCCGCTCTCGGAATTGGATTAGGATCCGGTTCTTTAGTACGGTCGATAATAGGAATTCCTGCTTTTTCATTTCCGTAGTTATAAGCCAGCTCGAAATACATTCTGCTGCTCATAAACAAAGCTTCCCCCAGGTATTTGTTTTTAACAGCTGCCGAAGCCTGAATATTATCCACATTACGGATCACACGGTTGGCAACACCAATCACATTATATCTTTTATTCCACTGGGTTTCGAGATCACCTGCTGCAATATAATTACTGCTGAAATTTTTAGCATTATCTGCCTCACTTTTCGCCCTTCCGGTTACCATATCATCACTGGCATTGATGAACCAGAAAAGTCCTCTTCCATAAAATTCTCCGTCAAACAGAGGTTTATACATCGCATTAGCACCGGTTATCAGATCATTTTCCGTTTTCCAGAAACTGGCTTCTGTCGGCGTTCCTTCGGGCTGAACATCCAGCTCATTGGTACAAGACAAAAGAAGGGCGGATATTCCTGATACTAAAATTATTTTATTGAAAAATTTCATCTTATTCTTTTTTATCTTTTAAAATTATAATCCCACTTCCACTCCGAAAATAAATGAACGGGACTGTGGATATCTTCCGGTGTCCACTCCATACGTATCCATTCCAACTTCAGGATCAAAACCTGTATATTTTGTAATGGTAAATAAGTTATTGGTGGTCACATAAATTCTCAGCCTGTTCACATTGATCCTGCTGTAAATGTCTTTCGGTAATGAATAACCGATGGTCAGATTTTTAAGTCTGAGGTAAGATCCGTCCTCAACGTAGAAATCCGATACTTTAGAATAATTCCCACTTGGATCCCCATGGACAAGTCTTGGAATATTGGTATTGGTATTCTGCGGAGTCCAGGCATTCAGGATATCCCGGTCCATATTATAATTCTGTCCCGTTCCGCCAGGGTTCAATGAAACAAACTTCATCCCGTTGAAAATCTTATTCCCGTAAACTCCCTGGAAGAATACATTCAGGTCGAAATTTTTCCAGGTCATATTATAGAAAAGTCCGTAAGAAAATTTAGGATATGGGTTTCCGAGATTCACAAAATCATTGTTATTGAGCACCCCTACATTCCCCTCTTTTTTGAGGAATTTAATATCTCCGGGTTTTGCATTGGGCTGGATCAGATTTCCATTGGCATCTTTATAATTGTTGATCTCTTCCTGTGACTGGAAAATACCATCTGTCTTATACCCATAATAAGAGTACAGTGACTCACCCACTTTGATACGGGTAGGCTTCAATACTCCTCTTACCCCGTTACTGTTGATGAAAATCTCATCCACATCCGCCAGTTTTTTCACCGTATTTTTTAGTTGACTAAAGGTAGCTCCCACAGAGTAAGTGAAGTCACCAGTTCTTTTGCCATTGTAATTGATTCCCAATTCATATCCTTTATCCTGGAATAATCCTGCATTGATGTACTGATTATTATAAGTCGCCGTACTTGGTAGGCTCACATTAAAGATCTGGTCTCTGGAATTTTTTACGAAATAATCGAACTGTAAGGAAAGGCTGTTGTTAAGGAAAGAGAGATCCGCCCCAAAGTTAGTTTGCTCCGATTTTCCCCATTTCAGGTCCGGATTCGGACGTGTTGTCGCATAATAGGCAATATTCTGGGAAGGATCCTGGCCAAAGATAATATTGTTATCCCTTATCATTAAAGGATTAACAGCCTGCGGAGAAATCCCTCCAAGGTTCCCCAAAATACCATAGCTTCCTCTCAGCTTAAGGTTCGAAAGCCATGAGATATTCTGCATAAAGTTTTCTTTGGATACTACCCAGGCTCCGGAAAGTGCATAATAATTAGCAAACCTGTTTTGTTTCGCTACCAATGAGGAACCGTCTCTTCTTCCTAATAAGCTGATCACATATTTACCTGCATAATCATAGTTTATCCTTGCTAGGTAAGAAATCAGAGCCTGCTGATATTTGTAACTGGAAACGTCTTTATTGGTATCTGCTGCATTCTGAAGGTGCTGGAAAACCTCAGCTTCACTTCTGAAATCATAGGCTTTTGCCAAAAATCCTTCATCAATAGTTTTCTGGAAAGTAAACCCTCCCAGGAAATCAAAATTATGCTGCCCAAAAGCCGTTTTATAAGTAAGAAGCTGTTCTGCCAGAGAAGTTGATGAGTTGTTCGACTGGTATTCTAAATTATTGGTGTCAAAAATTTTCCCGACTTCCAGAACCCTGTAGGTGAAATTTTTAACCGTTCCTATTTTGAAGGTCTGGGAAAAATTGGATCTGAATTTTAAATTTTTAGCCAAACTGATTTCCGCATAAGGATTGATGAGAATTTCATGAGTAGGATTTCGGATACTGATTCTTTGAAGATAAGCAACAGGATTGATCATATCTCCATACCCTCCTGCCACATCAATTGGTAAGCCGGAAAAAGCTCCGGAAGCAGTATAGGCAGGAACGTTAGGCGGGTAATACATGGCAGCGATCAATGCTCCGGTGTAACCACTTTTCGTATCCGCTGTATTTCCGTCGGAATAATTATAATACATATTTTCCCCGATGGTCAGCCAGTCTTTTACTTTATGTTCAGAATTGACCCTGAAATTGTATCGTTTAGCCTGGGTATTAAGTAGAATTCCTTCCAGATTTCTGTGGTTCATTCCCACAAAAAACCTAGATTTGTCGCTTCCTCCACTTACATTGACGTTATATTCCTGAATGGTTCCCGTTCTGAAAATTTCTTTCATCCAGTCTGTTCTGGTCACTCGCCCATCTGGATATTTGTCAGGATTGAAAGCAATAGGAAGGCTGTTTAGCTTTCCTGCATTTTCATAAGCTTTATACATGACATCCTGGAATTCTGCTGCGTTCAGAGATTCTTTCATTCTCCAGGCATTATTCACCCCATATTTCACATCAAAATCTACGGTAAGGTTTCCTTTTTTTCCTCTTTTGGTAGTAATAAGAATCACTCCTCCCGAAGATCTGGCCCCGTAAATGGCAGCGGAAGCATCTTTAAGTACAGAGATATCCTGAATATCGTTAGGATTAATGGATGGCGCGCCATTAAAAACAACTCCATCAACAACGTACAGCGGTGTTTCTCCGTTAATCCCACCCAAACCGCGGATATTCACTTTTGGCGAACCGTTGGGATCTCCCCCTTCATTAATCACTGTTACTCCGGGCGCTTTTCCCTGAAGAACTTCTCCTACTCCGGATAAGGACCTGGAAGTAAGCTTGTCAAGTGAAGCTTCAGAAACTGCACCGGATACTTTGCTTTTCTTTTGTGTTCCATATCCTACCACCACAACTTCTTCTATGGATTTTTCCTTTAAGCTGTCCTGTTTTTGAGATAGAACCAAAGGTGAGACCGATAGAGCACCGATCAATAAAGCCCTTCCTGTTAAATAACCCACAGAAACCGGGATTTTAGATACATTCATTTCATCCTTTTTTATTAGGGGCAAAATTAAAACAGGTCTGTCCGGGAACTCATTAAGATTTTCTTATGTTTTTATTAAGAAATAATTGCAGTTTTAAATATCAGGAACTAACAGCGGAGTATCAAACATCTATGTATCAAGAACATACCCTAACTAAACTAATCATTCTATTTGTATTGTGAATATAATTGCTGTTAACTTTACTTTAAGTTTAAATTATTCAATTTTCAGAAGTCAAAAGACTGATCCATTTTTATACAGTAATAAATAAGATAGTTCTTATTTCTTTTTTTACATTTGCTGAAAATACGGTTCATGCTGAAACACAGCAGCCGAAGGAAAAAATAAAAGTCTAAAATTATAAACAATCCAATGACTATTATCATCACTGGAACCTCATCAGGAATAGGTTTTGTGCTTGCCGAATATTTCGGAAAAAAAGGACATAAAGTATACGGTTTAAGCCGGAAGCATACAGAAAGTCAGCATTTCACATCTATCCCGACCGATGTTACCGATAATACTGCTGTTCAGCATGCGATCGCTGAAGTTTTAAGAACAGAATCAAAGATCGACGTCCTGATCAATAATGCAGGAATGGGAATGGTAGGCGCTGTGGAAGATTCTACAAAGGAAGATATTCTAAAGCTGTTCAACCTGAATCTTGTAGGCGCTGTCCAGATGATGAGTGCCGTTCTTCCGAAAATGCGTGAAAACAAATTTGGAAAGATCATCAATATTTCAAGTATCGGAAGTGAAATGGGGCTTCCGTTCCGCGGATTTTATTCTGCTTCCAAATCGGCTTTGGACAAGGTAACTGAAGCTATGAGGTATGAAGTTTACCCATGGAATATTGATGTCTGCTCATTGCATCTTGGTGACATCAAAACAAATATTGCAGAAAACAGGGTAAAAACACAGGTTTCCGAACCGTATAAAAATATATTTGATAAAGTTTATGCCTTGATGAATTCGCATGTGGGCGATGGAACCGAACCGCTTGAAGTAGCAGCTTATGTGGAAACACTTTTGAATAAAAATAAATGGAAAGCCCATTATTATTTTGGTAAATTCGGACAAAAGATCGGAGTTCCACTGAAATGGATACTTCCGCAGGGAACCTATGAGAATCTGATGAAAAAGTATAATAAACTGGATTAAATTCAGTTATTTTAAAAATTATTTAAATATACATTTGAGCCATTAAGAGTATTAAGTTGTTAAGAATGACTAAGTAAGCTTCGCTTTTAGATTTAATGGTTTAAATAAATAAAATATTGAAGTTATTCCTGAAAATATTTTTTATTCTGTTCTGCGTTTTTGTACAAGCGCAGAAGAAGCAATATTGGCTTATTGATACAGAAACCAATGTCAGGAAAAAAGTAAAAGATTCTCTTTCTGCAGCAAAATTTCTGGATTCCTTGTCCCAGAGCAATTACTTCTTCACCAAGCTGAAGGATGTAAAAGTGAAAGGCGACAGCACGGAAATTTTCTATGACAAAGGAAAAAACTTTAATGAAACCTATGTAGACCTTTCCGATTCTGTTGCTCTGAAATTAAAGATCCAGAAGGATTTTTTCACTAAAAATTTAGATTCAACAAAGAAAAGCATCAACAAAAGATATATAGATGACGGATATTCTTTCAGCCGTCTTAAATCCAAATATAAAGGTCAGAAAAACGGCTATCCTGTGATAGAACTGGATATCAACAAAAATGATAAGCGGACCATTAATGGTTTTGTGGTAAAAGGCTACGAAAGGGTTCCTAAAAGATTTATGAAGAACCTGGAAAAGGAATTCAAAGGAAAGACTTACGATGACAAAAATCTCCTCGCCATCAGCAAAAATTTTCAGAGCCATGCTTTTGTTACTCTGGAACGGCCTCCTCAAACTCTATTCACCAAAGATTCCACGAGCATTTACCTGTTTATGGAGAAGAAAAAGACCAATACGTTCGACGGGGTAATCGGTTTTGGGAATGATAAAACGGAAAAGTTCACACTGAACGGAACCCTGAATGTCAACTTCAGGAATATGTTCAATGGTTTTGAGACCGTCAATCTTTACTGGCAGAGAAACCCGGATAAAGGGCAGACATTTGATCTTCAGACCGACATTCCGTATCTTCTTAAATCTAATGTAGGAATGAACCTGAAAGTCAATATTTTCAGACAGGATTCTACTTTCGCGAATGTAAAATTCCTTCCTGCTTTCTATTATCACATCAATAACCGCAACAAAATCGGGCTTAGAGGAACATTGGAGTCTTCCAGCATTATTGATACGCTGTATGTTCAGGGTAAGGATTATAATAAAAAAGGACTCGGGATCTGGTTTGAAATGACGGAGCCTACAGATATTGATCTTTTTCTTTACAAAACAAGGATCAATGCCGGCTATGATTACCTGACAACCACTTATACCAAAGATAATATTAAGGCTAATCAGAACCAGTTTTATTTCTTCGGTGAACATAATTATCAAATTTCCGGAAATCATTTTCTCAATATAAAAGCAGAGGGGGCTATGATGGATTCCAAGGTTGAATTCTCTGCCAATGAACTGTACCGTTTTGGGGGCTGGAATTCCATGCGCGGTTTCAATGAAAAGTCCCTTGCCGCCGATTTTTATTATTATGCAGGCCTGGAATACCGATATCTCATCGGAAGCCAGGCATTCTTCGATTTTTTTGGACAGTACGGACAGCTCAATAATAAATCCTTAAATGTTAAGCCTAAACTTTACAGTGTAGGACTTGGATTTAATTTCTTTATTCCGATTGGGCTGATGAGCTTCCAGCTATCGAATGGTAATGAATTCGGAAATCCTTTTAAATTTAACGATATCAAGATCCATTGGGGAATCCTGAGCAGGTTTTAAAAAGAAACAAACTTGGATTTTCCGCGAATAGGTAGCAAGAATTTTTAACGTAAAGGTTTCAGGTAGTATGTCCAGTTTTTAAGATATCCACACGCTTCATCGAATCAATTTTAATTGATTCCCGCCTTTGCATCCTAAAATATAAATCATAGGTATTTCAAACTTTGCGTTAAAAAAGCATTCAGTCAAAAACTACTGCATAAAGGATATTATTTTAGTATAAAAAAAGCAAAATATTAAAACAAAACAGTCCTTTCAGTTTTATTATTATGTTAATATTCATGTTAAAAAATATTAAAAAAGTATTTTTCTTTTAATACCACATTAAAATACTGGTAACACTGCACCGCTAAATTTGTTCTCAAAAAAATGAAGAAGACTTTAGCTACTTTTGCTGTTTTTTTACTCCCCCTTTATCTTACTGCCCAAGAAATTAACATTTCCGGAAATGTAAAATCCGAAAACGGATCCAGTGTTTCCGGAGTCAGCATTACCGACAAGAACACCGGAAAAACGACGGTGACGGACGAAAGCGGTAATTTTACAATTTCTGCCAACCCGAAAGATATTCTTGAATTTTATGCTCCTGACTTTTCAATGTATACCGTGGAGGTTTCTTCCAAAAGACAGTATGCTGTTGTTTTGAAAAAAGCGGAAGAGAAGCAGATTGAAGGTGTCGTTATTACTGCTTTGGGAATTGCCAAAAAGAAAGAAAAGATAGGCTATGCTACTCAAGAAGTTGGTACCAAACAGTTTGAAACCATTACAACCCCGAGTATAGGCAATTTATTCTCAGGACAGGTCGCCGGCCTTAATGTTTCCAACCCTACAGGGATGCAACAGGCCCCGCAATTTACCTTGAGAGGAAACTCTAATCTGGTTTTCGTGGTCGATGGGGTCATTGTTGAAAGAGAAGTTTTCCAGAATTTGGACCCTAACAATATTGAAAACATCAATGTCCTGAAAGGAGCAACTGCTTCTGCATTGTACGGTTCAAGGGGAAGATACGGAGCTGTTTTAATTACCACTAAAAGTGCCAGAAAAAAAGGCTTTTCCGTAGAGTTTTCACAAAATACAATGGTAACAGCAGGCTTTACCAATCTTCCGAAAACCCAAAATGAGTACGGAAACGGATCACACGGAAAATATGAATTCTGGGACGGAGCAGATGGCGGTGTAAATGACGGCGACATGATCTGGGGACCAAAATTTGTTCCCGGGCTTAAAATTGCCCAGTGGAACAGCCCGATCAGGGATAAGATGACCGGACAGGTAATTCCGTGGTACGGTGCAGTTTCCGGAACCCAGTACAATGACAAATTAAGATATGAAAGAGTACCTATCGACTGGAAGTACCACGATAACTTAGACACCTTTTTAAAGCCTGCGGTGATCAACAATAACAGTTTCGCAGTAAGCTATAGAAACAATAAGGATATTTACAGGCTGTCCGGAAATTTCATGAATTATGATGACAGGATTCCGGGGTCCTACCTTCAGCGCTACGGTGTCAACTTTTCTTCTGAAAATCATTTGGGAGAAAAATTAACTTTCGATACCAAATTCAATTTCAATCAAACCTTTACTCCCAATATTCCCAACTACGACTATAATCCAAGCGGACATATGTACACGATTCTGATCTGGATGGGAGCGGATGTAGACGGGAGAGACCTTAGGAACCACATGTGGATCCCGGGAAAAGAAGGCACTGCCCAGGCCAACTGGAATTATGCATGGTACAATAATCCGTGGTTCGGAGCCGAGTATTACAAAAATAAGAACAGGACCAATGTGATCAATGCTCAGACCGGCCTGGAATATAAAGCAACTGAAGATTTCTCAGTAAAAGGGAAAATATCCATCGTTGAGAATCACAATAAGCAGGAAATATTAAGTCCTTATTCTTACTTCAACTACAGCGCTCCGAGAAGTGGAGGTTATCTCCTGAATGATTCCAAAACATGGAATATGAACTCCGATATCTTAGCTACCTACAAGAAAAAGATATCCGATAACTTCGATTTTACAATCAATGCCGGAGGATCAACATTCTATTATAAGAACGATATCGACAATGCCTCAACTGACGGGCTGAAAATCCCGGAACTATACACCCTGGAAAACTCAACCGGAGCTGTAAAGTATTATGATTATCTCAAGGAAAAGCTGATCTACAGTGCCTATTCAACTATCGATATCGGATTGTACAATGCTTTTTTCATTAACGTTTCAGGACGTAATGACTGGTCTTCTACCCTTCCGAAAGCTAACAGATCTTATTTTTATCCTTCTGCATCGGTAAGTGCAGTAATTTCTAACCTTGTTAAAATGCCTGAAGCTGTTAACCTTTTAAAACTTTCAGCTTCATGGGCCAAGGTAGCTTACGATTTCCAGCCTTATTCAATCAGAAATTACTATCTGAATAATAAAGGAGCCACTTTTAATGGAAACCCGATGTTCAACTATCCTACCATACTGAATGTTGAAAATTCCTTGAAGCCGGAGCAGACCAAATCTTATGAACTGGGATTAAGCACTGGATTATTTAAGAACAGACTGACTCTAGATGTTACATATTTCAGAACATTGGATTATAACAATATCCTGGAATTCCCGGCTGCACCCTCATCCGGTTTTACTTCGCAATATGTAAACGGAAATGAATATACCACTAAAGGTCTGGAGATTTCGTTAGGCCTGGTTCCCATAAAAACAGCCAATTTCACCTGGAGGTCTTTAATCAACTGGAGTACGTATGAACAAAAGCTGACTTCTATCTATGGCGATATGCCGAACTACAACAATATCAAGCTCGGTGAACGAATGGACAGTTACTATGATTATACCTGGAAGAAATCTCCGGACGGAAAAGTAGTGCTGAATGCTGCCACAGGAATGCCTACACGAGCAGATGCCCCAAGCAATCTGGGGCACTTCAACCCGGACTGGACTTTCGGATTCAATAATACGTTTAAGTATAAAAAATTCTCACTCAATATCGGAATTGACGGAAGCATAGGAGGTGTTATGAGATCCCAGGTCGTAGAAAAAATGTGGTGGGGCGGAAAGCACCCGAACTCAACTGCCTACAGAGATCTTGAATATGCCAATCCGGGAACCTATTATTTTGTACCGGACGGTGTTAACTATAATGCAGCTACCGGAGCCTACACTCCACACACAAAACCGATCAGCTTTCAGGACTGGGCCCAGAACTATCCTTATCAGGCAAGGGTAACGGAAGATGAAAGTGAACTGTTTGCCAATGTTTTCGACAGGACTTTTATCAAACTGAGGTCTGTAGTCCTGGAATATGATTTTTCTTATCTCCTTAATCCAAAAGGAATGATAAAAAATTTCACAGCCAATATTTCAGCTTACAACCTGGCAATGTGGAAAAAATCTAAAAATCTTTACTCCGACCCGGATTACCAGCTCAAGAAAGATAGCAATGACATCCAGGATCCTTCCAGCAGATGGATAGGTATCGGGTTTAATCTTAAATTTTAATTACAAGTATCCTGAACAATGAAAAAGACTATCAATTTTACAGCGAAAAATAATAGAATGACCAAATGGCTAAAATCGGCAGCTTTTGCAGGACTGCTGATCCTCACTTCATGTGAGACCGATCTTGACAAGATCAACGAAAATCCTAATGACCAGGCCAGTGTAGATCCAAAAGTTCTTCTGACGTATGTTTCAAAAGATGCTTTCCAGGTCAACGGTGACAATATGTATACTTCGAGAATGATGATTGGTACTGACGGAGAAAATACCTATCAGTACATGAAATGGAACGATGCCTCTTTCGAGGTATATACAAAAGGGCTTCTGAATACGGTAAAAATGATGCAGGAAGCTGAGAAGATCAACAATAAAAACTACTCTGCCATTGGCAAATTCTACAGAGCTTATTATTTCTTTAATTTAAGTTTGAAATTCGGAAGTATCCCATACACAGAAGCTGTCAAAGGTGAATCCGGAATTACCCAGCCGAAATACGACAGCCAGGAAACAGTAATGTCCGGAATTTTATCAGAACTGAAAGAGGCCAATGATCTCATCAATACCAATGACAAAATTGAAGGCGATATTATCTATAACGGTGATGCTTCAAAATGGAAAAAACTGATCAATTCTTTCCGATTGAAGATTTTGATAACCATGTCTAAAAAAACCATGCTGGGAGGTTATAATGTAGCCACTGAATTTGCTTCTATTGCAGGAAGCCAGCCTTTAATGACATCTATTTCAGATAATGGGGAGCTTAAATTTGCTGATGTGGCAGACAGCAGATATACGATGTTCAACAACAGCGGTTATGGATCAAGTTTATACATGGCCGATTATTTCATCAACCTGTTTAAGGCCAGACAGGATCCGCGTCTGTTTACTTTTGCAGCTCAAACTACAGGTGCGAAAGAAGCGGGAAAACTGATCACAGATTTTACAGGATACAATGGAGGGGACCCAACTTCTTCCTATTCTGACAATGCAGCATTGATCACAGCAAAAAATATATCTAAGGTGAATGACCGTTTCTATAAAGATCCTACTAATGAGCCTTCCTCTGTCTTAAGCTATTCGGAACTGGAATTTATCCTTGCTGAAGCAGCAGCCAGAGGATGGATCCCGGGGCCAGCAAAAACACATTATGACAATGCGATAATAGCAAGCTTTAGTTTTTATCAGACCTATGTAAAAAATCCGGGACAATATTTTTCAGGATTCAATGTGAATCAGTATTTGGCAACTCCATTAGTCGTTTATAATGAGGCTGATCCTCTCCAAACCCGTTTGGAAAAGATCATGACCCAGAAATACATGACGATGTTCCACCAGAGCCAATGGACCTCTTATTATGATTATTTAAGAACAGGATATCCAAACTATCCTCTGCAGACAGGAGTTTCTGCGCCATTCAGATTCAGATATCCACAAGCTGAGTACAGCTATAACAGCACCAATTTAAAAGCTGCACTGGCTGCCCAATACGGAGGAAATGATAATATCAATTCTAAACCATGGTGGCTTCAGTAAGAACTTAATATTTTATAAAAAAACAGATAAACCGCAGGAAAATCCAATAACTTGCGGTTTATTTCTTATTTTGATTGAACATGAACAGAAGAGAATTTTTAGAAAAATCAAGCCTTTTGCTGGCCGGACTGGGAACTTCAAGCGTTCTTCATCCTGCTATTTTAAAAGCATTGGCCATTGAACCGGCAGCACTGTCTACTTTTTATGATGCAGAACATATAGTAATCCTGATGCAGGAAAACCGTTCTTTTGACCATGCCTTCGGAGCATTGAAAGGAGTAAGGGGCTTTCTTGACAAAAGGGCTTTCGTTAAAGAGGATGGCCATTCCGTTTTTTTTCAAAAAGATGATGCCGGAAAATATGCCTCGCCTGCAAGGTTGGATCTCAGAAATACAAAATCTACGTGGATGAGTTCCCTGCCTCACTCCTGGTCGGATCAGCAGAAAGCATTAAACAAAAGAAAATATGACAGGTGGCTGCAGTTTAAGGCCTCCGGAAATAAGGATTACAAAAATATTCCGCTTACCTTAGGCTATTACAACAGGGAAGATCTTCCTTTTTATTACCAGCTGGCGGATGCATTCACCATATTTGACCAATATTTCTGCTCTTCACTTACAGGCACCACCCCGAACAGGCTTTTCCACTGGTCGGGAACACTTAGGGAACAGCAAAACGGAAAAGTGAAAGCCAATGTATACAATGAAAACATTGATTACGACAAAGCCAGGCAGGCACACTGGAAAAGCTTTCCTGAACTATTAGAGGAGCAGAATGTTTCATGGAAGATCTACCAGAATGAGATCAGCCTTTCGAAAGGAATGTCCGGAGAACAGGAAGCATGGCTGAGTAATTTCACCGATAATCCCATTGAATGGTTTTCAAAATTCAATGTCAAGTTTTCAATAGGCTATCATCAGAATATTCCTAAAATCATTGCTTACCTGAAAGAAGAGATCGGAAAAAAGCCGGATCAGAAGAAAAAACTACAGGCAATGATTGCTGAGTTTGAAGAAGATCAGATCAGATATACTCCCGAAAATTATTCTAAACTCTCGCAGCGGGAAAAAAATCTGCACGAAAAAGCGTTTACCACTAATATTAATGATCCTGACTATTGGAACTTAGAAATCGGAAATGATGAAAACGGGGAAAGGCTCGTTGTCCCGAAAGGAGATGTGCTGTTCCAGTTCCGGAAAGATGTGGAAGAAAAAAAGCTTCCGCTGGTTTCATGGCTGGTAGCTCCTGAACATTTTTCTGATCATCCCGGGTCGCCGTGGTATGGCGCCTGGTATATCTCGGAAGTTTTAAATATTCTGACCCAGGATCCTGAAACCTGGAAAAAAACAATTTTCATTATCAATTATGATGAAAACGACGGATATTTTGACCACGTGCTTCCTTTTGCCCCTCCGGTCAATCCAAGTCAGAAAGTGGATATGAATGGTAAAGAAGGAGCAGAGTATGTAGATCAATCCCAGGAATATATGTCAACCCTTCCCCTGAAAGACCATGAAAGAATAGAAGGTACTGTAGGTTTGGGGTATAGAGTGCCGATGATCATTGCATCACCATGGACAAAAGGGGGCTTTGTCAATTCTGAAGTTTCCGATCATACGTCCGTCCTGCAGTTCCTGGAGAAATTCATTCAGAAAAAATACAGCAAAAATGTTAAAGTGGATAATATCAGTGATTGGAGAAGGGCAATTTGTGGTGATCTGACTTCGGCTTTTAATTCTTCGAATCCCAAGGCTCCTCAAATGAACTATCTTGATCAAAAAGAATATGCAAAGACCATTAATGCTGCCAAAAGTAAACCTGTTCCGGATCTTAAATGGTATGCAGAAAATGAAATCAGTGACAGTCTTCTTGAAATTCAGGAAAGAGGAACCAGACCATCCAACCCGCTTCCCTATCATTACCATGTCAACCTGGAAAACGGAAAGATCAAAATGACGAATTTAAAAAAAGCCGGAGTTCCCTTGTTAATTTATGACAGAATGCAATTGAGCAGTAATAATAATTATCACTTCTCTTATGCCCTGTATTCAAAACAGGCACTTTCACATGCTGTCAACCCCGGAAAATATGATTATGAGGTTTTCGGGCCTAATGGCTTTTTCAGGAAATTCAGTGGAAACAACAGCCCTGAAATAGAAGTACAGTTGATTGATAACGGTTTGAAGAATCAGGTAGAATTGATTTTCAGAAAGAAAAAGGCAGATGTGTCTGTTTCCTTGGAAGACCTGTATGAAGAAAATAAAAAAACAATCACCTTACATCAGACGGAGGAAAAAATAACGGTTGATCTCAACCAAAATAAAGGATGGTATGATCTGAAAGTAATACTTGATGATCATATCTGGCATTTTGCCGGAAGAACCGAAACCGGAAAAGTTTCCATTTCGGATCCACACTGGGCTTAATTAAAGATAAAAAAATAAAAGCCTTGTACTGTTTTGTGCAAGGCTTTTATTATGATTACAATCATAGTTTAAGATAGTAATTTTATATAATTTTCATATATTATTCTAACCAATAATGTAATATTATAACGAAATAATTAATAATATTTAAAAAAGAAAATTTTATCGTTATATATTGCCGATTTTCATTAACTTCACCTAATCAAATCAACAATATCATGAAAACATTAAATCTAAGCCTTGCAGTATGCCTAATTACAGCAGCATTTTCCGGCAATTTACAAGCTCAGGATACCAATACAGACAATCATACCATTACAATTTCTATTCCCGAAGTTGCACTGGTAGATATTGAACCAGCTGCTACGAAAAACATTACATTAGGCTTTACGGCACCTACGGAAGCAGGTAACCCTATCACACCGGCAACATCCAATACTACACTTTGGCTGAATTATTCGTCTATCAAATCTGTAGCAGACCCTACGCGTAATGTATCTGTAAAAGTAAATGCTCTTATTCCCGGAATTGACATCAATGTAACAGCAGCAGCGGCTACAGGAAGTGGAGCCGGTACACTGGGTACACCGGCAGCACAGCTTACACTGAGCGCGGCAGACCAGACTATCATTTCAGGAATCGGAAGTGCTTACACCGGAAACGGAGCCAATAACGGACACAATCTTACGTATGCTCTGGCAGCAGGAAGCGGTCCTGGAGGAGTAGCCGCATATGCCGATTTACAGGCAACAGCAACCACTGTAGCTACAGTTACTTATACAATCTCAGACAACTAGTTTGATTTCAATGTAAGATAAAACAAGAAGAAGTCGTCTATCAGCTTCTTCTCAGTTTTATATTGCCGGGACTTTAATTTAACCTTTACATAATTATGATAAAGCGCATTTTCCTTTTGGTATTCCTGATGCTGCAGTTTAGTTTTTTATATGCAGGTATTGTCGTTCTGAATGGTCTTACCCATACTTATAAAGTTGAAAACGGAAAAGTGTACAAAGGGAAAATCGGCATTGAAAATACAGGCACTACCCCTCAGAGCGTAAAACTGTTTTTACAGGATTTCAGTTATAAGGCGGACGGCTCTATACACTATACTGAAATACATACTCATAAAAGAAGTAATGGCGGCTGGATAAAGCTTAATACAAACCTGATCACGTTAAAGGGAAAGGAAAAAACCGAAGTATTCTATGAAATTACAGTTCCCGACCATCCTGCTGATCCGGGAAGCTATTGGAGCGTCATCATTGTTGAACCGGTAGATGAAATTAAGCCGAGCAATGATAAAGCAGGAGTAAACATCACTTCTGTGATACGCTATGCTATCCAGGTTATTACTGATTATGAAACAGAAAAAGCAAAGCCTGATCTTAAATTTGAAAGTGTAAAAATAGAAAAGGAAGACGGAAAACAAACCGCAAAAATTGCAATAGCGAACAACGGTAATCTCTATTGTAAACCAATGGTAAGCATTGAAATATACAACCGGAAAACCGGCGAGCGGCTCGGGAGCTATACGAGTATCCCGATGGGATTATTACCACAAACCTCCAAATCATTTCATATTGATATCAGCAAAGTTCCGGCAGATCATTATAAAGCCGTTCTTATAGCCACCGATGAAGAAGAAAATGCATTTGCACTCAATGTGGAATTAGAAGTAAAGAATGATTAAAAACTGGATTTTATATATCGTCCTATTATCACTATTCCCGGCACATATTTTTTCCCAACAGCTGCCCAATTCATTGGCCGGCAAAAAAGATAGCCTAATGCCGGGCATGTCTACTTCTATTTCCTTTGCCTTAGAAAACACTTCAGCTGAAAACAAGATATATGATATTACCGTTACCGCTTCAAGCCCTTTCATCACACCTATTTTAGAAAAAGCAGAGCTTAAAATATCAGCCAACGAAAAAACAGTTTACATTGTTCCTATCCGTATTGCTGCAGAGGCAGCCCAGGGTCTGTATTCTGTTATTCTGCATGGAACAGATCAGCAAAACGGAATAACTTTTACAAAAACCACGCAGATCACAATTTCAGGAAACAGAAAGCTCAGTTTGATTGCACTAAATTCACCAGAGTTTATCCGGGCAGGTGAAACCATACGGGCCTCCTTTCTTTTAAAAAACAATGGAAACATCACTGAAAACCTGATCTTGGAAAGTAAAAATGCTGTAGTGGATAATGATGCCTCTATAACTTTAGCCCCTAGCGAATCAAAAATAATCAGCATTTATAAGATCACCAATTCAGAGCTTGGGCAAAATGAATTTCAGAATCTCAATCTTTCTGTCTATTCTCCAGGTAACCAAAAAGAAAATCAGACGGCCTATGTAAGTGTAAAGGTGATATCGGTAAGGCCTGTAGAAGGTGACATTTACCACAGGCTTCCTGTTTCGGCATCTTTGTCTTTTATAGGAATGAAGAATATGGGTATTTATGATGATGGATTCCAGGGGGAAGTATACGGGAAGGGAAGTCTGGACAATGAAAATAAAAACCAGATCGAATTTCATGCAGTATCGGCCAATCCTGTTGAATTCAATTCTTTTACCCAGTATGAAGAATATTTTATTAATTATAAAAGAAACAATTTTTTTGTCCATCTTGGGGATAAGATGTATTCAGCATCTTACTTAACTGAGTTTGCGAGGTACGGCCGTGGTGCGGAAATCCGTTATGATTTAAAAAAAGTCAGCATTGGGGGCTTTTACAATCATCCAAGGTTTTTCCGGGATATTAAAGATGAGTTTAATATATATTCAACCTTTAAAATCCGAAAAGAGTCTGAAATTACAGCAGGATATCTTTATAAAATTCCGAGGAAGGGAGAAATCAATTTCGGGAATATCAGGCTCTACTCCGAAACTCATCTTCCTTACACTGCCGCGAAGTTCAAAATTTCAAATAACATAAGTCTTTCCGGAGAGGCTGCATACAGTAAAAATGAAGAAATGGATGGAACAGCCTATATGGCCCAGGCTCAGGCGACCTTTGAAAGGCTTAACGGTAATGTCATGTACATGAGGGCAAGTCCTAAGTTTGCCGGATATTTTACCAATACCAGTACATTTAACGGGAATCTTCAGTATAGCCTTTCCAGAAAGATCAATGTTTTTGCCAATTATGTACAGGACGCCAGAAACTTTGGAAGAGACACTTTATTTCTGGCAGCACCATACAGAAGTTTTCTTCAGTACGGCATACAGTATAGATATCTGCAAAACGGCCTGGTGACACTTTATAACGGATTTCAGAAGTATCAGGATCGCCTGGAACCCAAACAATTTGATTATTATGAACGGTATTTTAAAATAAGTGTAGATCAGCAGATAGGAATATTCCAGGTAAATCTTCAGGGGCAGTTTGGAAAAACGAATAACTATCTGAGTGGATTTAATGGAAATTCAAGTTTTTATACCACTAACATAGCCTTTGAAAAATTTAAAACATCTTTCAACATTTATGCAAGCTATGCGATTACTTCAAGGTATCAGATGCAGAATGAGAGACAAATCTATTACGGAGCCAGAATCTTCAGCCGATTTTCTGACAATACCAGCTTAAGTCTTTTTTATCAGAATAATTACATGCCTGAGGAATATTTCAGAGACAGAAATCTTTTTGAAATTTTATTTCATCAGCAGCTGTTTCCAGGCAGTGAACTGGATCTGTCCGGAAGATATTCGTTACAACGCGGACAACTGGGCAATAAGGATTTTATATTTTCATTACGCTATACAATGCGCCTCAATCTACCTGTACAAAAAACTGCCGAATACACTTCTTTGTCAGGAAACATCAGTAATCTGGGAGTAAAAAAGACAGGAGGAATCAAATTAATGCTTGGCAGCAATTTATCCGTTACAGATCAAGACGGAAATTACTTCTTTAAAAACATTGTGCCTGGAGATTATTTTCTTGAAATAGATCGTTCTACAACAGAAATTAATGATATTCCCAATATTTCTTTACCTGCATCATTACATCTCATCAATAAAGAAAATACATTCAATTTTGGGTTAACGACTGCATCCATGATTAAAGGAATGATTCTTATTTCTGAAGATGAAGAAAAAAATCAATATAGTTTTGCGCAGTTTCAGCCTGAAAAAGAAAAAAAGAAAAAGCAAAGTATCGTTATTGAAGTCTCAGATGGTGAACAAACTTATAGGAAAATAGTATTTATAGGGGAAACGTTTGATTTCACCTATCTGCGTCCGGGAGAATGGAAAGTTAAACTTTACAGAAACGGTTTGGACAAACGGTATAAAATAGCTGCAGATTCATTTCAATTCACTCTTAAACCTTCCCAAACTCAGAGCATAGCTATTCATATTGTCAAACAGCAAAGTGAAATTAAATATCAACAGGAAACAATAAAGGTAGGATACAACACAATAAAAAAGAAAAAATGAAATTAAAAGATTATATCATATGCCTGATTTTCTTCACGATGTCCAGCACAATATTTTCACAGACTCTTATTGCTGTGAGTCTTCCTGTTGTCACTCTGCTGGATGTAGAGCCGGCAGGAACTTTTACTTTGAATTTCACAGCTCCCACGGAAGCAGGACAAGCTTTGACTGTTCCAGCAGCCAATACTACAAAATGGGTCAATTATACTTCCGCCATCGCATCCGGAGGGCTTACCAGAAGGGTTACAGCTTCTATCAATCAGCTTATTCCGGGAGTCAATATAAGTATACAGGCCGCTGCAGCTTCAGGTGCCGGAGGTGGAACATTGGGTACATCATCGGGGCTGGTTACTTTGTCCACAACGGCAGCAACCATTATCACAGGAATAGGAGGTGCATATACAGGAACCGGAGCCAATAACGGGCACAGACTCACCATCAGCCTTGCCGTAAGTACTTATGCTAATCTTTCAGCCAGAACCAACACACCTGTTGTCATAACATATACTATCACCGAATAAATTAAAAAGAATGGAATGTACCAGCATAATTACACACTATAAAAAACTTCGGGTAAAGTATATCTGTATTGTTTTTATGATCTTGGGCTGTGGTTGTAAAGCACAGTCGGTAACAGTTTCGGGTACCAACTGGACAGTAAGTATTCCCAGCATTACAGAAGCAGGAAATAATTATGCCGGGACCTATACCAGCGCTACTAACCAGACTATTCTTAATGTTGGTTTACCAGCTTTACTCGGAAGTGTAAAAGTATATGTTCATTATGAAGCTAATCCTACATGGAACAATTCCTTAATACTATCCGCTAAAAGAACAAATAACGGAACCACTTTATGTGTGGGGTGCAGCATATCAGGAGGAACTGCTTATCAGACGGTAACTCAAACTGCTATTGAATTATTCAGGATATCCACTATCTTATCAGTTACGTCTTATACCGGAATTAATATACAGTACCAGCTAAGCGGGGTATCTGTAACTATTCCTGCAGCAACATACAACAGTAGAATAGTTTTCACTGTAAGCAACTAATTGGTAATGGGAATTATTTTAAGATCAATGATCATCGATAGATAATGATTGATCACTTGACTACAAGGTCTGCCCCACATTACTCATTACTCATTACTCATTACTCATTACTCATTCCCTATTCCCGGGGGGGAGTATATAACAAAAAAAGTCTCATACAAACTCTGTTGTATGAGACTTTTAATAAAAACTGGCGGCGGCCTACTCTCCCGCTTGTCGCAGTACCATCGGCGCTGGTGGGCTTAACTTCTGTGTTCGGAATGGGAACAGGTGAGCCCCACCGCTAAAACC